>Ga0137375_10003616_pt1 | contig 18361 bp, 20 predicted proteins | sample SagtaG_24_FD_104936 | JGI IMG/M metagenome (GOLD analysis project Ga0137375, IMG submission 104936) | Vadose zone soil microbial communities from Sagehorn Ranch, Mendocino, California, USA - Sage1_R_113_16 metaG | ecosystem: Environmental > Terrestrial > Soil > Vadose zone | place: USA...
CGATAAATCCAGAAGTTAATGCGCACCGCGCCCGCCAACGCGGATGGCCGTTCGTGTGTCGCCTTAAGGAGTCGGAAACGGAGTGATAGTCGGCAGAGGAGTGATACTCGGTGTCCCGGTAGGAGCAGGAGTAGGGGTAACAAACACGATGTTGCCACCTCCACCTCCGCCGCCTTCATTGGACTCTTTCCGATAGCTGATGAAAAGCGTTGCCCCCGTTATAGGCGCGATCGTCACTTGAGCCGGCCCCGCTATTACCACTCGATTAACAATTTCCGGAGAATTTTGCGAACTGGCTCCTGTGCTTAAGTCGATTCGGGTCGCGGTGAGAACATTCGCCGTCCCGCTATTTTCATCACCGGTGAGCGTGACCGCAACGACGCCGCGATCAGTTCCTCCTTCCTGAGAAAAATTCGTGATCTTGAGAAAATGATCGTCAGGAACCGTGATTACCAAAGGCGAACTCGTGCCGGTGATAATCCTGCTCTTGAAAGGATTGGCAAACGCAAGGCTTGCCGCAGCCAGTATAATTAGGGCGATCCCACATCGGACAGCGAACGTTTTCATGTTTGAAGACATACACGCGGTACTCGCCTCAGCAAGCTCGAAATGGCGGCCGGGCCATACTCACAATGGTCGCAATCTCCTCGCTGGTAATTGTTGAGATTAACCGGTCCGCGTGATTCATTCTAGCCGCGACGCGGAGCAAATTCGTGCTATGATGAGCGCATGAGCAGCTTGACTAAATACATCAGCAGAGTCTTTCTCGTTTGTACTTTCGTTTGGATTGTCTCGATCGAAACTGCGGCCGCTCAACCGGGTGGGCGTCTGATCATTCTGAGGGCACCGAACTTTGGATGGAATTTGGCTTACCATCTCCAGATCGATGGTAGGTCTGTCGCGAACGTCACACTAGGTCACCGCTATGACACCTGGCTACCAGCGGGGCCCCATGTCTTAACCGTGTACAAGGTGCCATATGCAAGCTTAAGCGAGCCGATTTCGACCACAGTGAACGTTCAGCCAGGGTGGGCGTATGTGTACACTGCGATGTGGGATTCGAATCTGGTTTTTCTCCGCCCAGCAGGAGCGTTGTTGTCCCCCGGGGCGATTTGGCAAAATCGAGGCGACGTGTACTGACGGCCGCGGCCGCCCCACATTACAACTCCTCTCAACCGACATCGACGGTGCGATATCGCCTGCAGCGGATTTGTCCCGCCTTGTACGTTAATAGCAGCTATATGATATTCGCCAGAATCTTTTCCATCTCATTCCGGAAGACGCGCGAGTGTGGCTTTTGAAAGCAGGAATGCCCAGCCTCACGACCTTGTAAGATCCTCTGGCGGCAGCACCCGACAATGACAAGTCCGGACGTTGATCCATAGTGCACTGGCCAAAATTCACCCCTACGCGTAACATGCGGTCATGAAGTCAATGTACAGATCCGCCACCAGATTCTTTCTTATTCTTGTTTTTGTTTGCATAGCGTCGATCGAAACCTCCGCCGCTCAGTCGGGTGGGCGTCTTATTGTTTTGAGGACCCCGAACTTTGGATGGAATTTGGCTCTCAATCTTCAGGTCGATGGCAGAACGGTCGCGAATGTTGTGCAGGGACGTCGCTACGATCATTTTGTGCCAGCGGGACGTCATGTACTGACGGCCTCGGCCGTGCCAAACTACTACTTCTATCAGCCGACATCGACCGTGCTCAACGTGCGGCCCGGTCAGACGTACGTATTCACGGCAATATGGCAGGACTCGGATCGCGTTGTTCTCGTTCCATCAGCCCTGCCTCCGGGACAGGCATACTAGACCGAAATACAGGATGCTGAAGCGAAAGCGGTCTAAGCGCAGTGAAAGCTTGCCGATCCGCCAATCGGACGACTCAGCCTTTTGGCGAGCTTGCCGTGTTAGCTGCCAATAAGCTGGTTGAGCCCTCGGATCATGGCGGCCGCTATTTGATCTTCGCCAGAATTTCTTCCATCTCGTTCCGACGGAAAGCGCGCAGGGTATGGCTCTTCACATTGCCGAGTGAGCCGATTTTGAGCATGAACGCGCTCATCGTCTCATCGTTGGGTGCATCGACTACGACCACAACGTCGTAAGCGCCCATCGTCCAGAATTCCTCGACGATCTTCATACCCATTTTCTCCGCCTCCGCCGCCGCGGCGTCGCCGCGTTTCACCGTATCCTTGATATTGCGAATGCCCTGGTCCGTAAACTGAACCAAGCCAACATAAGTAGCCATGGTTTGTTATTCCTTTCGTATAGTTGTGGGGGAAAGATTATTGAGACTTTGCGTGTTTGCAAAGTGGCAGCGGGCATAGCGGCCAACTGGAAAATAATTCTTCCGCAACGCCACGGAGTGTTGAAGTCATAGTCCATGGAACCGGGTGAGGCTCTCAGCACGGCGGCACAGATCGCCGTCGCGCTTGCCGGCTTTGCGGGTGTGGTGGTCGTTTTTCGTCGCGAATCGGTTCACGACTGGTCGCCGATCAACAAATTTCGGCTTCGGCAACTTCTAACCAACTCAATTCTCCCACTCGCATTTTGCATGATTGGGCTGTTGTTGCTGACTATCAGGCCTGTCCCGGCAGACATCCGGTGCTGGTGCAGCGGCGCCGCATTCGTAATTCTTTTGCTGTTCGGCATAGGGACAGTGAAAGTTTTTCGCCGGTTTGATCTGCAAGAGTTGCACCGCGCGGGCGCCAGCCGCTCCGTCTTTTATCTGACAGCAGCGGTCGGGATTGCAGCGATGCTATTGCAACTATACAACGCTGCCCTACGTAATGCGTTTTGGCCGTTTTTCACCGCAATCGGGGTTCAGCTCATTGCCGCGATGTTCCCGTTTGCGCGGATGGTCCTCGCGCCGTAACAAAGCCCAGACTAGCAGTCGCCGCAGCGACAAAGATTCTACGACACTGGCTCAGTGTCGTGAAGGCGACCGTAATCGACTGTGAGCCGTCCTCCACCATGCTCGGTATAAATTTCGACGAAACGTTCGCCGAAACGTATATCCCGCCAGGAGTAATCCTTTTGGGTTTGAACGGCCGCGGCAATGACTGGATCGATTCCGACCACTGAGACAATGAAGAGGACCCGGCTGGATTCGAGCGACTCGGGAGTTGCGCCAAAAAGCGGACTCGTTTCATCGATCGTATGTCGCAAGGTCAGTGCCGCGGGAAAAACTGTGAGCCGATCGAAATGCAGTTTCAGGTCATAAAAGTATCTGAAATCCCCACCTTCGATCAAAGGTTCGTCGCGCGAAAACATGATCCGGAACTCCGCCTCCACCATGCTGTGCTGATTTTCGTTGCCAATTCGAACCATCAGCGTCGGCTTCCCATTCAACGGCGCAACGACTATGGAATTACTGAACACGACGCGCGCAATCGGTCGCGAAAAGCGCACGAAGATTAGGCCGGTCATCACCGCGAGCAAAAATATCCCGGTCATGATTTCAACGGTGCTGACGATGTGGCTATAAAGCGTTTGCGGATACATGTGGCCATACCCGACAGTCGCGAGCGTTTGCACACTAAAAAAGAAGCAATCAAAAAACCAATGCCCACCCGTGCTGCCAGCGATGCTGTCTTGCTGGAGACTGTACAGGGCCGCGAAAACGAGATTTAGCCCGACATACAGACTAGCGACAAACGCTGCGAACTGTGGCCATCTCAATCCAATCAGCCATCGATAGACATCGCGCCACCGCCAGGCGTCTGTGCCGACCTTAACAAACTCGACCTGACCAGCGCGGAGCGAAACTTGATTGTGCCTTCTCCTCACGTTGATCTAATCCGCAGGCACGATCAATCCGTCAACAAATTCAGCGATGGCCCTGAAGATCTGTTGATCAATATCTTCCTGCGTTTGGCCGCTGGCTTGAAGCAGGCGTTTCGGTGCGCGCAAGGAATGGTCGCCGCCTTCAACGAGATGCAAAAAGTTTGGCGCTTTCATCTCTGATCGCACGCGCTCCAACAGATCCAGCGGGCAAAGCGAATCGCGAGTGCCTTGCACAAACAGAATTGGGGTCGTGAGAGCGCGCAAAACTTGGTCGCGGAGTTTTGTGCGATCGCCCATCGCACAGAGCGGATATCCAAGGCAAACTAATCCTTCCACATTTTCTTCGAGTGATAAATGACATCCAACCCGGCCGCCCATGCTCTTGCCGGCCAGGATCGTGATGGCAGGCTCATATCTCTCGCGCGCCTGGCTTAATGCCTTTCGGTGTGCTGCGATTAATTGTGGCAAGGGATCGGGGCGTTTTCGGCCATTGCGCATGTAGTTGTAATCGAAGGTTTCGACGGTCCCGATTGCGGACAAACGCTCTTTCCAATTTTGCATCCAGGGATGCGAGGAAGGCGCTCCTGCACCTGGAGCAAACAAAAGCAATGGTGTCATTCCTTGCAGTCGCCTCGTAAGCGGGAAAGCCTACGCTGTACTCAACAGCTCTGAAAGCTTTTCAGAAACCTTACGTGGAAGCCCGGATGACTAGGAGAACAATCTCGGCAAGACGTTGGCAACGAAGTCGACCAAACCGTGGCCAACCATGTTGGCCACCAGATCACGGCGCCACAAATAGAAAACGGTCAGGATTGCCCCTGCCGCGAAGGCGATAAGAATGTTAGCCGCGCCGCCTGACCAATGGCCAAGCGAAAAAATGACCAGCGGAATTGTGACCGACCAGAAGCGTCCGACACCAAGCATCTGCAAGCGTTCGATCGCATAACCGCGGTAAAATAATTCTTCTACCACTCCAGCCCGGAAAACAATGAGTGTAATTAACCAGAGCGGAAATTTCTCGAATGCGGCAGAGCCCGGACCATGCCCGTACCCGGTAACGTAAGCCAGTCCCCCAACGATTGCTGCCGATACAACGGCGATGACGAGCCCCCACAAAATCGACTTCCACCAGCGGGCCGTGCCGAGGCCAATAGAGCGCATCGGCAAACGTTCGCCGCGGCGCACAATCACCAGGAGAGCGGCTGCACTCGCCCAGATCAGCGTTTCCTTTAGAATTGCTGAGGCAACGGTGATTTCCGGTACAAAAAACACGAACGCATGGCGAATTAGTACCATCGCGAACAGCGCCAGGAACAGGCCTACCCAGGTCGCCCGGGAGACATTACCGGCTATTGACGGTTTGTCGGTTATGAGAAAGGACGACGCTTCGATGTTGTCTCTTTCCATGGCTTTCCATTGAGATGTCGCCCGAGACAGTTTGGATTCAAGAATCAGAAGAATCTTCTTCCGCGTCGAATCTACTTTGCGCAATTATCCGTCGCTCTATTGCACCGTCACAAGCGTGCCGACGGGCAGTTCAGAGAAAAACTTGCGAGCAGCTTCCTCCGGCAACCGAATGCAGCCATGCGATGCTGGGTAATTCGGCACGTATCCCGCGTGCATGCCAAAATCGAGACAGCTCAGTCGCATGAAATACGGCATCTCGACATGGTAGATCGTGGAACGATGGTTTCGTTCCTTATTAGTGATCACAAATTCGCCCCTTTTCGTCGAATAACCCGTTCGGCCAGTCGAACACTGCGTGCGATACACCGGCACGCCGTTTTTAACGAGGGCGACCCGCTGTAAACCGAGAGAAATTTCGAGGCGCAACCGATCGGGCGATGGTCCGCCGCCGAGAAGAATTTGTGCGGCGCGCCAGTGACCTGTCTCTGCGGCAACGTCCAACGCAGACATCTTGTTCCGGCTCGTCAGCCGGTTCCGGGTGGCACCTGCATCGAGCAGAGCGCGAAGGTAGTCGTCCTGTCCAAGCCCCGCGGCAAGCATCACGACGGTAAGATTTCTGTCTTCTTCCACGTAGCTGCGAAGCGATTGCGAAGAGAGCAGTGCCAGAAAATCTTTATCACAATGCGACGGCAAAACGGTGTTGGGATCTGCTCCACAAGTGAGGAGTGTGTTGAAAAGAGAGGAGTTGTTTCCCGCGATGGAATACGCAAGAAACGGCACCTTCTTGCCCTCTGGCGTCGGAGGCACTGAATGTTTGCCGAGAAGCAACCGGATTTGTTCCTTCTTCCCGGCTTGTAGCGCCGCGATCAGAGCGCGTCGCGTACTGCTTGTCCACTCTGGCATGACGGGCAAGCGCTCCAGCACTGTCTCGATAATCTCCCGGTTTCCACCGTCGAGCGCCATTCCCAGAAGATCGCGCCCGTCGTTGGTCGGCGCTTCCGCATGAAGATTGTCAGTACGTGCGAGGAGCAGTTGGAACGTTTCGGCATTGCCGTACATCGCTGCCGCCATCAGCGGCGTAAAACCATTCTTATCGGCAAGATCAACCAGTGCACCGGCGTAAAGGAGCCGATGCGCCGTTTTCCAATCCTGTTGCGATGTTGCGATCAGCAACGGCGTGCGTCCTTGCGCATCGCGCCCGTTTGGATCGACATGTTCGATCAAGCACAGGTCGATCAGCGAATCGCGCTGAATGGTGACCGCGCGAACCAGTTCCTCGGGAGAGATGGAGATGCGCGCAGGCGGCTCAGGGCCAACCGCTATAGACCAAAACAATATCAAAAACACGACGCCTGCCGCGAAGACGAACCGCCTCTTGAACGCACGCATAAACACAGTTGGGCCGGTAATTATACGCGATTCGTCAAGAAATGTAGTACTGCGACGATTGAATTGCGAGCGCACCTTTGAGTAAGCAGGAATTGGACGTGTCCAGTTGAACGTTGCATGTTCAGTGCTGTCCAAATTCAAACCGATGCGCTTAGCCATTTTGTCCCTGTGCGTTGCATTCAGTACATCGTTCGCAGCGCAACCCGAGGCCGTCCCAACTTCCAGTGTTCCTCCGGCTGCGGCGGAGGCCGGGAAGGACGTGGTTCACCAACTGAACAATGCTTTTGCCAAAGTCTTCGAAACCGTGGCGCCGAGCGTTGTCATTATCGAGATTTCCAAAAAGAATGAAATCAGCGAAAGCTCGCCCTTGGACGACCTGTTCTTTCAAGGACCGCCCGATGAAAACAATCCGCGGCGAAATCCGGGTGGGGTACGTCCGGTCCAAAGCGAAGGCTCTGGTTTCATCGTGCGGCCCGAGGGCTACATCTTCACGAATTTTCACGTAGTCGAAGGCGCGGACAAAATCGGCGTGAAGTTGAGAGACGGACGGAATTTTCCAGCAACGGTGGTGGGCACTGACGAGAAAACGGATGTCGCTGTCATTAAGATTGACGCGAAAGATTTGCCGGTCGTCCAGCTTGGTGACAGTGATGCTGTGCGGGTTGGACAGTTTGCGTTTGCCATCGGCGCGCCATTCAAGCTCGATTATACATTCACCTATGGAGTGATCAGCGGCAAAGGCCGAAGCAAATTGTTTCAGACAGGCGGCTACTCCATCTCGGATTATTTGCAGACTGACGCCTCAATTAATCCGGGAAACAGCGGTGGCCCACTTTGCGACATTGATGGCAAAGTGATTGGGATGAACACGCTGATCAACGGCATGAACCGAGGACTGGGCTTTGCAATTCCAATCAACATGGCAAAGGAAATCGGCACCGAGCTGGTCGCCGGCCACAAGATCACAAGGCCCTGGCTGGGCATTCGCATCGAGACGCTAGGCGACGACCCGACAATCCGGGATTTGTTTAAGGGCGCCGAAAAAGGAGTGGTGGTTCGTACCATCGAAGCCGATGCGCCTGCTTCCAAAAGTGATTTGCACCCGTTCGATGTGATCACCCAGGTGGATGGAACGCCGATCGAAACAGACTCGCAGCTTCAGCACGAGATTTTGAAAAAGAAGGTCGGCCAAAATGTCCAGCTGACTGTTTGGCGCAAAGGCCAGACCATAAAAGTCCCCATCAAAACCGGTGAATTGCCGAATGAGATTGCGCGAACATCAAATGCGTTGCCGACCCAGCCGCGGCAACCGTCACAGGAAAATGTCGGCAAGTTTGGCTTGCAGGTGCAGGAATTGACGAAGGAAGTTGCGGAACGTCTGCATCTCCCCGTCGACAAAGGTGTGATCGTAACGGATGTGGAGGACAACAGCATCGCTGCGGCCCAGGACATCCAGCGCGAAGATGTCATTACGGAAGTGGACGGCAAACCCGTCACGAACGTGCAATCCTTCCGCGAAGCGCTGAACAAAGCCGATCCAAAACGCGGCGTTCTCCTTTACCTTGATCGCAAAGGCAGCAAAACTTTCGCCGTGCTTAAAGCAGGCAGCTAACGCACTGTAGCCATGACGCTGTGGGCCGTTAGATAGGGCGACCGGCCACGGGCCGGTGGCTACAGAAGATTGCAAGTCGCGCAAATCGATTCTGCTCATTGCGGCGAATGCGCGCGGAGATACTCAGATAACGGCTGGTTATCGATGTAGAGCTGATCGAGGGCTGCGTCCCCACGGCGCACGCGAACTGTGACGTAGGCATTCTGATTGTCGCGGCGATTGTTCTCCACATATGCGTGTTCCGCTGCGGCTGCGTTTGCTTCGGCAACCCAGAATTTGTTGAACGGGAAACGCACCTGCTGTTTGCCTCCCCACCACCAGACTGATTCAACCGGAACGGCATCGTCGGTTCCCGCCGCTTCGGTTGTGAGATGGTCAATCTCGGCAAAACCATCTGTGCTTTGCTTGAGCACAGCGTACACGGGCTTATTGCCTGCTTCGAATTTCGCAGGCGCAGCGAATTCCTCCGCAGTGAAACGTAACGCGATGTATCGGCCGCGGATGACATCGACCGGATCAACGGGCGCAGTGCGGAATTTCCAGATGCGACCCTGTTTAAGGGTTTGGTCGCGTTGCCAGACCATCGTGGCCGGCACGGCTAATTGCGCAAGCGCCACCACGCCGAAAATCAGAATCCGTAACATCTTCATGATGCGGTCCGTCGTTTAAACAACAGCAAGTTGGCAACGAGAAATCCCACGCCCACAATGATGAAGCCGACTCCGCGAGCGACAAAGCTGAGGTCATTATCAAAGAAACGGCAGATCGCCAGCGCAGCGATCAGTAGAAGCCCAAAGTTTGCGCGGGCGATGCTATTTGTGCGGATGCCGCGGGCGAGAATGTCGATCCCGAGCAAGAGCGCGTAGCAGTTCATGACCGTGCCAGCTGCGAACGAGCAGCGTGTGCTTCGCCATCTGTCGTTTGGAAATTCGCACAGATGAGTGATGGCCCACGCGATGGCGGTGACGATCGGAAAAAGAGCCGCTGAAAGACTAAACTCAGCGCGTCGACGCAGAAGATCGAAACTCGCCAGACAAACAGCAGCAATTGGAAATAGCAGTTCGACAACCACTGCCAGATTCGCCGCCGAAGTGCGTGGAACCGACGCGACACGGTACGTCATGTGCCAGTTTGATTCAAAGCTGAGCACAATCGTAACGACACCGATCGCAATTCCACCGAGCAATGCGAGCAAATGCAAACGTCCAGCCGGCTGCGGGAAAAATTTGATTCCGCAGAGATAAATCGCTGTCGCCAGTCCCGCATACGCGATTGCGCCGACATTGGCGTCTGCGAAATCTGCAGTGGCGCCAACGCCGAACATTGCCGCGAGCGCCACGGTGATTACGAGTGTGGCCGTTTCCCGGCTGTCACAATCAGACCGAAAACGAATCGCAACATACGGAATCACCAGCGTCAAAAGAAACCAGAAGAGCATCGGGTTTCCTGCCGACGAAGCGGGTCCCCACCGCGCAAACAGCCACAGAACGCAGCCAATTACATACGCAATCACGCCAAGACTGGTGCGTAACAGATAAACGATCACGATGCTCAATAACAACCATGTGCGCATGAAGTCGGCGAAGGTTCCCTGCACTTGATACGTTTGGCTGATCAGCGAAATAGCTGTGGCTACTGCCGCCACATCGAAAATGGCGGCAGCTTCGCGCCACGGCCGCGATTCATTCCTCCGCATCAACGTGAACACGACCAAAGCTTGCGCGATGACAAGCGGCAGGAACGCGACTCCTGCGCGGGTGGCGCGGCTTAAGTCATCCCAATTGTGCGCGATGAGCAGAATGATTCCCGCGGCAACTAACGCCGACCCGAGCGCTGCCAATATAACGAACGCGAAGTTCACTCGGGGTTGATCATGCTCGTAATAGCCGTCAATTGCTCGAGCGTTTTCAGAGCTGATCACGCCGCTGGCTACTAATTCTGGAAGCTGCGATCGCAGCCAGCGAATTGCCCGCCGATTTCTGACGCCTGCCACGCGCCAGATTCAATCAGAATCGGTGTTGATCTGAAAGCGAATTGTGCGCCTAGCTTTTTCGGCTGCCGACAATCACCAGCACGACTCCGCCGACCAGACAGATTCCGCTGGCGACCGGCGGAAAATTGATTCCGTGAGTCTCTTTGTGAGTGATTTCAAGCGGGCCTAATTGGGCGTCTTTCTTTTGTGTGGTCCAACCCAAACCGCCCCAGGCAAAGCCGATCACGCCGACAATGATCAGAACGATGCCGATGATTGCGGCTGGTTTCACGATGCCGAGCTTACAATGGCCGCCGACCTGAGAGCAATTGAATGATCAGCACCACAATTGCAATTACGAGCAGGATATGAATGAACCCGCCCAGCGTGTAGGAGCTGACCAACCCAAGCAGCCAGAGCACCAGCAAGATCACAAATATTGTCCACAACATAGAGGTTTCCTTTCGGTTAAGTCATACCTACCTTCGCGCGAGGCAGTTCTGCTGCGCTTATCGAAGTCAAATTTTTTTGTGACGCTTTGGCGTTGATCGGTTGAACGGCTCTAGAGCCGACGCGCTATGAGAAACTGGCGAGGTTGCCCGCATTGGAAAACGCAAATGCGTTCGAAGACTAGTTTTCGTCAAGGCCTACCGATGATCTCTCGCAGATTCCACCCGCTCGCTTCGAGCTTTTGGCGTGCGGTGTCGTAATCGCTTTGGGTCAACTCGGCGACGACTCGCACCGCGCGATCGCGCAGCTTCGTGCTGGTGGTATGCAGGTCGATCATCAGATTGCCGCGGACTTTGCCGAGCACGACCATGGCGCCGGTACTGATTATGTTCAGCGCGACCTTCGTGGCGGTTCCGGCTTTCAGGCGTGTCGATCCGGTAAGAATTTCTGGCCCAACTGCGAGAGTAATCACCAAATCGACGTGCGCCGTTGTAGCCGGGATCGATGATCCCGGAGCGCCGGCGTCAGCGACACCGGCTACAGCCGGATTGCACGTGAGCAGCATCGTACTTGCGCCTACCTGCTTCGCGCGCGCAAGAGCGCCGAGTACAAATGGCGTCCTGCCGCTGGCCGAAATTCCGATTACAACATCGGCATCTCTTATTCGGCGCTCATCCACGGCTAATGCGCCGGCAGCTTCGTCGTCTTCCACGCCTTCCGCGCTGCGATACATGGCAGACACACCGCCCGCGATTACTCCCTGTACAAGCTCGCGCTGTGCGCCAAAAGTCGGTGGGATTTCGCTCGCATCAAGGACGCCAATGCGTCCGCTGCTCCCAGCGCCGATATAAAACAACCGGCCACCGTTTCGCAGCGATTCAGCTACAATTTCAATCGCTCTCGCCAGCTCGCCAACAGCGGCGCGCAATGCCTCCTGAACGAACTTTTCTTCTTCAACAAAAACTTCGACTAATTCTCGTCCACTCATTTTTTCCAGATTCTCCGAGCGCGGGTTGCGCTGTTCGGTCAGCGCCGCCGCCAGACTCTCGATTTCATTTTGGGACGGATTTGCGTAAAACGTAGGGTGACCGCCGGCTTCTGCCGCCAGCAATGCGGCGCCTAATTCAGGAGCGCGTTCCGCGATTGCCACGCGAGCATCAGGCAGATTCTTTTTGAGTCTGCGCCGAAACGCGTGGGTGTAGATTGAGTCACGGTGAAACAAACCGCCAATCAGCGCCACTTTTGGTGCAAGCAGATGCAGAGCGGATGCGACGGCCTCGGTGTATTCGCACAGGACGCGCGCGCCTTCTTCGATGATCTCCATCATGCGCGCATCGCCCTCGGTCGCCGCTTCAAAAACCACCGGCGCCAGCATCGCGATTTCCATTTTGTCCGCCGTCTGCACCCAGCGAACCAGTTCATCCAGATTGTTCAACGAAAGCGCATGCAGGATTTTCGCGGTGAAACGGATCGCGCCGCGATGCAAATCATGTTCCCGCAGGATCAGGCGAAGCGCCTGAATGGAAAGAAAATAACCGCCGCCCGCGTCGCCCAAAATGTGCCCCCAGCCTCCAGCTCTCTCGATTCGATTGCCCCGGCGTCCGGTGACTGATGATCCGCTTCCAGCGTTGACGACGATGCCATCCCCGTGATCGAGGGCCGCTGCGAGCCCCGAGTCGCGATCGCTGCCCGTAACGATTTTGGCGTTTGGCCAAACCTCGAGACAGATTTGCTTGAGCGAGCTGCGATCTTCCTCAGTGCCGCAACCGGCAAGGAAAACTCCCGCGCGATCGATCTGCTTTGGCAGCTCAGCAAGAATCGTGCGCAGACGATCGGATGTGGTGAGCCGGAAATTCGATGGGGGCAGTTTTCCCTGGTCGATAACGCGAAATTCGCAGCTCGGTGCATTCACTCCAGCCACAGTTTCCGCAAGCACCCAGGCGGTTTTCGTGCCGCCGCCCTCGACCCCGAGGATGCGCTCGCCGGGTTTCATCACTTCCTATGCTTACCCGTTTTTGTGGAAAATTGAAAGGTGCATCGGCTTCTCCGAAGGACGATCGCCACGCGTTGAGGACAACACGTTCCACCTTTGCCGACAATTTCGTATGCTCGTATCGTGCAGAATGACAGTGGACGAGAAGCAAGCCGCAAAACGTCTCCAGCAGCTGCGAGACGAGATCCGGAAGCACGACCGTCTTTATTACGATGAAGCCGCACCGATAATCGGCGATCGCGAATATGACCGGCTCTACAAGGAACTGGTCGATGTAGAGACTCAATTCCCCCATCTTGTTACGCCGGACTCACCCACTCAGCGCGTGGGCGGCAAACCGTTGCAAGCATTCGAGCAGGTTTCGCACCTCATTCCGATGCTGAGCCTCGATAACACTTACTCGGAAGAGGAAGTTAAGAATTTTTACGCGCGCATCCAGCGACTCTTACCGAATGAAAAAATCCCTGTCGTAATCGAGCCAAAAGTAGACGGCGTCGCGGTTTCGCTCATTTACGAGAACGGCAAGCTCCGCCAAGCCGCGACGCGCGGCGACGGAAACGTGGGCGACAATATCACACAAAATATCCGGACGATTCGCTCGGTGCCGGACCACCTGCGCGGAGCAGCGCCAAAACTTCTGGAAGTGCGCGGTGAAGTTTACATGGACCGGAAAGGCTTCGAAAAACTTAATGACGAACGCAACAAGCAAAGGTTGCCCTTGTTTGCAAATCCCCGCAACGCCGCGGCCGGTTCACTCAAGCAACTCGATCCAGCCATCGTGGCGAAACGTCCGCTGGGCATCGTGCTTTACGGAACGGGGGCAACTGAAGGAATGGATATCGATCTTCACTCGGAGATTTTCCCTCTGCTCAAGAAGCTGGGCCTGCCGACTACCGAGCGCTGGTGGGTAGCAGCGTCAGTCGAAGAAATTTTGGATGCGATCCACGAGCTGGATGCGATCCGTCACAGCTTTGCTTATCAAACCGACGGCGCAGTGGTGAAGGTAAATACGTTTGCGCAGCGCGAGCGACTCGGTTTCACCGCCAAATCGCCGCGCTGGGCAATCGCATACAAATACGCGGCGGAACGGGTCGAGACGCGCTTGAACGACATCATAATTCAGGTTGGGCGCACTGGGATTCTCACGCCGGTAGCGGTGCTGGAGCCCGTGCTTGTAAGCGGAAGCACTGTCGGTCGCGCGACGTTGCACAACGAGGACGAAATTAAACGCAAAGACATCCGAATTGGTGACACGGTAGTGATCGAAAAGGCCGGCGAAGTCATCCCGGCGGTGGTTGAAGTTGTGAAATCGAAGCGTCCGCGCAGCGCGAAGCCGTTCGATTTTTCAGAGCACATTCAGGGCAAATGCCCAGTGTGCGGCGGTCCCATCCGGCGCGACCCGCAATTTGTCGCCTGGCGCTGCGAAAATCTTCAGTGCCCAGCGCAGACAACACGACGCGTGGAATTTTTCGCGGCGCGCGGTGCGCTCGACATTGAAAGTGTAGGCGGAATTGTCGCGGATAAGGTGGTTGAGCGTGGCCTCGTGCGCGAGCCACTAGATCTGTTTGAGCTAAAGGTTGAGCAACTCGCCAAATTAAATCTGGGCACCGAGGAAGCGCCTCGCGTCTTCGGCGAGAAAAACGCGACCAAAGCAATCAATGCGATCGAGCGCGCTAGAACTTTGCCGCTTTCGTGCTGGCTTTACGCCTTAGCTATTCCAGACGTAGGAAAAACCACAGCAGCACAGCTTGCGCGATTCCACGACAATATCGACGACGTCGCGCAGTCGAAGTTGCTCCGAGATGTTTTGGATTATCACGAGAAACGGGATCAAAAGGAATCCGCTGAGATTGCGGAACGCTTGATCAACGCGGGTTTTGCCGACCGCTCCAAGAGCAAAGCGGAAAAGGGTGGCATTGTCACCGAAGTTGGGCCGGTAGTCGCAGAGAGCGTCCTGGATTTCTTCGCCTCAGCGAGCGGGAAAAAGATTCTGCGACGCCTGAAGGAGCTGCAAATTCAGCCCAAGAGCGAAAAAGTTTCGGCGAAAAAAGCGGCGGAATTGCCCCTCGCGGGGAAAACGTTTGTGCTCACCGGAACGTTGTCTTCGATGACGCGCGACGAAGCAACGGAAAAAATTGAAGCGCTCGGCGGCCACGTCACCGGCAGCGTGAGCAAGAAAACCGATTACGTACTCGCGGGCGCCGACCCCGGCACCAAATTCGATAAGGCGAAAGAACTCGGCGTTCGAATCCTTGATGAAGCGGCTTTTCAAAAAATGTTGTGACGTTAAAGGGCTGCTTGTCACTGCAGACGCATAGCGGCGGAGACTAGCAACTAGCAGCGCTCGACTAGGCACTACTCCTCGTTACGGCGTGCGCGGCACCTCTGAGTTAAGCGAGAGCGGAATAGCCTGATTCCCCGCAGGTGTGGCGGGAGAGGCAAGCAATGGCCCGGTTCGGCTGGCCGGATGAAGTGTCGCCTGCACATGGAAAGTCAGTTTTTGATTCCCCCGCATCACAGTGATCGGGACGGTATCGCCTGCAGTGATGAAGAACGAGGCATCGAGTACATCTTCTGGTTGAGTCACTTTTTTCTGACCTACTTGTAAGAGAATATCTCCGGATTTGATTCCGGAACGGGCGGCCGGCGTTTCCTCCATGATCTGCGTCATTTCCGCACGTGACCCTTCCACCGGTTGAGCGGCTTCCGAAACGTTAATCCCAACCCAGCCGTGTCTGGCCTCGCCGAAACGAACAAAATCGCTGCGGATTTTCTCCGCTGCTTCGATCGGCACCGCATAACACGCCGACTTGTTTTCGAGACTGCTAACCACGATGCCAACGACCTCTCCTTTCATGTTCAAGAGCGGCGCCCCGGCTTCTCCACGTTGCGTGGGGAGATTGACGCGCAGATGCGTTGTTGAAAAATAGCGGCCGAGATATTTATGATCAAATCCTGCGATCATCCCGCAGTTGGGCGTTTCCGGTAAATCCAAAGGATAGCCGATCGCCACGACGGGCGTCGCTACTCCCAGTTCTTCAGATTTCCCAATCGACAGAGCCGGAGTAGCCGCGTCTATTTTTAGCATGGCTGTCCCGCTGCGGATGTCCGCCAAAAGCTGGTGCGCCGGATATTTTTTACCGCCGAATTCGATTGTGAAATTTCCTGCTTCGCCTCCAACCGTGTATGCGGTGTAAAGCGTCCCTGTGGGATCGATGAAAAATCCGGTGCCGCAAATTTCGCTGTGTTCGTCGACGCCATGAATCTTCACCACCGCTTTGGCCGCGCGTTGAAAGATGTCTTTAAGCTGATGGCTGATTGCTGCAGTCGACTCCGCCTGCGCAATAGCACGCTCCAAGAGCTCCTTAGTCTGATCCCTATTTGCCGTAGCGGACTGCTCCTGCGCAAAGAGAAGACTCCCGCCTGAGCAGAAGATCAGCGCGAGTGCAAGTATGCTGCGCTTAGAATCTGAAAGTGGGCTCATAACTCACGGGGACGCTATCGAGCACGTAACGCGGAGGGGCGGCTCGGTGAGTCTGGGCGCTTTCATGAAAACTGCGAACCGGCTGCGTCCTGAGAATCTGTGTGGCGACCGGAGATGCGAGGCTCCATTCTCCTTCGGTATTCGCCGGCACCGATATGGCGGGCGGGCTCTGGAGAGCGACACGAGCCGTCTCGGGCTGCTGATAAATCTTTACTGAAATTATGGCGGCACAAAGCAGGACAGCCGTGACGGCAGCGGGATAGGAGGTTAAAGAACGAACATCCAGTTGCAACATGAAGTTGTGAGCGCGTTCCAGGCAAATGCGCCAAAGCGGCTGGCGAAGCAATTCATCACGCTGCCGGCGATGAAATTCGTGCAGGAAATTCTCAAAGTAGGCAGGCGGCGGCTGCTCGTAACGCTTCAACCGAAGCAGTCTCGCGATTTCGCTATCGTTAAATTCCTCCATTTTCAGTGCCGGTTAAGAAACAGGATTTTTCCGAAATTCATCCAGATAATTTTGCAATTGTCGATTCGCGTAGAAGAGCCTGGAACGTACTGTCCCTTCTGAAACTCGCAAGATTTTACTGATCTCTGCGTGGGGCATCCCTTGAATATGAAACATGGTGACCACGGCTCTGTGTTCATCAGACAATTTCATCATGGCCTCGTTCAATCTTCGCTGCAGCTCCGAAAGATCAGCTTCTCGTACAGGACTACTCGTTGCCGTTAGTTCCAGGAATTCCTTGTCGTTGTGAATGCTCGCGTCCACGTCATCCAGACTCAGTTGAAATCGGCGGCCGCGCTTCTTGAGAAAATTCAGGGTCATATTTACCGCGATGGAATGAATCCAGGTGTAAAAAGACGATTTGCCGCGGAATCCGCGGATTGCTTTGTACGCTTTGGCAAAGATATCCTGCAAAAGATCGTTCGTATCCTCGTGGTTCGAGGTCATGTTGTACACCAGGCCGTAGAGACGCGGCGTGTATTTGATGACTAGTTCGTCGAAAGCGCTGGCATCGCCCGACTGCGTGCGCTTGACCAACTCCTGATCTGGGTCGGTTCTCGGCTGGTCCATCGCGTCGCGCTTAGATTTAGCACGAGCCTCAACAGCCGACGACAACAAATCAGAGATCCGGCGAGCAGGTAATGCGACTGAGGCGTTCATCTTTTGCAGTGATTCAGATCAGCGCCGGTCGCGCAGGGAAAGTAGCCAGAGCAAGTTACCCAACGCAGCGATAAATGCCGCAACGTAAGTGAGCGCGGCCGCGTTCAAGACGCTGTTCACACCGGCAGTTTCCTGTCCCGGCTGAACGATTCCCATCTCACGCAAAATAATTTTCGCTCGGCGCGAAGCATCGAATTCCACCGGTAACGTAATCAATTGGAAAACGACCAGGACCAGGTAGCAGTAAATGCCGAGTGTAATCAGACCGGTGATGCCAAAGAAAAGGCCGCCGATGATGATGAACGGCAGCAGTTGCGACGCGATCATCGTCACGGGCACGATCGCCATTCGCGCTTTCAGCGGCGCGTACGCCCTGGCGTGTTGAATGGCGTGACCGGTCTCGTGCGCAGCTATCCCCAGCGCTGCTACCGAAGGAGTATGATAAACATTACTCGACAGGTGCAGTTTCTTATCCCTCGGGTCGTAATGGTCTCCGAGAAAATCATTAGTTTCCACAACCTCCACATCACGTATTTGCGCCGCCTGCAGAATTTCTTGCGCGCACTCGGCGCCTGTGATGTTGGAGCTTGCTCGCACCTCGCCCCATTTTCGGAACGCGCTGGTTACACGAATCTGCGCCCAAATTCCCAGAATCAACGGAACGCCGATGTAGAGCAGCCAGTGAGATCCAAGACCGAAACCGTAGGGATAAAACATATCGAGTTTAAATTTAACGCGGCGAAGCGACTTGTCACTTTGCCGCAGGGAAATTAGACGCCGGAAGACACTGCGCGTTCATTCGGTGGATCGGCTTCTCTGAAGACGATGCCAAATTTGCCGGCGAGGCCATTTGTTGCCAACGCGATGAGGACAACGCGTTCCACCTAGATTTCCAACTGCTTGGGAAATCGCGACAGAATTTTGCAGCCCGTTTTCGTAACCAAAACCACGTCTTCCAGGCGCACTCCGCCCAGGCCGGGATAATAAAGTCCCGGCTCAACCGTGAGCACCTGCCGATCTTTTAGAACTACTTTTTGCAGACGAGGATGCTCATGAATTTCCAATCCCAGCCCATGACCGGTGCCGTGAAAAAATCCCACGCG
>Ga0137375_10003617_pt1 | contig 18360 bp, 12 predicted proteins | sample SagtaG_24_FD_104936 | JGI IMG/M metagenome (GOLD analysis project Ga0137375, IMG submission 104936) | Vadose zone soil microbial communities from Sagehorn Ranch, Mendocino, California, USA - Sage1_R_113_16 metaG | ecosystem: Environmental > Terrestrial > Soil > Vadose zone | place: USA...
CCGGCGTCTTCATCAACCGGATCGCCGACCTGGGCGGCATCCTACGGCTGTTCCTGTTCGCGGTGGCGCTGGCGGTCGCCGCGATCCCCGAGGCGCTGCCGGCAATCGTGACGGCCGGCCTGGCGATCGGCGTGCGGCGGATGGCCGCCAGCCACGCGATCATCCGCAAGCTGCCGGCGGTCGAGACGCTGGGGGCGGCCACGGTGATCTGCACCGACAAGACCGGCACGCTCACGCGCAACGAGATGACGGTGCGCAAGCTGCTGACAGCCGACGCGCTGGTCGACGTCGAGGGCAGCGGCTACGAGCCGGTTGGGCGCCTGGCGATCGGCGGTCAGCCGCTGGACGCGCTCCCGCCGGAGACGCGCTCCGGCGTCGAGAAGGCACTGCGCGCCGCCGCGCTGGCCAACGACGCCGAGCTGGCGCGCAGCGACGGCCGCTGGACGATTCAGGGTGATCCGACCGAGGGGGCCCTGATTGTCGCCTACACGAAATTGCGGATTGCAGATTGCAGATTGCAGATTACCGACGACAATAACCCAATCGACAATCTACAATCTACAATCTACAATCCACTGTGGGATCGCTTCCCACGGATCGGCGAGATCCCCTTCACCTCGGAGCGCAAGCACCACACGACTATTCACGCCGACACGCGGCACCCCGACCAGCTGCGCGTGGTCGTCAAAGGCGCGCCCGACGTCATCCTGAAGATCTGCGCGTATATTCGCGAGGGCGACCGGCAGATACCGCTGACCGACGCGCGCCGCACCGCGATCCTGGGGCGCAACGAGGAGCTGGCCGCCCAGGAGCTGCGCACGCTGGGGATGGCCGAGCGCGGCGTCCCGATTTCGGATTTGGGATTTACGATTTTGGATTGGGATGGTCCTGCGCCACTCCAAAATCTAAAATCTAAAATCCAAAATCTCGGCGAAGCCGAGGTCGAGCGCGACCTGGTGTTCCTGGGAATCGCCGGCATGATCGACCCGCCGCGCCCCGAGGCAGCGGCGGCGGTCGCGACGGCGCGCCGCGCCGGCATCCGCACAGTGATGATCACCGGCGACCACCCCGGCACGGCGGCGGCGATCGCGCGCGAGCTGGGGATCATGGGCGAGGGCGGGCGGGTGCTGCGCGGCGCGGATCTCGAGGCGATGAGCGACTCTGATCTGGATGGCGCGGTCGAGCATGTGCAGGTCTACGCGCGCGTCGACCCTGAGCACAAGCTGCGGATCGTCGAGAGCTGGCAGCACCTGGGGCACATCGTGGCGATGACCGGCGACGGGATCAACGACGCGCCGGCGCTCAAGACCGCCAACATCGGGATCGCGATGGGCATCACCGGCACCGACGTCTCGAAAGAGGCCGCCGACATGGTGCTGCAGGACGACAACTTCGCGAGCATCGTCCGCGCGGTCGAGGAGGGGCGTGGGATCTTCGACAACATCCGCAAGTACCTGTACTACCTGCTCTCCTGCAACGCCGGCGAGCTGCTGACGATGTTCGTCGGCGTGATGCTGGCCGGCGTGTTTGGCCTCGTGGGTAGGGATGGGGAGTTCATGCTGCCGCTGCTGGCCTCGCAGCTACTGTGGATCAACCTGATCACCGACGGCCCGCCCGCGCTGGCGCTGGGGCTGGACCCCAAAGACCCCGACGTCATGGATCGGCAGCCGCGCCGGCAGGGGCGCGGGATCATCACAGGAGGCGGCTGGCTGATGATCTTCGGCGTCGGGGCCATTCTGATGGCCGGCACGCTGCTGGTGCTGGACGCGTACTACCCCGGCGGGTTCGTCAGCGCGCTGGTGCGCTACCCGAACGACCCGGATCTGGCCGAGCGGCACGCGCGCTCGGTCGCGTTTACGACGCTGGTGCTGTTCCAGATGTTCAACGTCTTCAACAACCGGAGCCCGACCCGCTCGGCCTTCTCGCTGCTGTTCTCGAATTGGCTGCTGTGGGCCAGCGTGATCCTCTCGGTCCTGCTGCAGGTCGCGGTAATCTACCTGCCGCCGCTGCAGCGCGCATTCCAGACGACCGCGCTGAGCGGAGCGGACTGGCTGGTATCCTGCGGGGTTGCCTCCAGCGTCTTGATCGCCGTGGAGATTGTGAAGCTGGTGCTGCGCTATCGCACGGCGGCAAAGCCACACGCTCGCTCGACGCGGATTGGGACACGGATACACGGATAGATCACGATGTATCCGTGTATCCGTGTCCCAATCCGTGTCTTACTAGCCCTGGGCCAGCTCCTCGAGGCCGCGCGGGTTGATCAGCGTGATGAACGAGCGGTCGATCTCGAGCAGCCGCGCGGCACGGAACCGGTTGATCACCCTGGTAACGGTCTCGCGGTAGGCGTTGATCCGCTCGCCAAGCTGGCGATGGCTGCGGTGCGGCAGGCGCGACGGCTCGGCGCTGCCGTCGCTCTGCGCCATGTCGAGCAGCAGAGTCGCCAGGCGAGCGGGCACCGACTTGAAGGCAACCTCGTCGAAGAGGTGGCTCACCGCCTGACGATGGCGCGCCAGGTCTTCCAGCAGCGCCAGCCCGAGCGCCGGGTCGCGCTCGATCAGAGATAGCGCGTCGCCGCGCGGGATGCGGTAGGCTGTCACGGGCGCGAGTGCCTCGGCGAAGGTATCATAGGGCCCGGCTTCGGCCAGGGCGATCTGCCCGAAGAGCTGGCCCGGCTCGATCACCCGCAGCGTCAGCGCGCGGCCCTCGTCCGAGATCAGGTGCAGCCCAACCTGGCCGCTGCTCAAAAGCATCAGCTCGCCGGCCGGCTGCTGTGGGGTGTAGATGATGCTCCCACGCGGATAGCCAACGGCGCTGCGCCCATGGGCGAGCTGTCCCCACGCGCCGACCTCTTCAGTCGCGCGGCCAAGGTTGTGCCGCATAGTCCCTCCCAAATTCAGGCTCAGCATGCTTATAATATTGTAACATAGTCTGACCGATTGTGGACAGTCGCCAGCTACCAGTTGTAGCGGATAGCCGAGGCCCAACAATCCCTGCATACGGAAGCAGAGTCGCGCCGAGGATCGACCCGACCAGCACGCGCTTGTCGCCGTATTTGACTCTTTTATCTCGTTGCAAACCGACCCGACCTATGCTACACTATCGGCGTTCTGGCCCAGTAGCTCAATGGATAGAGCACCAGTCTTCGGAACTGGGTGTTGGGGGTTCGAGTCCCTCCTGGGTCACCAGATGATTCGTGCAACGGTGTGTGGGGACGCGGAATTGATTTCACACTTTGGGGGAAATCATTTCACACTTTGACGCAGAAATGACTTCACACTTTGGTGAGGGGAGTCTGAGGAGCGTCGAGTGAGCGATCCGTTGTGATCGTACGTGTCTCATCGTCGCAGACCTTGGTGACGGCGAGCAGCACTGCTGCTCGCCGCTCGTCATGGTAGTGCCTCCATCATAGCGCGCTCCGGCGCCTACGTCAATTGGTTTGTGTTACCTCTTTTGATTTCCCACGTCGTGGCTGTGCCCCATTCTGGCTCTGACTCCGTGTGCTCTTTTTCTCGTCTTCCTGGTCAGGCACGGTCCAGTCGAGTTTCGCAAGCCGTTTCTCCACGCGTTTGATAACCTCATGCGTGATATTGCGGTACGTCTTGTTGCGGAAGCCACCGAGCTCCTCGTGATAGATCTGGATCAGATCCTCGATGCCCCACCAGCTCCCGCTGGTCCGCTGCGCGTATGTGGCGATCAGCAGCTTGCGTTCGTCCTTGCCGATGCTGTCATCAAATTGTGCTCGCAGGTTGAACTCCATCGCCTGGGCCCAGACGTAAAAAAACTCGTTTGTGTCAATGAGTTCGAGAGGCTTCCGCTCATTCCACGGCAGCCGTAGGCGAGGAATACTCTGGACGGCCTTGACGAATGGGTCCTTGGCGCTCGGCTGGGCACGCATGCGCGCTCCGAAGATCATCGCTCTGACTGGATTACTTCGTTGCCCAGAATCAGCGGGATTCTCGAGTGCCAGGATGAGTGGCAGAGCGTTGGTATCAAGCAACGGCGCATTGTCGACGATCACAGCGATGACTTGGTAGTGGTCCAGAGCAGGGATGATGTGATGATGATAGAGATTGAGCACCTGGCGGTGCGAATACCACGCTTCTGGTACGTCGACGGTTGGTTTCCGTGGGGTGACGAAGCGCTGGTCTCGTTGTGCATCAAGAAGTAGAATTTGGTACCACAGGAGCGAGCAGGCCACGTTGAAGATTGGTATCTGTGGCATGCGCTGCAGCTCGATCATGAGGATCGCTCCGGGATGCTCCGTACGATTTGACCACGTCTCGAACAGCCGTGTACGTCCGGCACCCGCGATGCTGGTGACGAATGCACGCTTCTTGACATCTGGATCGATACAGGTGTCGAGGAACGCGAACACTGGCTCGCGCGACGGTACGCTGATATAGGCCTTGATATTGACATCGCTCATGCAGCCCTCCCGCGCTTGCTTGCCCGACCGCCTCGGTAGTATTCGGTAAGATTATCGATATCGGGAAGTTGGCTTAGATCGGGTGATGAACTCGATTGTGTAGCTGGTGGGGCTGGATCCTCCCGCATCCGCGGAGGCCGCGGACGCGGCTGAGAGTTGCTGACGGTTGGTGTCGTGCCGGTATTTGGCGTCGCGTTGAGCGTTGTGGCCACCGGGCTATCCTCTAGTCCGTTGGTTGATACCCTCGCAGACGCTGCATTGACAAGCGCATTCGGAGGCGTTTCGGGGAGTGGCGCTTTTTCCTCGGGTTGCCCGCTAGTGTATTGTGGCGCATTACCCGGCTCTGGAACGAAATATTCGCCCGTGGCAGGATTGAGTTCAGGCATCACGCAGCAGTGTGCGCGAAGCAACGCTTCGTCGCTCGCCAGGATTGCTCGCCAGTCTTTGACAGCATCTTTGAGCGCTGCTCTCTGGTCATGATTATGCAGTGTTTCCTCGCTGGGCTGTGACTCTTTTGGTACAGCCTCAAGCCAGGCTTCATCTTTCTCTCCGACCAGATGCATTTCGATGCGCCAGCCAATGTCGAGCTTTAGCGGGTAAATGCGGATGGGCTTTGAACTCGTGGCAGCATCGAGCCAGAGACGGTACACATCGCGGTTCGTATCATCCTCTCGTAGCTTGGGTTCGTAGGCTTGACCTAATTTGTTGAAGCCGTTGTGGTTGATTGGTGCCCAGTCAGGAGCTGATTCGATATCCAGGTGCACCATTTTCGCGAACGATGGGCGAGGCGAGGAGATCGCGCTCCAGTATTGATCGTGGCGGCTCGGCTTCCGACGTTGGGGACGTTTGTTGACGTGGTCGAAGTGTTCGGCAAATATCTTGATCACCTGTTCCAATGGGAGCGCTTCACTGCGCGCCTTGTTGATCGATTGGCGATCACCTTTCTTGTAGCTGCCGGGCAGCCGCTTGAGTAATTCGTTTACCAGCCCAAGCCCACGCTCGACCTTGCCACGCCCCCAAGGCTTGCCTGGACGCGAGTTGACCATGATCGGAAACTTGCCCTGACTGTTGATAAGGTATGGCAGCAGCGCCCGGAGCGCAATATACTGCGACCCATTGTCCGTGTATAGCTCGTCGGGCATTCGGCCGGTGATGTACATTGCAGTCGCAAACAGCGAGCAGACATCACGTAGCGTAAAATTGATTCGATGTTGTCGCCCGTTGTCTTCACGGTAGATCTTCGCAACAAGTTTCCACCAGATGATGTACCCGGTGAAATCGTCATACATGATGAGCAGACACACTGGGCAGGGCTGGCCATCGACCAGCACGTAGAGCGGAAGGTCTCGGGCATCCGACTGCCAGCGGGCATCGGCGCGATACACTTTATTTGCCCGCTTTGGAATGAACTTGCGCTCGACCGCATCTTGTCCCCAGAGACCGAGTTCATGAACTGTCGGGTGAGATTCTTTGATCACCCTGATAAACCGACCCACAGTATCTTCGGAAGGTAATGGGTCGCCGGCTTCATCGCAAATCGCCCGCGCAAAGTTGTAGACATCGCGCAAGGAGTACTCGATGTCTTTCACATGACGCTCGTCTTCGATCACAACCATACGCGCTCGCTTAAGCAAGGCGAAGCGGACCGCGGCTTGTTGCCGATCCGTCATCGTGGTGCCATGTTTCCGCCCAACCGGCAGGGGTCGGAAGTAATCAACGGCGTACTCCGCGCCATATAGTTCGGCGTATGCGACGTATTCATTGAGCAGTTGACTCACGCGCCGAGGTGTGACGCCGTAATCTTTCGCCGCCTGTTTGCGTTTACGATGGGGAAGTTCGCCGTTATTGTTGGTGCGCTCAGCAAGAAGCCCCTTGAAGTATTTTTCCTTGCGATAGCGCACGTAGCCATCAACAACGTCGGCGGCGCTATCCAGCGGAACGCCAAGTTCGCAGGCTGCGTGGGCAAGGCAGCTTTTATCGATAGCCTGTCGCTGCAGAAGTTCCTTGACAACGCGCTCCTTACGATAGAATAGTTCACGTCCTTCTTCCGGCAAGTTGGCCACGCGTGGATGCCGTGGGATGGTACTCATACAGCCACTCCTTTCCTTACCTAGAACGCTTTTGTTGCGTCAAGTAATGGAGAAGACCGTCCTGTTCGACAAAGATGAATGTGTTGATATCTGGACCAGGTATTGGCAACGATCGTTTGCATAGCTCTTCACCTGGCTCGCTGGAGAACACCGGGCTCGTATAGCGGAATGCGCCGTCCTTCACGCCGTCCTGAATGGTTCGAACTCGCCCTGTCATCGGCAGGAGCAATCCTGCCGCCGGAGTATCGAATCCTGGAAGTGCGGCCCCGCGTTTGCGGAGGTGGAGTGGCACGGGATCGTTGATGAGTTGTTGGAAGCAGTGCTCTTGCAGCCACTGGAGGATCGCCGCATGAGTCTGTGACAGGGTCAATTTCTGTTTGCGCTTTTGCCCACGCGCTCCAACAGGAGCGAAATGCTTCTGGAGCTCCCGCATCCAGCCGCGTGCGATTGGCATGTCATCCAGATACGCCTGTGCGTTGACAACCTCGACGCCCGCTGCGAGCCAGGTGGCCGCATGTTTGAGGTCGTCAAGGCCAGCCAGTGCCAATGGACGCGCAACGAGGATTTGCTCGGGAATGCCGCGTAGCGGCCAGGCGAGTGCGCCGGGGTGCCAGATTGCCTGGTAGAGACCAAGGCAGATGTGTTTCTGTTCAGTCACCTGGTCCATTGGCCATGCACCCATAGGCATCTGAGTAGCGCAATCGATCACCAGGATAGCGGAGCATGTCGCTTCTAAGGGGTGATACTCCGAGTCAATCAGCTGAATTTCGAGAGTCAAACGAGCGACCAGCCATCGCTCATTGAGCCGTGGAACACCTTGAATGTTGAGGGAGCCGCGGCGTTTGACGCCATAGAGCTGCGGGCCTTCTCCACTGTTCGCGTAGCGATTCTTTCGAAAATGGTTGAAGATGGCGAGCACCACTTGGCTTGTCAGTGGCTCAAGACCGAGCAGCGTGGCATAGAAATGAACGCGCTCGGCCAATTGTGATTCGCCAATAGTGTCGTCGAGGCGACCCAGTTTGAACATTTCGATATACGACCAGATTCGTGGATCGACCAGCTTGGACCATTGAGACCTCGGGGCCAAGCCCAGGCAGCCGGAGGCTCGAACATTTTCCAATAGGCCTCGCGCCTGTTGGAAGGTGACGCCCTCATACTCGGCAACCAACCGCACGAAATCATTGGCCGGCTTCTTCTTGTACTGTTTCCGTCGGTCGGGACTCGACGGATGATCGCGAAGCACTGTAAACACTGGGTATTGCCGCCCAGTTGCCACATTGGCTTTCTGGATGTGTTCGAGCCGCGTGAGCATCGGTGCGCGCGTGTCTGATGAAAGAAATCGCAGGTGTGGCTCGACCGTACTCTGGATCAATTGCTCATCGTAGCGCCGTCGAATCTCCTGCGCTCCATCGCGGCAGTGCCAGGCAATCAGGTCATCAAGCCCTCCAGCGAGGAGGTGATCGATTATCTCTGCAGCATACACCGGTGTGGGGCGGCAAATGGAGGTCAACGATGAACCGCGCCTGGCGGGTGGGATCGTTGTTGCAGCGGTCACCGGTGAGGGATGGACAAAACATAAGATTCGGGTCGCCTGACGACGCCGGTTCGCCAATCGGCGTCGTCGCGTTCGCCCGTGCGACACGCATTGTTTGTTGTGCGGCGGCGCTCCGATAGCAGTAGGATGGTGGTGCCACCCAACCCTCCCGCCGCTCTCGGAGACTCACTATGGTAACGCACCTGACCACCACCTTCAAGCAGTTCGGCCTGGCGGTTGGCCATCTGCTCCATCGGGCAGCACCGCCGTCCTGCTCAGCCGAGCCGTCGGTCGGGCCCATCGGTCCGTTTGACTGCATCCGCCCTCAACCGCTGGCCCATCCACACGCCCCGCTCCCGGCCTTTGTTGCTGCCTGTCCGGTTGCCCAGAAGTACCGCGCCTTATTGGGCTGCCTTGACTGGGCGCACTTTCCCGAGCGGCCCACCGACCGTCCCTGGCCCGGCCGCGATCCGGCGCCGCGCGCCGCGTTTGTCGCCGCCTATCTGGTCAAGCTGCACGAGCAGAAGCGCTCGATGGGCGCCCTCCGCACCTTTCTCATCGAACATCCGGCCCTGGTCTGGCTGCTGGGCTTTCGGCTCATGGCCGATCCGACCGCCCCGCACGGCTTCGATGTCTCCCAGAGCGTCCCGAACCGCCGGCAACTCAGCCGCGTGCTGCGCGAGTTGCCCAACGAGGCCTGCCAGTTCCTGCTGGATAGCACGGTCCAGCTCATTCGCGATGCGCTCCCGCCCGATCTGGCGGCCAGTTTCGGCGATGGGGTTGCCGGCGACACCAAGCCCATCCTGGCCTGGGTCAAGGAGAACAACCCCAAACAATACATTAAGGAGGGCCGCTTCGACCCGATCCGGCAGCCCAAGGGCGATCCCGATTGTACGCTTGGCGCGAAGAAGCGCCGGCACAGCAGCCCTGAGCCAGACGACACCCGATCAGCAGCGCCATTACCGACACCGACCACTGAGCCGGTCGTCCCATCGCACACGCGCGGCGAGACGGAGTACTATTGGGGCTATGCCTCCGGTGGGGTCGCCACCATCGTCCCGGACTGGGGCGAAGTGGTCGTCGCCGCGCGCACCCGCCCCTTCAACGAGCGCGACATCAGCTACTTCTGGCCGCTGATGCAGCAGACCGCGCGCCGGTTGGGCCGGCGTCCGCCCTACGGCGCCTGGGATGCCGCCTTCGACGCCCACTACGTCTACCGCTATTTTCACGCGGCCGGTGGCTTCGCCGCGGTGCCGCTGGTCATCAACCCGCGCCACGGCGTGCGGCAGTTTAGCGCCGACGGACGGCCCCGCTGCGCGGCTGGACTGCCGCTGCCGCGACGACTGATCTACAAGGACCGCACGAATATGCTCCAGCCGGAAGACCGCGAGCAGTGCGTCTGCCCGCTGCTCTACCCAACACCTACCGGGGAGCTGTGCCCGATAGACGACCCGCACTTTGCTAAAGGGGGCTGCCGGACGACGCTGGCGGCCAGCAGTGGCGCGCGCCTCCGCTGGCAACTGGATCGTGACAACGCGACCTACCAGGCGATCTACCAGCAGCGGACCGTCTGCGAGCGGCTCAACAGCCAGGCGGTCGAACTGGGCATCGAGCGACCCAAACTGCGCAACCAGCGCTCGATCACCAACCAGAACACGCTGCTCTACGTGTTGCTGAACCTGCAGACGCTGCAGCGGATCCGCGCCAAACGGGCAGCCCAGGTGGAGGCTGGGCGCACCACGATGGTCACCACCCTGGCAGCGTAGTGACCGCGGCTGGCACGGTTGGTCGTTAGGCGGGTGGTGGGAGGCGCCGTGCCAGGTGTCGGCCGACGTTCCAGGGAAGACAAGCTGCTGAGAACGGCTTCCGGCTGCCCCACATAGGAGCCGGGCTGGGTTGCTGTGTGCCTGCATTCTGGAATCAGGCGCGGGCTGGTCCACTGCCGGTAGCGGACCGTCAGCCGCGTCGGATGAGCGGGATGTATCGGCATGCATTCGCCACTGAGCGCATCGCCGATTGGTTTCAACACCCGACACAGACGCCTTATGTTCTGTCTCACCCGCTCGGTGCCCCCTTATGTTTTGTCTATCCCTCCTCCTTCGTGTTTTGGCGACTGGAGGAGGGCCTGTGGCCGGGCAGCATACGGTCTAGTTCGAGTTGCACAAGATTCCCGTGTGCGTTGGCAAATGGAGGAAGGTCTGCGACCGGACAGCGTTTCCGTGGTCGAAATTGCGCCAACCCTTCCCCCCGCGCAGCTCATCTTGGCTGCTCAAATGTCGAGTGCCAAGCGCAAACAACAGTTGAGAAACAGCCAAACAGCCATATGAGCCTTGTCATAGTGTGCCAAACGTAGTATCCTATCTGTAATGCGTATACCTCCCGCAGGGTACGTCACCCTCAACGTCTGTTGGTGATGGTACCGATCACGCTCAGAGCCATCGGCGAGCCGTGATCGTCAGCAGCAATTCTCCACTGGAAAGCTGACGACACGTCCCACAGCGAGGTTCGGAACTGGTTGTTGGGGTTTCACTCCTCACCACACACATCTCCATCGCGCGAACCACGATCCGGCGACAACCCACCGCGCCAGCGTACTGCTGTTGCTGGCGGAGTCCATCACCTCCGCGCATTTCATTGGAGTCTGGAAGCGCCGCCAGTCCTATCCGCACGGTGCCGCGCAAGTGCACGTCCAGGTGCGCCTGGCGTTCGTCCGGCGGGTCGCTTCCCCTGCGCCGCAGCGTAGCGCGCTAGCCCTGTTCATCAGTCCATCGGGGCAGCCGGCTGGCGCGCACCGTCGCGACCCAGGCGCGGAGCGCAGCAGTGGATGTAACAGGGCGCGGCTGCCGCGCGACCACCGCCTCGGCCATGGCTCTCGGCACCCGCGCCGTCCCGAAGATGCAGGCCTGACCATTCTCCGACGGCGCACCCCTGATTGGCACCACCCTGGTTGGGTCACCGCATCCTGCCTGGGAGCGCCGCTGCCATGCTCATGACACCTCCGCCGGCGGCACGTCCACTGCCGGCAGCATGCCGGCCGCCAGGCGTCGCCGGACAGCGTCCATCGCGAGCGGGCCGCCGTGGCCCACGTAAAGCGTGCTGATTGGCAGATCGAGCACCTGCGCCAGGCTGCGCTGCAGCTCGGCCGGGTCGTCGGACGTAGAAGGGTGGGTTGGGCCGGCCTAGCCACAGCCGCCCGCCGGCGAAGCCACCGCGCAGCAGGTCGCCGGCGATCAGCGCGCCGCCGGGCAGGGCAAGCGCCACCGAGCCCGGGCTGTGCCCCGGAACGTGAAACAGCTGGCCGGTGAGCCCAAAGGCGGCGAGATCGAGCGCGCTATCGAAGACGATGTCCGGCGTGAGCGGGGGCGCCGACCAGGGTAGGAACGGCCGGAACAGCTGGCCTTCGAGACCGGTGGCGCGCAGGTCGGGGTTCCGGCCGCTGCGCAAGAACGCCAGATCGGCGGCATGGATGGCAATCGGCGCACCGGTCGCCGCGCGCAGCTCTGCCGCGCCGCCAAAGTGATCGACGTGGCCGTGGGTCAGCAAGATCAGCCAGCAGTGCGGCCCGCAACACGTTGCGCGCGCCGATCACCCAGGCGGCGATGCGGTTGATGCTGGCGTCGAAGAAATCCAGCCCGATATGCACCCGCTCCAGGTTACCGCCGCTCACGATCTCGTGCAGGATCGCCTGGACCTCGTCGGTCAGCGTGACGACGTGGTCGCTGTCCCAGCGCACGCCGCGACTGATATGCAGCACGACGGCGGGCACGAACAGCAGCACCGCCGAAATCTTGTCGGAAATAACCTCGGGCGGATGGAAGTGACCGGCGTCGAGGCATAGCAGCACATCGTCGCGACTAGCGGCATAGCTTAGGTAGAACTCGTGTGAGCCGACGGTGTAGCTCTCCGCGCCGAGGCCGAACAGCTTGCTCTCAACCGCATCGAGGTTGTGGCGCCGGTCGATCGGCGCGGCCAGGACCGCATCGAGCGATTCCTTGAGCCTTCTGCGCGGCGCGGTGCGATCGATGGGTGTGTCCTTGAAGCCGTCGGGGATCCAGATATTGGTCACGCAGGGGGTGCCAAGCTCGCGGCCGAAGTATTCGCCGATCTGTCGGCAGGCGATGCAGTGCTCGATCCAAAACTGACGGATGGCCGCGTCGGCACTGGCGAGCGTAAAACCGCCGGCAGACAGCGGATGCGAGAAGCAGGTCGGGTTGAAGTCAAGGCCGTGCCGATTGGCTTTGGCCCACTCGATCCAGGCGGCAAAGTGTTCCGGCTGAAGCTGGTTGCGCTCGACCTTCTGGCCTCCAGTCTCAGCGTAGATCGCGTGCAGGTTGAGCCGATGGGTGCCGGGAATGAGGCGGTAGGCTTTGTCGAGGTCACGTCTCAGCTCGTCGGCGTTGCGTGCCTTGCCGGGATAGTTGCCGGTTGCGGCGATCCCGCCGCTCAGTTCGGCGTCGGGCGACTCGAAGCCAGCCACATCATCCCCTTGCCAGCAGTGTAGGCTCAGCGAGACCTGTCCAAGTGTCGCGAGTGCCTGGTCGGTATCGACCCCCAGCGCGGTATAGCGCTCCTTGGCGAGGGCATAGGCGTCGTGCAGCTGCCTGGTGATCGGAGGCGTGCTCATCATCGCGCGTCCTTTCTACGCTCAGTCCAGATGGAAGATCTCGGTCAGCTCGACAAACAGCTCGTCCGGCCGCGCATTGTTGGGCGACTCAAAAAAGGGCGCCATGAACTCCTGCCAGCGGGTATTGACCACCTGCTCCGCCATTCGCGCCTGCGCTGCTTGCAGACTCTCGGGCGTTTCGAAGTAGCCAAACAACAGCCCATCGTCGCGCACGAACAAGGAGTAATTGTGCCAGCCAGCATCGCGCAGGGCCTGGAGCATCTCCGGCCACACCTGCTCGTGATGCCGGAGGTTGAACTCTTTTTTAGCTCGCATGATCGCGAACCCCTCGGCGTAGGCCTGCATCATGCCGTACTCGATCCCGTTGTGGACCATCTTGACGAAGTGGCCGCTGCCCACCGGCCCGCAGTGGACGTAGCCGTCCGTGGGTGCGAGCGAGAGAAACGCCGGCTCCAGCCGCTTGACCAGCTCGTCCTCACCGCCGACCATGATGCAGAAGCCGTTCTCCGGGCCCCAGACCCCGCCCGAGGTGCCCTGGTCGATGTAGTTCAGGCCGTGCTCCTTGAGCATGGCGGCGCAGCGCATGTCGTCGTTGAAGTTGGTGTTGCCGCCGTCGACGATCGTGTCGCCCACCTCCAGCAGCGGGGTGACGGTGCGGATCATCTGCTCGGTCACGTCGCCGGCAGCATGATCCAGACGGCGCGGGGCGTCTGGAGCTTGCGCACCAACTCCTCGGCGCTGTAGGCCGCATCGGCGCCCTTGGATGCCAGTTCGTCGACCGGGCCGCGGCTGCGGTTGTGCACCACCACCCGATGCCCGCCGCGCAGCCAGCGCTCGGCCATCCCCGCCCCCATCCGTCCCAGTCCGGTGATTCCAATATCCATAGCAGTGCTCCTGTGCTACGTGCTTGGCACTCGCGACCACACCTATGACACCTGCCGCGCGAATCTGACGCCATTGTCGTCAGACTGGCTCTTTGGCACGGAACAGCGCCTCACCCCGATACAGCATTTCGCCGGCATGCGGCACCAGTAAGACGCCTTCCGCCTCGCGGCCGACCCACTCCTGCGGGTCGATCGTCCGATAGTCCGCATACCCCAGGTTGACCCGCCGGCAGCGCTGCTCCGGAATGGCCGTCGCGAGGGTGACCTGGATGCGCGGCGTTTCGACACCGCTGTCACTGTCAAATGTGCCCTTGCCCTTGACGTGCGTGCTGTGCGCGAGAATGCCGCCGGGAATATGCTTGAAGCGCTCCCACTGCTTCAAAAAATAATCGCGCACGTGATACCCGACTTCGTCGATCAGCCGGCCATGGGTGTAGGAGATCTCGGTGATATGCGGCGCGTAGATGATCACCTCGCCGCCGTCGGCGACGATCGGCTCGGTCTTGTACATCGCCTTGGCAGCTGTCCACAAGTCGTCGTAGATCGGGGCGGGCATGGAGAGCACGCGGCGAAAGGTCTGGGGCAGACTGAGAATATTGAGTTGGGCGGAGAGATCGGCGGCGGCGCTCCACGCTTCCATGTGCGGCCCGATATACATCCCGTGCAACGCGGACCCCTTGAGGACCAGCGCCAGGCAGACGATCGGCCGCTGCACAAATTCCGCCGCGCGATGAATGACCCGTCGCACCGGCGTGTCCTTCACCCCGATCGTGTGCATGCTGGTGACCAGCGCGCCCAGCCAGTGCGTGAAGTTGATGATCTCGGCCCCGGCGATGCCGGGGAACAGATATTTGGCGCCGCCGGAGAACCCGACCACCTCATGGGGAAACACCGGCCCGCAGATCATAATATGGTCATAGTCGAAGATCAGCCGGTTGAGCACGATCGGAACGTCGTCGGTCAGCAGGCCATCGGTCAGGCCGGCGGTTTCCTGGCGCGAGATGACGCCGATCGTCTGGAGCGCCTCGGGCAGGTCCCAGCGATGGTTGAAGATCGTGACGTTCGGATAGTGCGCCGCCCGCTCGGCGGCAGTCACGCCCACATGCCGGTCGATCGCTTCTTCAGACATGGGTGGGTGGGTGCCCAGTGCGATCAGATAGTCCAGCCGCGCGACGCGCCGCTCGATCTGCGCCTACAGCAGGCGAAACAGGAGCGGGATGGGCGCGGTCCGGGTGCTGTCAGGGATGATCACCAGCACTCGCTTGCCATCCAACGGCAGCGGATCGAGCGCGCGCGCCAGGAGATCGTGGACGCTATCGGCGCTCAAGGTTTCAGCAGTTGATCCCTGTCCTATAACCATACGCTGCTCCATTCATAACGGACGACCGGGCATGGAAATCAAATTCGTCCTCCGTCACGCGTCCATCTCACGAGGAACTGCCGTCGGTGCGGGATGAAGGGTGTCCTAGACACCGCTGAAGGCGCTGAAACCGCCGTCTACGGGCACGACCACGCCATTGACAAAGCTCGCCCCTGGGCTGCACAGCCAGATCAGCGTGCTGATGAGTTCCGCCGGCTCGCCAAAACGTCCGGCGGGCGTGTGGTCGATGATCGTCTGGCCACGCGCCGTCAGCGAGCCGTCGTCGTTGAGCAACAGGGCGCGGTTCTGCTCGCCGATGAAGAAGCCGGGCGCGATTGCATTGACGCGCAGGCCGGCGCCGAACGAGCGCGCTAGCTCCACTGCCAACCAGTGGGTAGCGTTCTCAACCGCTGCCTTGGCCAGGCCGTAGCCGAGCACACGGGTCATCGCCCGCTGCACGGCCATCGAGGAGATGTTGACGATACAGCCGCGGCCGGTGCGCGCCATGGCTTCGCCAAAGACCTGGCTGGGCAACAGCGTGCCGTGCAGATTAAGGGCGATCACCGGGTCGAGTCCTTCGACTGGAAGATCGAAGAACGATCGTCCTGGGTTCAGCGTGGCCGACGGCATATTGCCACCTGCACCGTTGACGAGTACGTCAAGCCGACCCCAGCGCGCCAGTACCGTCTCGCGCGCGGTCTCAAGCTGCCCGCGGTCGAGCACGTCGGCGGGTAGCGCTAGCGCAATCCCCCCCTGGGCCTCGATCGCCTGCACGGCGGCCTCAGCCTGCTCGTGGCGGCGGCCCAGCACGCCGACCTTCGCGCCGGCCTGGGCCAGGCCGCGCGCGATCGCGCCGCCGAGCACCCCCGTGCCGCCCGTGACGATCGCCACCTGCCCGTCGAGGCTGAATAATTGGTTCAAGAGCGTCATGGTCGCTTACTCCTCCGGAACGCGATAGGCACGCTTGGCCAGGCCATAAGCACAGTCATGGGCCAGCTCGGCGGCCTCGTCCTCGGCGATCAGCCCCTGCACCACCAGCCCGGCCAGCCAGTCGCAACTCACTCGCCGCCAGACGTCGTGGCGCGACGGGATCGAGGCGAATGCGCGGGTATCGTCATTGAAGCCGGCGGTGTTGTACAGCCCGGCTGTCTCAACCACCCGGTCGAAGTAGCGGCGCATCCCATTCACGCTGTCGAAGAACCACCACGGCGGGCCGAGCAGGACAGCCGGGTAATGGCCGGCCAGCGGGGCCAGCTCGCGGCTGTAGCTGCTTTCGTCCAACGTGAACAGGATCAGGCGGAAGCGCACATCAGTGCCGTAGGCGTTCAGCAGCGGCCGCAGATTGCGGGTCCATTCGGTAGCAACTGGGATGTCCGCGCCTTTGTCCAGGCCGAAGCGCGCGAACACCGCTTGGTTGTGATCGCGCAGGCTGCCGACGTGCAGCTGCATCACCAGCCCATCCTCAACGCTCATGCGCGCGAACTCCATCAGCATATGGCCGGTGAAGCGCGCCGCATCCTCATCGCCGGCCCGGCCGCGCCGGGCGCGCTCGAAGATCGCGTTGGCTTCGCGGTCACTGAGGCGCGCGGTGTAGGGCGTCAGCGCGGCGTGATCGGTTGCCAGCGCGCCCAGCTCCTTGAAGACGGCGCGCCGCTGTTCCAGCGCACGGATGTAGCTGGCGTAATCGACCACGTCGATGCCGGAAGCTTCGCCCAAAGCGGCGATCCCTCCCGTCCACCCCGAGTGAGCGATATTCACCACCGCGTCCGGCCGGAAGGTCGGCCGGATCTGCCGTAGCCCATCGGCGTGCAGCCGGCGGTGTTGCTCCAGTGTGTCGGTCGCGGCGTCGGTGGTGCTGAGCAGCTCGATCTGGAAGCGCTCGAGCAGCGCGCGCGGCGCGAACTCGGGGCGGGCGAGCTGCGCCTCCAGGTGGTCGTAGATCCGCTGGGCGCTGTCGCCATCCAGCCGCTCCGTTACGCCAAACAGGTTGACCAGCTCGTCGGCCGGCCAGAGGCCGGTCGGCGTGCCACGGAACAGGGAGAAATGCTCGGCAAAGCGCTGCCAGATCCTCCTGTGATCGGTCTCGACTGGCGTGCCATCGCGGGTCGGCACGCCGAGATCCTCCAGCGCGCCGCCCTGGCTGTAGAGCATGCGAAAGATGTAGTGGTCGGGGATGATGAATAGATCAGCCGGGGTTCCGAAGCGGGCCGCAGGATCGGCCAGCAGCGCGGGGGGGACGTGGCCGTGCGGGCAGACCAGCGGCAGGTCGTTGACCGAGGCGTACAGTGCGCGGGCAACCGTGCGCTGGGCCGGATCCGAGTCAAAGCAGCGATCGGGCGAGAGTGCCCAGGGAGTGATTAGCATTGTCGCACTCCTTATTGCGAACGATGCCCCTCAGCCGTGTCTACGATCGGGCGCAGGTGCCGCAGGCAGTCGACCTCCAGGCTGGCCACGTAGACTTCCACCGGGGTCACTAAAATCATCGGTCGATCGTGACATCACGCGCTTGGAGTCGTTCGCGACGTCAATACTGCACCGAACTTCCTATGCAGGATATCGCCGGTATGAACCTGCGCGAGTGGGCCGGGTAGGTCTGCTGGACACTCGTTCGCCTCAGCTTGCTGGCGGTGGAGAGATGCTCGGATGGGTTGTGGACGTTATTGGACGATTGTATTGTAAGGAAGCGGAGGTGGATTTTGGCGACCTGCGTGTGGACAAAACCGTCATGCTCGATCGCTCGATCAATGTGGCTTGGCCTCTATCGTTATTCGATCCAGTTGTCAACTTGTCTGACAGATTGACGGATTCCCGTGTGTCTACGACAACGTCATACAGCTATCTAACAGTCTTATCATGCGTAGACTGCTCAAGCTCCTTATCCGAGAGTCGTTGCGTAGTTGGAGGCGACCGTTAGCCGCACCGCTGGTATAATACTCACACGCACGTTGATGACGCGTTGAACCCCGCGTTGCCTCACACTCACATCTCGAACTGATGGGTCGCTATATGGCGACCGTGTGGAGGGTCTGAGAAGCGGAGATACGCCATGGAAGGTAGACCGCTGGCACACATGAAGGCGCCTGATGAACGTCGCACGATCGGCTTTCTGACCGCCTATATCCACATTGACGTCAGTCGCCGTCTCTGGCGTGGGGTGGTCGACGCGGCGGCCCGACACAACATCAACGTCGTGTGCTTTCCAGGTGGCGGCCTGCACGCTCCGACCGAGTTCGAGGCGCAGCGCAACGTGATCTACGATCTGGTGAATCCGGCTGGCCTGGACGGTCTCATCAGCTGGTCGTCCACAATCACGGGATCGCTCGATCGTGCCGACATCAGAGCCTTTCATCAGAGGTATCGACCGCTGCCGATGGTCTGTCTAACCCAGCCAGTGCAGGGCATTCCAACGCTGTCTGTTGACAGTTATCAGGGCATGCGCGAG
>Ga0137375_10003622_pt1 | contig 18349 bp, 18 predicted proteins | sample SagtaG_24_FD_104936 | JGI IMG/M metagenome (GOLD analysis project Ga0137375, IMG submission 104936) | Vadose zone soil microbial communities from Sagehorn Ranch, Mendocino, California, USA - Sage1_R_113_16 metaG | ecosystem: Environmental > Terrestrial > Soil > Vadose zone | place: USA...
GACGGGCTCAGACGACGGCGCATCGCCGAGCTGCTATCGGAGGATCGGGAGGGTGTTGACCTCGCCGCCAGACGTTTTGGGCTTCCCGTTTCGTTGGTGAGACGGATCGCCGCGGCCGTTTCGCGGGGAAGGTGGGATCGTGGGTCCCTGTTGCTCTTGGAAGCGTGGGCCTTGCTCAAGGCTGTGGGAGATCCCCTCACGCTTCTGAGACGGGCGAAGTTCCGACTGTTCAGCAAGAGGCGTTGCCCGGTGCTCCGAGCCGTCTTCTACGAGAACCGGCAGCTCCCCGCCGACATTGAGGGGTGGCTTACGGAGGTCCGCAAGAGTCATGTCGTACGCAATGCGGGCCACGAGGTTCAGCCATGAAAGGGATCGATCGCCCCTTCGTAGGCCGTCAACGGGGTGGTGTCGTCGTGGTTGTCGGTCCGGATGGAGCCGGCAAGTCCACTCTCGCGGATGCCCTCGTTCGCGCCGCACAGAAGCATGCTAATATTACACTGCTGGCCAATCGGCGTGGTGAAACACCCACGGGTGTGCTGCCGCATCGTCGCGTGCGGGGCCCAACGACCAGCCCTCATCGCCACCCCCCCTACGCCACACCAGTCTCGCTAGTCAAGACCCTCTATTTGTTCGCCGACTTCCTTCTCACTTGGTTCTCACGGGTGAGACCGGTCGTCGCCCGTGGGGGCTGGGTCGTGATCGTGCGGGGATGGTGGGACACGCTAGTGGATCCAAAGAGGTATCGTCTCCGCCCCGCCCCCGTGCTGACCAGGGCACTCAGCCGCTTGGCCCCGCGTCCAGACGTGATCCTGATTCTGGAGGCGGCCCCCGGCGTGGTCCGATCCCGCAAAGCGGAGCTGACGGAGTCCGAGGTCGTGCGGCAGGCGCGTGCGTGGAGAAGCGTTCTGAGTGAGCGCCAACACCGCATCTACATCGATGCGTCCCGGTCGGCGGAGGAGGTGTTCCGGGCGGCCGCCCAGGAGTTGTCGTGGCTTCCACCAGGCGAGTTACTCGAGCTCGCCTCGACGGTACCGCGCTCGGGCTCGATTAAAGCGCCACGCACGATCGAAGAAGGGTCGATGGGGGGTAGTCGCTGGCTTCCGCTGCTCCGGCAGTTGACCCAAGACGCTCCAAGCCTAGTGGTGTGGAAGAACGCCCACCGAACACTGCGGGGTGAAGGAGACCTCGACGTCGTGGCGGCGCGCTCTGACTGGCCGGTGATCGTCGAAGGGTTCGCCCGGTGGGCGGATGGCCAGGGACTCACGTTGGCACTGTGTGACCACGTCCCTACCTCGCTCTTCCTTCGCGCTGAGGACGATGATTCACCTGCCTTCGAGCTCGATGTGAAGTCCCGAGGCACTTTCCACCGCTCGGTTCTCTTTGAGGCAACCGACCTCCGTTCCTTGGTAGCGTGGGATGATCTCGGTTTCCGCCGGCTCCGTCCGGGAGCCGAGGGGTTGCTCAAGCTCCTGCTCAACGGGGTCTCGCGGTGGGGAACCCCGAAGTGGGAGCGGGTGGCCAGGGAGGACATCTCCCGACTTGTGGCCGCAGACCCCGAGGGGGCGGCAGCCGCTGCTTCCCTTTTCGGGTGGGCGGCCTTGGCCGCACGCGATGTGACCAGCGCCGTGGCCGCTGGCAGCTGGTCGAGGAGCTCCATGCTCGTGCTCGAGGCGTGGGCGGTTCGGAACGCTCTGCGACATCCCACCATCCTTACGCGACGGATCCGAGGGTTGCCCACAGAGAGCTGCCCGGGGCTTAAGCAGTCTCTGAAGCGAAGCGGGGACAACGCGGGGCGGCAGCTTCTCGATTCTCATCGTTGGGAGCGTGACCGATGATCGGTCGAGGCGCGGCGGAGCGCGTAGAACCCCCAAGTCTAGCTCCCGACAACGAACGCTCGAGGCGTGGTGGCGTGCTGCTGCTCGCCGGTCCTGACGGAGTCGGCAAGACCACCCTGTTGCGAGCCTTGGAGGAAACGGTTCTCGTCGATCGCCCGCTCCTGCTGGCCCATCACCGGCGAGGGCTGGGAGTCCTTCCAGCGCGGAAACCACAAGGACCAACTTCCGAACCGCATCGTCACCCTCCCTATGGGCGCCTCGTGTCGGCGGGAAAGCTCCTATATCTGTATCTCGACTTCCTCCTGGGTTTCGTGATCCGAACGCGCCCCTTCGTCAATGCCGGCGGCTGGGTGATCCTCCAGCGAAACTGGTGGGACCTCGTGGTGGATCCTCGCCGATATCGGCTCCGGCCGATGCCGTGGCTGGCCCGCCTGCTGGGGAGGCTCCTACCTCGGCCCGATCTCATCCTCGTTCTGGAGGTGGACCCGGGAGTGATCCGCGGTCGAAAGTCGGAGCTGGCCGAGGGCAAGCTCGAGAGGCAGATGCGGGCGCGGCGGAGCCTGTTGCCAACCGATCGTGCCGTCTTCCTCGACGTGGGTTCGCCGCCCCTCGAGGTGGTCAACAGAGCACGGGAGGAAATCGAACGTTTCCTGGAAGCGCGCACTGCGCGTATGTCGGGAGCGGGATGGATACGCTTGCCCTCCAGGACCGATCCCCGGTGGATCATCCCCCGCGGCCCCCGTCGTATCTCTCGTGCTGCCCTGCGTATCTACCACCCGATGACCCGGCGCGGCCTCGTGGCGTGGCGGATGTCTCGGGCTCTGGCGGCGTTGGGGGCGCTGCGACTGCTTCCTAGAGGCGAACCACCCCCGGTGGACGTTCGACGGCTGCTCGCCCCCTGGACGCCTCCAGGCGGCGCGATGGCGATAGCTAGAGCAAACGTTCCAGGGAGACACTTTGCGCTCCTCCTCGACAGGGGAGGGCGGGAGGCGGCCTGGGCCAAGATCGCAACGGATCCGGAGGGCCGTCGTCTGCTTGTCAGCGAGACGCGGAACCTCGAAGGCATGAGAATGCGTCTGTTTCCTCCGCTGTCGGCCCCGGCGGTTCTCTCCGTCGACGAGGGATTGCTCGTTCTAGAGGCCGTTGCGTGGGAGCCGCGGGCCCGTCCCTGGCTGCTCCCCGCCGACGTCGCGGAAGCCCTCGGCGCGTTTGCTCGTGGAACTCCCACTCCGTGTCATGGGGACGTCGCTCCATGGAACCTCCTTCGGACCCAATCAGGATGGCGCCTCGTCGACTGGGAGCACGCAGGCGAAGGCATTCCGTTTCAGGATCTCTTTCATTTCCTCTTCCGGGCCAATGTCCATCTCGGACGACCTCGCTACCGCTCGCTGCTCGCTGGCCTGGAAGGCAAGGGATCGGTGGGACGTGCCGTGCACGCGTACGCGCGAGGCGCGGGACGCCTCTCAAGCGAAGCCCCGTCGCATCTCGCTACGTATCTGGAAGCGCAGCTGTCCACGCTGGGCACCGCTTGTTCCGAAGGGCGCTTAGCGATCGACGTCGCGACCCGCTTGCTCTCGGAATTGAGGAAGCGAGGCGCGTGAGCGCGCGGAAGGAGTGGGTCTTGGTGACGGCCGACTGGCCTCAGCTCCGTGTTCCGCTTGTGGCGGTCCGAGCCCTGGCGGCCGCCGGGTTCCAACCGGCCGTCGCAGTGTCGCCTGGTGGGTCTCTCGCCGCGGCCTCCCGGTTCTGTCGCCGACGGATCAACGTCCCTCACCTCACCACGGAGGGATGGCTTCCGGCGATCCGCCAAGAACTGTCCCGGAAGGACTATCTCACCCTCCTACCTGCCAGTGAGGTGGCGGTCCTTGCCCTCGGAGTCTCGACTCCCCATCTGGTCGATAAAGCCGAGCTCGCTCGGCGAGGAGAGAACGTCGGAATACCGGCTCCGCCATCTCTCCACTTCGAGGGAACCGCAAACCTCCTGGGTGCGGCCAATGAACTTCCTTACCCGGTGATCGTGAAGCCGGCCGTCCATCGCTACTACGCATCACGTGTGGAGTCTCCAGAGGGTCTCGCGGCCAGCGTGCTGGAGGACGGGCCGGTTTTGGTGCAGCCGTTCCTCGACGATGGGTTGCGCGCGGTCTCCGGCGTCGTCTGGAAGGGCAGCCTCGTGGCCGCGGTGCACGAGAGGTGGTTCCGGATCTGGAGGTTCTACGCCGGATCACCGACCGCCGCGCAGACCACTGAACCGGACCTCGCCTTGGAGGAACGCCTGCTGGCGTTGTTGGAAGGCTACGAGGGGTACTTCCACGCGCAGTTCGCCGGCCCGTACCTGCTCGACCTCAATCTCTGCGTCCACACGTCTCATCCGCTGGCTGAGGCCGCTGGCGTGAATCTGGTCGGCATTTACTGCGATCTTCTCAGGGGTGAAAAGGTGTCGCCGGTGCGGGCTCGCGCCGGAGTGTTCTTCCGGTGGCTGGAGGGTGACGTGCGGCATCTCCTCAAGGCGGTGCGTCTGGGCCAGATGAGCGCCGGGCAGGCGCTTCGGGAGTTGCGACCCCGTCGAGGCACCGCCCACAGCACCGAATCCCTTGCCGATCCGGGGCCGACGTTCAATCGCTTGTGGTACGCGGCCAAGCGCATCGCCGAAGGCGCGAGAGATCGAGATGCCGCCTAGCCTTCCGTCCAGGGCTCTCGTCCATGGATCCCTCTCGTTCGCGCTGATCCTTGACGATCGCCACATGTGGGTAGGGTCCGCGGCAGCGCCGACGCCGGCCCTGTCCTCGCGCCGTGCCTCAAATCGAAAAGCGAAGGAGAACCGCGCATCGTGACCACGGGGGCCTGGCTTCGGATCGCTCGCCGTGCTGGTTGGGGCGTTAGCGACCAGGCCTTCTCGAGTCTCACGAACTTCGCGCTGGGCATCGTTGTGGCCAGGACGCTCGGGCCCCGTGACTTTGGTGCATTCGGACTGGCCTTTGCAACGTACGTGGTTGCCCTGAGCATCTCGCAGGCAGTGGCATCGGAGCCGCTCCTCGTCAGGTACAGCGGTACCCGATCCCAAGCCCTGAAGGAGGGCGCACGTTCCGCCAGCGGAACGGCCCTGACGATTGGGGTGCTCGTCGGAGGGGTTTGCCTAGTGATCGGCTGGGTGTTGTCCGGAGCCCTGGGCCAGGCTTTCACCGCACTCGGGTTGACCCTGCCCGGGTTGCTCGTCCAGGACAACTTGCGAATGATCTTCTTCGCGTCCCGGCGCGGTAAGCACGCCCTGGTCAACGACGTGATATGGGCCGTGGTGATGTTCCTTGCGCTCGCGGTCGTGTTCCTGAACGGGCGAGGCTCCCTGTTCTGGCTGACCCTGGCGTGGGGTGGGGCGGCCAATGCCGCTGCACTGGTCGGCATGCTCCAGGCGAGGCTCGTCCCGAATCCGAGCCGGACCGCAGGGTGGCTGCGGGAGCATCGCGATATCGCCCCTCGATTCTTGGGGGAGATGATGGCCCTCACGGGTTCGACGCAGCTGAGCCAATACGGGATTGGAGTGAGCGCAGGGCTGGCCGCGGTCGGCGCCATCCGTGCAGGGCAGCTATTGCTGAACCCTCTTCATATCCTCAGCATCGGCATCAGGCTCGTCGCCCTGCCGGAGGCTGTACGGATCGGTCGAGACTCCGTTCAGCAGCTGCGACGAATGGTGCGGGTCATCTCCGCCGCACTTGTCACCACGGCCATCGCCTTGGGAACGGTGCTTGTGCTGTTGCCCTCTTCCCTGGGGAACGCAATTCTCGGGATGAGCTGGCCCGCGGCAAGGAGCGTGTTCGTCCCCCTGACACTTGTCATGGCGGCGGCTGGGGCGATCACGGGGGCGTCCATCGGACTTCGCGCGCTTGTGGCCGCGAGGCGGAGCCTCCGGGCCCGCCTGCTCGTCTCCCTGCTCCAGCTCGCCGGTGCGATAGGCGGCGCCGCCGCGGGTGGAGCCCGCGGGGCGGCCTGGGGCCTTGCGATCGCAGGCTTCCTCGGGGCGACCGTGTTCTGGCGGCAGTTCAAAGGGGCTTTCGATGAGCGGCTCCGGTCGGAACTCGCCGAGCGGGAACTCGCGCCAATTGGATGAGGCACTGGAGCGGCGTGCCTGAACCCTGCGGCTGGAGACAGGAAGTGGCGGCATGGAGACCTCTGATGCTCGACTCTCGGTACCTGTCCGCGTGCGCCGGGAGAAAACCGTGTGGTGGAGGATGAAATCTGGCTCCTTCAGCGGCATGGGCGGGAGGCGTCATTTTGGACTGGGAGGGCGAGGACCGGTTCCTGGAGTCGGGCGATGTGCTGGCGGGGCCGCCGGGGGTGCACGGTACGCTCCTGGAGCTGGGGGAGGCTGGTCCACCCGCCGCTCCAGCCGCTGATCCCACGCAAGGCCTTCCCTTGCCGCGGGCCGCCCCGTACATTCGTCGTGGTCGGACGGTCGGCGAAGGATCGGAGGGCATGGAGATAGGCAGGAGCAGATGAGGACGTCGCAGCCTCATCAGAGGATAGAGAATCGGCCCAACCGCGCCCTCCGGTGGCCGGACCTCGGAGAACTGTGGCAGTGCCGGGAGCTTGCCGCGTTCCTAGCGCTGCGTGATCTCAAGATCCGGCACAAGCAAGCCATGTTCGGAGCCTCGTGGGCTGTTCCAGCTCCTCGCGGGGGTCGTCGTCTTCACTATGGTCTCCAGGCGCTTCGCCAACGTGCCCAGCGAGGGGATTCCCCTACCCGGTGTTTGCCCGCGTCGGCTTGGCAGTGTGGTCGTACACGTCTCGAGCGTGACGAGAGCCACTCTGATCCTCGTGAACAACTCCCACTTGGTGACAAGAGTCTATTTCCCCCCCTTCCTTGCGCTGGTCGTGCGGTCCTTCCAGGGGTCCTGGACTTCCTTGTTTTCGTCATGCTCGCGGTGTTCCTCCCCATCTACCACGTCGATCCGACGTGGGCATCGCCACGCTGCCGGTATGGCTGCTCGTCATGGTCGTGACCGTGATGGGCATAGGGCTGTGGCTTGGAACTTTGAACGTAAAGGTCTCTACCTGGAGAATCTGCTGCATGGCGCTTGTGCCCGGACGGTGTAGGCAATGAGGTCGCTAGCCATCGTCTTTAGGACACTGCCACCTCTCCTACTGGGATGCCTCGCTGGCCTCTTGGCGATATACAGCCAGCCACTCGCTGCGGCGTTTGCTCTTGCATTCCTGACTGTCGGCTTCGCGTTGCTGCGGGGCCGAACTCGATTCTTCAAGACGCCGTACCCGTTCCGATGGATTCCTGTGGTATGGGTGGTCCTCTTGTTCGTCTCGAACATAAAGTTCCAAAAGAGAGACCCGACTTTGGCGGCATCGGGAACACTTAGTGGCGAAAATGCCATTGAGTTGACTGCATATCTTCTCGTTGCACTGGTTGTGGTTGGAGTTTGGTACCACCTTCGGCTCAAGAGGACCGCAGTGAAGGAATGGCCAGTGATTGCGTGGCCGTTGTTTGCCGTCGCTTCGGCTTCATGGTCGATCATTCCTCTGTTCTCACTTGTCAGAGCTGCACAGCTCGTAGTCGTCGGCTCTTTTGCAGCTTTATGCCTGCGATTGGCAGGGCGTCACGCAGAGTTGCGAAACACGATCGTTCTGGACACATTGCGCGCGTTCGTCTTCGTGACGGCTGTCATGTCGCTGTGGGGCCTCCTCGACCAAAGTGCATGGCAAAGCAACCGCTTTGTATGGCCGACCGGAGCGCACCCGATCGCCGTCGGAATAGTCGTTGGAGCCGCACTCCTTTTGGTCGTTGTTGGAGGACGTCCGCTGACACGACTCCCTCTGTCCGTTCACTCCTTCTTGGTCGTGTTTTTCGCGTTGATCCTGGTCCTCGGGCAGAACAGGGGCATATTGATATCGACGTCTGTCGGGCTCCTTGCTTCTCCATGGCTGACAGAAGGTCGGAGAAAGTACGCTGCGAGATTGTTCGTCTTTCCCACTCTGCTCTACGGTGCATTCGTCATTGCACTGTTCGCCGGCCAGCGTATCACGGAGTATCTTTTGAGAGGCGAATCGGCTCGGTCGCTGGAAACCTTGACTGGGCGGACGGACCTCTGGTCAAGCGCATTGGGGCAGCTGAGTTCACCTGGTCAGTGGCTCCATGGGTTCGGCTATGGTTCGCCCCGGGTGATCTTGATCAGCCTATTCGCTTGGGCGGGACAAGCGCACAACGCCTTGATCGAGCTTCTGCTAGGCCTTGGCGTCATCGGTGCAGGAGTCGCTCTGGTGAGCATCGCTAAAGTGGGGTATCGAGCGCTGTCTGTCAAGCACGCGAGCGATCGCGTGATGGGAGCGGCCGAAGGGGCGGTCTTCATCCACCTGGCCATCGCTGGAGTGGTCGAGGCCTCCTTGGTTCTTCCTGGCTTCAGCTTCGTGCTGTTGACGTTCCTCTATATTTCTGCCTCCCCTCCGCACTCGGTCGCTCCAACGCGAAGCAAGAGGAAGCTTTCTGCCTCGGTGAGTAGGTCGAGTGAAAGGGTGGGCCGGGAGGATCGCGGTGTAGCGAGTAAGGGTGCTTTCGAATGAGGGTTCTAGTCTGCCATTCGCGATACAGGTCGGGTCCGGCTTCGGGCGAGAATCGGGTAGTAGATGATGAAGTCGAGCTCCTAAACCGGGGTGGGCATGAAGTCATGACGTACGTGCCAACGCCCAAGGTTACCGGGAAGGTGGACCTACTGAGGACTGGGGCCGCCACAGTTTGGAACATCCGAGCAGCTCGCCACCTCGGGAGGCTATTGCAGAAGTATCGACCCGACGTGGTTCACTTTCATAACCTATTTCCTCTCCTGTCCCCGGCATCGCTTCGGATTGCGTCGTCACGACGTTCGGCGGTCGTGATGACCCTGCACAATTATCGACTACTGTGCCTCCCGGGAACGCTTCTGCGCAATGGTGCGATCTGCGAAGCATGCCTTGGGGTCATCCCCGTACGAGGTGTCCTGTATAAGTGCTATCAAGAATCCGCTCTCGCAAGTGGTGTTCTTGCCGCCTCTATCACTGCGCACCGCGCCATTGGGAGTTTCGATCATGTCGATCGATACCTAGCGATCAGCAAGTTCGTGAGAGAGAAGCATATCGAGGCCGGCATTCCGAGTGACAAGATCAGAGTGAAGCGGCACTTTGCCTGGCCGAGTGAGCGGCGCAGGGGGCCGGGCAGCTATTTCCTGTTTCTTGGTCGTCTTTCGGAGGAAAAGGGCGTTCACACGCTTCTGCGAGCTTGGCCAAGAAACGCAGGAAGGTTGGTGGTCGCTGGAAGTGGTCCCGAGGAGACTCGATTGAGGGCAATGGCGAGCCCCAGCGTTGATTTTCTCGGGACAGTGTCTCCGGAGGAGGCCGCACGGCTAATCGTTGGTGCGAGATGTTTGGTAGCGCCATCGATCGGCTATGAGGGAGCAGGTAGGGTGATCCTAGAAGCGTACGCTGCGGCCGTACCCGTGATTGCTAGTGACTTGGGCGGTCTATCTGAAGTAGTCTCGCACGATCAATCGGGCTTGCTCTTTCCTGCTTCCGATGAAACCGCCCTCCGTGGGGCAATCGAGCGCCTCCTTGATGCGAGAGAATCTGAACGTCTTGGCGAGGGCGCCCTGAAGATGTGGAAGGACCGCTACCGACCAGAACAAGCGCTGAGGGAACTCGAGGAATCGTATTTGAGTGCGCTTGGCGCTCGCGACGTGAGAGCAGCAGATAGCGATTGATCTTGGTAATGGCGATCGGACCGAACTTAGCTCTCTGACATGATCAACCAGGAGTCTTCCCGGAGCGTGACGTGACGAGCTGGGGCCGACGGACCGCCGGGAAGATATCAACTGGACCCGGGGCCCCGTCGAACTTCGCGGCTCGGCTACTCGCCCTCTCCGGGAACATTACGTCATGCCGTACGCAGTCCTGCGGAATCCGCAACGCCTCCTTCACGAGGGCCTCGGGACCTCGATGTATAGATGCCTTCCAAGAGTTTCCACTCAGTGACCGATCGAATTGAACGCGAAGCTGCAGTCGCTGAGTGGTGGCTGTTGAAGCCCGTGCGCAGTTCCGGCCGTTCGATGGCTAGTGGCGGATCTAGCGACCGAAGGACTCCTAGCCGAGTCCCGAGTCCGTCAGGGAAAGTCTGGATCATCGATCTTGGAGTCTGTTGGCTGGCGGCAAGTCTGCATCACCTGGCCTGGAACGGGACGATCCCTCGCCAACATCTCGCAGCGCACCTTCAAGACTGCACCAGTCGGAACCTCCCTCAAGCCTGCGGCGGACGTTCGCGGACTTCCAAATGACAACCAGACCTCGCCCATCGGACGATCATCCGGGACCACACCCACCCTCCCCCGGCTCGGACCTCTTCCCTGGTCCGCATGCGCAGCAAAGACGAGCACCTGCATCCGCGCTCGTGCCTCTCATCAGCCTAGTCGGGCTCGATATCGAGCCAACCTCATGGGGATCAAATGTACTGTGCGGACGACTTGGCAACCTGGTCGGTGCCGAGGGATGCGTCCAAATAGACGACCTTCGATCGCCGAGGGAACGGGACGTGACGCCAGGCGCCTGTCTGTCGCTCCAGCTCGGAGGCGGAGATCTCCTGCTTCCGTTCGAGCAGCACGTGCGTCGGGCCCTCCAGCACGAAGATCAGGTCCGGGGCCGGGAGAAGGTGAGCCATGGCGAAGACAAGCGGGGGAGAGATCTGGAGGCGGTAGCGGCGGGCGTCGACTGCGATGTCCTGCCACCCTCGCTCCATCACGACGAGTTCGCCGCGCCGCTTCGGCACCGAGGTCTTGAGCCACCCGCCGAGGAAGAAGTCCAACCAGTAGTACAAAAGCACGAGGGTCGACAGGATCCTCCCATGCGGCTCCTTGGCGTGCGGTGAGGACGTGTCCCCGACGGATCGACCTAGGAAGGCACCGGCTTGGGGCAAGAGTGTCGGTCGCCAGTGGAGTATTCGAGTGCCCTCGAAACGGCCCTTGAGTTCGTCGACCAATCTGCTGGCAAGGGTGCTCTTCCCGGATCCATCGGGACCGACGAGGAGGATGAATCTTCCCTCCCGGCGCTTCCCCCGATCGGCAGTGTCCCGCTCAAGGCACATCCTTGCGTCATCCTAACGGGCTCCTGGCTCACCGCAGTCGATCCGGCCGTCCCCCGGCGGTGGCTCATCGTAGTAATGCAATCGGCCTAGTACCCGTCGCCCATTCGGCGGAGTCCCCTGCCCCCCCGATTTGTCATCGCGAGATCCAAGGTCACGGAAGCACCCCTACCCGTGTCTGGCACGTGGCCAACGCCTATCATCTGGGCCGTGGCGACTACGGTACTTCGAGATGGGTGACGGGGACGGTCCGACCTTGACCCTCAGGCTTATGTACCCGACCGATTCGTCAGTGCGAGAGCATCCACAACATTGAGGACGCCGATCTCTAACCGGCTGAGAAAAAGGCTCGGGTCATCTCTGCGATGGGGCCCTCGCCTGCCAGGATGGAGGCAGCGGGTCGTCGTCCTCTGCTACCACTCGGTGCATCCATCAAGTGGCTTCCCCAGTTCCACCTCTCCGAAACTCTTCGAGCGGCACATGCGCTGGCTCAGTGAGGAATGTGATCTGATTCCCTTCAATCGAGCCTGGGATGCACGGAACAGGCCCAACCCATCTCGGCCCGCCGTCGCGGTGACCTTCGATGACGGGTTCGCGGACAACTACACGTACGCTCTACCCGTGCTCCTGCGATACGAGATCCCGGCAACCTTCTTCATCACCACCGGCCTTATCGACAGAGTGACAGATGTTATCCAGCAACGATCGTGGCGGGGGTGGGGCCTCGACGGGTCGAGCTTGACCTGGGGGCAGATCATCGAAATGCAACGTCTCAGCATGGAGATCGGAGCTCATGGGCATCGTCACGCCGTTCTCGGTCGACTCGATGACGAGGAGGTGGTCTCCGATCTCTCGATGTGCAAGCAAATCCTGGAGGAACGACTGGAAGCACACATCTCGTCCATCGCATATCCGAGGGGACGACCCAGAAGGGACTTCTCGCAGAGAACGATCGACCTGGCGAGATCAGTCGGATTCGAGAGCGGTGCGGCTGTTCTCTTCAGGGGTGTAAAACGCTCAGACAGTCGGATGGCCATCGCTCGGTTCATCGTCAAAGGCGATTCACTCGATATCCTTCGAGCGAAGGTATGGGGCAAGATGGATGTGATCGGATTGTTGCAGGAACGAGCTCCGATGTCGCTGCTCAATTCACTTGCAGAGTAGGCCAGCGCGGGGTAGCCATGCGGATAGAAACCCGGTCGATCGCATCGATCGCCCAGGAGTGGGACCAGCTCGCCGACGAGATCGGTGCCACTCCGTTTGCCCGACCAGGTTGGATACGGGCTTGGTGGCCCGCATTCGGCCGGGGAAGCATCCGAGCCCTCGTTGTTCGAGACGGCGGACATCTCACGGGAATGGTGCCTCTCGTCCGGGACGGAGCCGTCTTCAGATCTCCGACCAATTCGGAAACGCCCATCTTTGAGTTCTTGGCAAAAGGGAACGACGCTGCTCGACAATTGGCCGCAACGATGCTTGCGGCCGGTGCTCGGCGGCTGGACCTTTCCTTCCTTCGATCCGACGACTCAGAGTTCCACGCTCTGAAGGAAGAGGCACGAGCAAGGGCGTTTCGCATCATCACGCAACCCGTTCTCCTGTCCCCGTACGTAAGCTCGCAGGGCTCGTGGAGCGAATATCAGGCGAAGCTCGGAGCCAAGCTGAGGAGCGAGATTCGGCGACGCAAGCGTCGACTTCAGGAGCTTGGCGACCTCAGCCTCCAGGTTGCCGACGGGTCTGAGCGACTCGAAGACCTTCTGTCGGAAGGCTTCCGAGTCGAGCAATCTGGATGGAAGGGCGACTACGGAACGGCGATCAATTCGAATCCCCGCAGGCACCGATTCTACCGTGAGGTCGCGCGGTGGGCTGGTGAACGTGGATGGCTCAGGCTCGTCTTCCTCAGACTTGACGGACGGACGATCGCATTCGACCTCTGTCTCGAGGCAAACGGAGTCCACTTCCTACTCAAGACTGGTTACGATCACGACTTCCAAAAGTTCGGCCCTGGGCTGATCTTGAGGTCGATGATGCTGGAGCGGGCCTTCTCTGGATCCATCGACACCTATGAGTTTCTCGGGACGATCGTCGGCGCGAACAACCGATGGAAGCTCGACTGGACCGGTGACTACCACACATATCTACGGTTTCAGGCGTTCGCCGCGTCGCCGACAGCACTGGCGGCATGGTCGGCTTCTAAGTTCGCCCCCGTCGTATCCAGTGGGGCTCGCTCTCTCGCAGGCAGAGTGCTCGGTTCTACTGGTCGGCGCATCGTGAAGCGGGGGCGTCGGATTCTGCGAGAGAGGTTCCGACAATGAGTCCCCCACTGCTCGGGATCTGGCCGTCGCTTCCGTTCGACGTGTATCTGCGGGGGAAATCGTATCATCAGCCATTCCCCCTCGGGCACCGAGAGTGCCGCTTGTACTCTCGTGCCCGACATGCGCTATGGAGCGGTTGCAGGACGATCGGGCTACGAGCCGGCGATGAGGTGATGGCCCCGGCGTATCACCACGGGTCAGAGATCGAGGCCATGCTCAGAGCGGGGCTCCGCATCCGATTCTTCGACGCGACGGAGACGTTGGAGCCTGACCCGGACGAACTGGATCGAGCCCTTCGTCCGAGCGTCCGGGTCCTCTACCTAATCCACTACCTGGGCTTCCCCCAGGACATGGTCCGATGGAGATCATGGTGCGATGAGCGCGGTCTGCTCCTTTTCGAGGACGCAGCCCAGGCCTGGCTTGCCACCCGTGACGGTATCCCGGTCGGCTCACTCGGTGATCTGGCGATCTATTGTCTGTACAAGACGATCGGCGTTCCCGACGGTGCGGCAATAATCTCGCGTCATCCACCGGACGGTCCTCGGTCGCGTCGCAAGCCTGGTCTGTACGGCGTGATCAGACGACACGGTGCCTGGCTCGCTCAGCGCGGAGGCGCAGCTGCTGAGTTGCCGGCACAGATATCCAATGTGATGACGAGCGTATCGAATCACACCCCGGCACGAACAGACGAGTTCGCGCTCGGCAACCCGGATGATCCTCCATCCTCAGCCACCGAATGGCTGCTCATGAGAGTGCTCGATGCCGGGATCGCGGAACGACGCCGTGACAACTACCGCTTCCTGCTCGACACGCTGGGCCCAGTCGTTCCCTTTCCCTTCGCCTCGCTGCCGGACGGTGCTTGCCCCTTCGCGTTCCCCATCAAGGCAAAGGATGCCGCACGGCTCGCCGCGTCCCTCGAGAGGCGGGGCGTGAAGGCCCTCCGCCTGTGGAAGAATCCCCACCCCTCGCTCAGGGAACGCGAATTCGGCATTGCGCAGACCTTTCGTCGATCGATGGTGGCGCTCCCTGTCCACCAGGAGCTTACGCCCGCCGACCTGCGGTGGATGGCAAACTGCGTCCACGGCGTGCTCCAATGACATGGCCTTGCTCGTCGTACACGATCCGCGAGGGGACCGGGTGGATCCGTGTCACTGAGAGATCGAGCGGTTTCGGCTAACCATGTTGCGGGGAGTCCTCATCGACGACATCGAAGTGCTCGACGCATATTGGCATGCCTGGGACGAGTTGGCCGTACTCCATCGTCAGCCCTTTTCCTCCCCGGCTTGGGTGTTGTCCTGGTGGCGCCATGTTGCTCCTCCCTCGGCGCATCTCAGGACCGTGTTGGTCTTCGATGGGTTGGACCTCGTGGGGATTGCACCGTTCTTCGTTGACAGAGGGCGGAGCGGACTTTTCCGCTTCAGGCTGCTTGGGTCCTCCCGGCGCGACTTCGTCGTCGGGGCCGAGCTTGAGAAGGAAATGACGGCGATAGTCGCGGAGCAGGTAAGCAGAATCGAACCGTCTCCTGACCTCATCATGATCGAGGGCGTACCCCACCATCGAAGCTGGCCGCGCCTCCTGTCAAACGCTTGGCCTGCAGGCCGAATGAAGCTGCATCGACAGTTCACCCAGCGCGCACCGAGCGCGCGCCTTGAGGGTAGGACGTACGACGAGTGGTTCCAGTCGAAGAGCCATAGCTTTCGCAAGAGCATGCGCCGCGGGGTTCGGCAGCTCGAAGCGGTCGGCGGGAAGATCAGCCTCACTCGCGACGAGTCCGAACTCGCCAAGGATCTCGAGGCGTTTGTTCGGCTTCATCACAAGAGGTGGAAGAGCAGAGGCGGTTCGAGAGTGCTCGATGATCGTGTCCATCGGATGCTCGAAGACGCGGCCAAAGCCTTGATCGGACAACTCCGATTCCGGATCTGGTCCATCAAGATCGCCGGTCACACCATCAGCTCGAATATCTTCCTCTCCGCGGGGGGAGAGACCGCATACTGGTTAGGTGGGTTTGATGAGAAATGGAGCGACTTGCAGCCATCGATCCTAACGATCCTTGCTGCGCTCGAGCACGGGTTCATAACTGGGGACAGCAGGCTGGATCTCGGCGCCGGAGCTCAGCCATACAAGTATCGGTTCTCCGATAGCGAGGACTATCTCGAGTCGCTGCTGATCGTCCGATCCGGTCTCAAAGCTCCGCTGGCTCGCGGTCAGATGGTGCGCGCAAGGACTCGCATGGCGCTGGCAGAGCATCTTCCGACCTCAACCAAGAGGCGGGCGCGACACGCTCTCCGCCTAATGACGCCGTGGCGACGGTCGATGTGATTCCGTTAATTCAGGATGACGTCGCCGGTCGTGTCGAAGCCGATCGCCTGCCATTTGGCCCAGGCCACCGGCGATGAGAGGGCCCAGTTCTGTCCTGTCCGGCTGGGCACGCGGTAGGTGTTCCCCTGGAAGCGGTTGCCCTTGGTTGTCCAGTAGGGCGAGCAGTCAGTCACGTTGTAGCAGGTGACGCCCGCCGTAATCGTGGCTGACTCCCTGAGGGAGACCGTGTTGTTGGTGATTTTGTTGTTGGCAGTGTCGTAGCCAGTCCGCGAGGCGTCGAAGAAGACGTGGATCGCGCCTCCCCCAGACGTCGAGGCCATGGTCACGGTGTTGTCGTAGACCTCCACGTTCGAGGAGTTGTTCAGAAAGATCCCGACCTCGCCGCTGGAGCCGACCCTGATCCTGTTGTTACTGATGACGGCCGTGCCGTTGTTCAGCTCCATGTAGATTGCCCTGCCGTCCCTCATGTTCACGGTGACGGTGTTGCCCTTGACGAGGACGCCGGTGTTGTCGGTGTCGAACCAGATACCGTTGCCGCCGTTGTCGTGGATGTAGTTGCCGATGACGCTGTCGTTCGTCGTGCCAAAGAGTTTCGAAGCGCCACCATCGCCTGGATGGCACAGGCACAGATAGTTGTGGGAAACCTCGTTATTCTGGACCACGGAACCGGTAGTCTGGTAGCCGCTGAAGCCGTACTGGCTGTTGTGATGGATGAAGTTGTTGTTCACGGTCGAGTAATCGGGGAAGCTAAGACCGATGCGTGCACGCGAGATCTCGTTGTAGTCGATCTTCCAGTAACTATTCGCCCCATATGCTGTAGCGATACCCCACTGCGGCATGTTGCGGATGACCAGATTGCGGATGGTCACGTGGTTGACGTCATAACCCGTTCCGGTGAAAGCGCCTACGTCTGCACTCGTGCGCCAGCGTCTGCCGTCGAGGACGGCACCGTACTTCCCCACGAACTTGTCGCGGCTTTTCGGCACGATCGGATCCCTCAGGAAGTACGTTTTCGACTTGAAGCAAAAGGTCGTTCCCTCCCGCTTCCTATCGATGACCTTCTGGATCGTGCGGGCACGCCGCAGTAGCACGGATCCGGCCGGACATGTGATCCCCCGACGGGGTCCAACCCTCTCCTGCGCCTCAACGACCCGATCCAGAGCAAGAGCTGTTGATGAGGCGAAGGATCCGTCTCCGCTTGCGGGGTACAGCACCCCGGCCGTCATCAGCGCGATCAGGAGGACCGCGAACAACGAATGCCCCAGTCCCATCTGCTCTCCACGGTCGTCGAGCTGCCGCATGGGTCGACTCCCTTCCTTCACTCTTCCTTGGCTCGTCTCCTTAACCTCTGTTCGTCTTCCCTTCATCGACCGGCCCGGTGCTTGCCCTCGAGCCCTCGGATAGCCGAACTTGACGGCCCTAAACGGACTACGGCTCCTTCCCCAAGGTGTTCATTGTGGGAGCAGATTCCCGTGATCGTGTGATCGAGGAGCGGATGATGTCAGGTCCGCGCGGTCATCGTCGGCGGGGGGGTTGCAGGACGCGGGCAGATGGCGACGTCCTGATCGGAGCAGGCTCTCATGATCTTCTCACTTCAGCGAGAGACTTCTACGGGCTCCTCATGGACCTCCTTCCCTTCCCGGGATGCCAATCCAAGAAAGCCCACCCAGCAACAGACAACGTCCTCAGGGGACCGGTCGGAATGTAGTGAACGTGGCGGGGATGTCAAGTTCGCACGTCGCGCGACTGATGACACGTGAGAGACGAGCAGACGACCGAATCTCCGGCGCGTCCGGCAGGCCCTTCCGGCGAATCTGGGTGCCCGCGCCGCCTTGAATGAGGCTGAGGAGCTCGTGAAGCAGCTCGGGTGGGGCTCGGGCGGGAGCACCCGGAACGCCTCTCGTACGATCTTGGAGTGCGAAGTAGGCACCAGCTCGCCCCCGCCTTCGGCTCTGTGACCCAGGCCCAACCTGCTCGATCAGGCCAGTCGTCCATGAGCTCCTTCGGCGCCTCGGGGAAGCTTGGGAGGTGGGCGTACGCCGTTCGCGGGCGATCTCGTGAGCCTCTGACCAGGCACTTTGATCGCTGACCTTGTCTCTTGTTTCGCCGCTCCGCTGGCCCGCCGCCCAGTTTCGCTTTACGATGGGCCGCAGACAGCCAGCAGCTAACCATCAGTCGACGGGGGAAAGTACCGATGCGATGGATCCGCGATCCCTACGGTCGTCCGTGGTGGAGTCGTCAGCGGTGGGATCGCGAGCGATGGCTGAACGTCTTGTTCTTTGCGTACGTCACCGCCCTCGTCGCCGGTGTATTGGTGTTCGTCGCATCGCAGCCGGCGTGGCGGACGTTCGCAGGGAATGGCGGGACCGGTTGGTGGGATCGGGTCCGATTCATGCCTGGCGGGGCCATGCCGGAGTCGCCAGAGGAGTTGGCAGGGCCCTCGGACCTCGCGGCCGCCGTGGCTCAGTGGTTGCAACCAGACGCCCTCTCACAGACCTTCACAGGTCAGTATGGAACGTTCGCTGCACCCTTGGCCGGGACGGAACCCACGACAGGAGTCGGGAACGAAGGGTCAGAAGCTCCACCGGCGACTGACCCCCAGCCCACCCCACCCGTGCCGTTGCCGACGACGACCACCATTCCGCCTGCGCCGAACTCCACAGCGACCGACTCTCCTACACCGAGTGACTCGCCGACCGACTCTCCTACACCGAGTGACTCGCCGACCGACTCTCCTACACCGAGTGACTCGCCGACCGACTCTCCTACACCGAGTGACTCGCCGA
>Ga0137375_10003624_pt1 | contig 18348 bp, 18 predicted proteins | sample SagtaG_24_FD_104936 | JGI IMG/M metagenome (GOLD analysis project Ga0137375, IMG submission 104936) | Vadose zone soil microbial communities from Sagehorn Ranch, Mendocino, California, USA - Sage1_R_113_16 metaG | ecosystem: Environmental > Terrestrial > Soil > Vadose zone | place: USA...
CGCCCGACGCCAAGGTGCGCTCCGATCAGCCCGCATCGGGGAAGTCACCTGACAGATAGCGAGGACATCGACTGACAGCGGGAAGAGGATCCACAGGTGAGCCATCGTCACGGAGGGCGAGCGGTTCTGGTGGCAGAAGAACCGGTGAGGCCGCACCAACGTGCGCGCTAGCCGTAGTTAGAAGACTCGTCGTCGCCATCAGCGTCGTTCTCGGCTTGGTCGCATGCAGCCAGTCTCAAACCCATCAGGAACACACGATGACGTCAACCAGAATTACGCCCGCCGACGTAATCGCAGCGTTCCGTCGTGATACGGGTCATCCAGTGCAACGTCGCCCCCAGATATCCTCAATATCCGGACGAATCGTCCCGCTGGTCCCCTCGGCGCCGCTCAAGGAGATGTTTGGCCGATTCCAGTTGGGGGTCTTCGAGAGTGTCAACGCAACAGAGAACGCAAGGCCGCCGATTAAACCCACGCCCGAAGGTATTTACTGGGAGGAGCAATACCCGCTCGACGAGCGGGAAGCACCGTATTGGTCCGCACGGAAGTTCTATGGAAACGTGCAACTCATCTGGTGGGCCGACGAGCGAGCAATTGATGGACGGTGGAAGAGACTCGACCGCATCTTGAGCGATCTCGCACGTCAAGGGGCATGACTGGAGAACACGCCCGCCTGCGATCATGCGGTTCCCTGGGAGAGATGGCCGGAAGGCTTCCGACTAGGCGGCTGGGCAGGCTCCCGGGGCCGGAGCGCTACCGGGCCCGTCCTTGTGGAACTGGTCGGCGCCGGTTCCGCTTTCGATGCAGTAGGTGGTTCGGGTGGCGCGGACGATCGTGATGCCCGCGATCGCCGGGTCGTATTGCCGCAGGGCCGCGATCGTCATTCCGGCGTAGCCGTTGTGGTCTGCGGCGTATCCCTCTATCGCGGGGACGGCGGCGCGGATGCGTTGCTGTGCCGTCGTCTCGCTGGGCTCCGTCGTGGGCGGTCGTTCGAACGGCACGACTTTGCCGCGGATGCCGCACCGGCGTTCGCGCACCTTGCCGGCTGGTCCGTCGAAGTGGACGAACGGCTTCCTGGTGCTCTGGATACAGAAGCCGGCGTTCGTCGCGCGCGGCACGATGACGTTCTTGATCGTGTAGTAGCGCTGGAGCTTGGCGACGGTCATTCCGCGCCAGGTTCCATGGTCAGCCTGGAAGGCAATCGCGGCCGGAATGGCGAAGCGAACTTCGCCCGCTCGTTGCTGCAGCGGGCTGGTGGCTGCGCCGGCGGCAGCCGTCGTGCAGATCACAACAGCGACAAGGAGAGCGACGCGGCGGCTGCGCATGGTCCATCCCTCGGCCAGGCACAGAAGCGCACCGATCGCTCGAACGAGGGAGCCGAAATTGGTTTGAGGGCCGGGCGGGTCGAAAGGCCCGGATCGTTTGCTACCCCCGTGCGGTTCTGTCGCCCGGAGCGCGGCGATGACTTGGCTCAATTCTTTGTCGGTGAGCGTGCTGTAGTCGGTGCGGGCACTGCCGTTGTAGGTCTTGGCGAAAAGCGGCAGCGCCGGGCCGACACGGAGACTAGCGCGGGGCACCCGCTCGTCTCCGAACTGCCGCCAACCCGCCCCGCAAGCCTCGGGTCGTGCCGCGGCCGCAGGCCAGAACCTACGGGAAATGGGAGGAGCGAATGCGTGCGTTGTTGTCGACGCGGGGGTCGCGCGGCGACGTCGACCCGATGGTGGGACTCGCGGTGCGGTCGCGGGGCACTCGGCGCGGAGGGATGTGACGCGCTGGTCGCGACCGGCGTGACGCCGGCCGGAGTGTGGCGATGACCGAGCATGCGGTGGTGATCGCCGGAGGAGGTCCGACAGGCCTGATGTTGGCGGGCGAGTTGGCGCTGGCGGGCGTCGACGTTGCCATTGTCGAGCGGCGCGCCAGCCAGGAGCTCGCCGGCGCGCGCGCGGGCGGCCTGCACTCACGCACGATCGAGGTGTTCGATCAGCGTGGAATCGCCGGCCGGTTCCTCGCGGAGGGGCAGACGGCGCAGGTCGCGGCGTTCGCCGGGACCCCCTTGGACATCAGCGACTTTCCCACCCGGCACCCCTACGCGCTCGGGCTGTGGCAAAACCACATCGAGCGCATTCTGGCCGGCTGGGTCGACGAGCTGGCGGTGCCGATCCATCGCGGACGTGAGGTGACCGGCTTCGCGCAGGACGACACCGGCGTGAACGTCGAGGTGTCGGACGGCATGTCGCTGCGGGCGGAGTATCTCGTCGGGTGCGACGGAGGACGCAGCCTGGTCCGCAAGGCGGCCGGCATCGACTTCCCTGGGTGGGATCCGACGACGAGCGCCCTGATCGCCGAGGTCGAGCTGGCCGAGGAGCCGGAGTTGGGAATCCACACCGACGACATCGGCGTCCATTCCTTCGGCAGGTTGGAGTACGAGATCCGCGACGGCGAGGTCGTTTACATGGACCGGGGCCCGGTGCGGGTCATGGTGACCGAACGGCACCCCGGAGCCACCAGCGAACCCACGCTGCGCGATCTCAGCGAGGCACTCATCGCGGTCTACGGGACCGACTACGGGGTGCACAGTCCCACCTGGATCTCCAGGTTCACCGACATGACGCGGCAGGCCGCGGCCTACCGCGAGCGACGGGTCCTGCTGGCCGGCGACGCCGCACACGTGCACTCCCCGGTCGGTGGACAGGGCCTCAACACCGGTGTGCAGGACGCGGTGAACCTGGGATGGAAGCTGGCGCAGGTGGTCAACCGCACATCGCCAGAGGACCTCCTCGATACCTACCATGCCGAGCGCCACCCGGTCGCTGCCCGCGTGCTGCGCAACACGATGGCGAGCGTCGCGCTTTTCCGCCCCGACGACCGCGTCAAGGCCCTGGGCGATGCCATGTCCGAGCTGCTCCGCGTGGACGAGAATCGCAAGCGGTTCGGCGCGATGATGTCGGGCCTGGACATCCACTACGACCTCGGCGAGGGGCACCCGCTGCTTGGGCGCCGCATGCCCGACCTCGACCTGGTGACCTCGGGCGGCCCGCTGCGGGTCTTCGCCCTGCTGCACGATGCCCGGCCGGTGCTCCTCAACCTCGGTGAGCCCGGCGGCTTCGACATCACTCCATGGGCAGATCGGGTTCAGCTGATCGACGCCGAGTGCGTTGATCTGTGGGAGCTTCCGGCAATCGGGGTGGTCGCTGCTCCCACCGCCGTGTTGATTCGGCCCGATGGATACGTGGCTTGGGTGGGAGACCGAACCCAGTTGGGGCTCGCTGACGCACTAACCACCTGGCACGGGCCGCCTACTGCGGCCTAGCTCAGTCATCGCTCTCCCATAGTTGGGAGTTCCTGCAGACCGGAATAGAGTCTGCTCGTGGCAGAGAACGTGGTCTGCTCCTCATGCGGGACGCCGAACGAGGGGGACCGCAAGTTCTGCGGCGAGTGCGGAAGCCCGCTTGCGCAGACGTGCCCCTCGTGTGGCACGCCGAACGCCCCGACGGTCAAGTTCTGCGGTGAGTGCGGTGCGGCTCTCGGTGCAGCTCCGGCACCCGAACGACGCGAAGCTCCCGCGGCGGAGCGCCGGCTCGTCTCCGTCCTTTTCGCCGACCTCGTCGGCCACACGTCCTTCTCCGAGGGACGCGACGCCGAGGACGTACGGGAGCTCCTTTCGCACTACTTCGACACGGCCCGCACCGTTATCGAGCGCTACGGGGGTAGCGTCGAGAAATTCATCGGGGACGCGGTGATGGCAGTTTGGGGAGCTCCCGTCGCGCGCGACGATGACCCAGAGCGCGCCGTGCGGGCGGCGCTCGACCTGCTCGATGCCGTTCGCGCCCTGGGCACGGAAGTCGGCGCCGCTGAGCTCAATGCTCGTGGCGGCGTTCTGACAGGCGAAGCGGCCGTCACGATCGGCGCCGAAGGACAGGGCATGGTCGCGGGCGACCTCGTCAACACCGCTTCCCGGATCCAGTCCGTGGCCGAGCCAGGCTCGGTGCTCGTCGGGGAGACGACGAAGCGCGCTGTGGAGGCGGCAATCGTGTTCGACGAGGCAGGGAGCCATACCCTCAAAGGCAAGTCCGAGCCCGTCGAGCTCTTCCGGGCCGTTCGCGTGGTCGGCCTTCGGGGAGGAGCGGTGAGGGCCTCCGGGCTCGAACCGCCATTCGTCGGCCGTGATCGCGAGTTACGCCTCATCAAGGAGCTCTTCCACGCGTGTGCGGAGGACAGAAGAGCCCTCCTCGTGTCGGTCGTCGGGATCGGCGGTATCGGCAAGTCCCGCCTCGCGTGGGAGTTCGAGAAGTACATCGACGGCCTGGCCGAGCGAGTGTGGTGGCATGCGGGCCGCTGCCTCGCCTACGGCGACGGCGTGGCGTTTTGGGCTCTTGCAGAGATGGTCCGCGGACGGGCCGGCATCCTCGAAGACGAGGAAGCAGCGTCCGCGCGCGCCAAGCTGCGAGCGGCAATCGAGGAGCACTTGCCTGATCCGCAGGAACGCCGTTTCGTCGAGCCCCGTCTCGCACATCTCCTGGGGCTCGAGGAGGCGACGGCCGGTGACCAGGAGAACCTGTTCGCGGCGGCCCGCATGTTCTTCGAGCGGCTTGCGGCCACAGCGCCGGCAGTCCTGCTCTTCGAGGACATCCACTGGGCCGACAGCGCCCTGCTCGACTTCATCGAGTACCTGATCGAATGGTCGCGCGACGTTCCCCTGTTCGTTCTTACGCACGCTCGTCCCGAGCTGACGGACCGCCGGTCGACCTGGGGCTCGGGGAAGCGGAACTTCACGTCGATCTTCCTCGAGCCGCTCCCGACAGACGCGATGGAGGTGCTGCTCACCGGCCCTGTACCGGGGCTCTCCGACGAGCTGCGCGACCGCATCCTCGAACGGGCCGAAGGCGTCCCCTTCTACGCCGTCGAGACCGTGCGAATGCTTCTCGACCGGGGCATCCTCGTCCGGGAGGGCAACGCCTACCGGCTCACGGGCGACATCGAGACACTCGAGGTGCCGGAGACGCTGCATGCGCTCATCGCCGCCCGTCTCGACGGGCTCACCGCGGAGGAGCGCAAGATCGTGCAGCAGGGGGCGGTCCTCGGGCGAACGTTCACGCTGCGTGGACTCGCGAGCGTCTCGGGTCTGACGGAGCCGGCGCTCGAGTCGCTCCTCGGCTCGCTGACTCGCAAGGAGATCTTTTCCCTGAGATCCGATCCGCTCTCGCCCGAGAGAGGGCAGTACGGCTTTCTCCAGGACTTGGTGAAGAAGGTCGCGTACGACACGCTCTCCCGAAGAGAGCGAAAAACGCTCCACCTGGGAGCGGCCGACTACCTGCTCTCACTCGGCGACGAGGATGAGATCGTCGAGGTCCTTGCCTCGCATTACGTCGACGCGTATAGAGCTGCCCCGGACGATGCCGACGCGGGCGAGATCCGAAAGCGGGCGCGTGAGATGCTCGTTCGCGCCGCGGAGCGGGCCGGCTCGCTGGCCGCTCATGCAGAGGCGCAAGGGCATTTCGAGGCGGCAGCCGAGTTCTCCGACGATCCGTTGCTCCAGGCCGAGTTCCTCGAACGCGCGGGGACCATTGCGCGAGGCGCAGGTAGGGCCGATGCGGCAAAGGCGCACTTCGAGCAGGCGATCGCGATCTTCGAGCAGCACGGCGAGACCCACGCGGCTGCGCGCGTCTTGGCCCGGCTGGGCGAGGTCATGTGGGATACCGGCCGCAACGAGGAAGCCGTCGAGCTGATGGACCGCGCCTTTCAGGTGGTCTCGCGGGAGGAGCCCGATGCCGATCTCGCGTCGCTTGCCCATGCACTTGGGCGGGTGCTGTATTTCTCCGGCGAGGTCGACCCCGCGGTCGAGCGCATCGAGGTGGCGCTCGACATCGCCGAATCGCTCTGGCTTCCCGAGGTCCTCTCCCAGGCGCTCAACACGAAGTCGCTCACGCTGCTCGCGAAAGGGCGACCTCAGGAGAGTGTGGCACTGCTCGAGTACGCGCTCAAGATCGCCCTCGAGAACGACATCCCATCGGCGTCCCTTCGGGCGTACTTCAACCTCGCCGAGCTCGCTCTGCAGTCCGACCGCTTCGACGACAGCTGTGAGTACGTCGAGCGGGGTCTCGCGCTTGCCCGAACGGTGGGGAACGGTTTTTGGGAGCGGCGCTTCCTGGGGCAGGCCTATCCGTTCTATGCGCTCGGAGAGTGGGAAAGGATCCTCGCCAACATCGACGAGCTGCCGCTCGAGCTGCTCCACCACGAACGAGGCGCCTTTTCCGTTTTGCGCCACGTCGGGCCGCTCGTCCACCTTCATCGCGGCGACCCCGCCGACGCGCGTCGGGTCTTCGACGTCGTCGCCGAGATCGGGCTCTCCGCCGATGTCCAGGAACGGGCCCAGCACGCGGCCGGGCTCGGAGCGTTTCTTCACTTCGAGGGTCGCCACGAGGACGCGTTCACAACGGCGAGGGAGGCGATGTCCAGGTACGCGGATCTTGGCGCCGGCAGCGAGGCCTTCCGCGAGGGTCTCGTCACGGCGATCGCGTGCGTCCGGGCACTCGGTGACACGACGAGGGGCAAGGAGGTACTCGAGTTCGTCGAGCGGATCCCGCGAGGCAAGATGCCTCAGTACGTCCATGCGCATGTCGCGCGGCTGCGCGCGTATCTGGCCGCACAGGAGGGAGATGCGCCTGGGGCGGAGGCGAGCTACAAACGGGCATCCGGAATGTTTCGCGAGCTCGGCGTCCCGCTCTGGCTCGGTGGCACCTTGCTCGAATACGGAGAGTGGCTCGTTGCCGAGGATCGTGTCGCCGAGGCTGAGCCGCTTCTTACCGAGGCACGCGAGCTCTTCGAACGGCTCGAGGCTCGCCCGTGGATCGAGCGCGTCGACAGGGTGGCCGCGCGCACGCAGGTTCCAGCCTGACCTGCCCAAAACGGGAGCCGAGTTTGGTCGCAGCTGTTCGCGGGTTAGCGATCCTTGAAGCGTGCGGCCTCGTCCGAGCCGCCGGTGGCGTCGCCCGGCGCCGTTGACTGTGGTTCCGCCGCGGTGCCCGTGCGAGCGCGGTTTCTAGCGTTCTGTGGTCTTCTTCAGCCCGCTGAGCAGTTGCTGCCAGTTCTTCTCATAGTGCTCGCGATTGGCTCGATCCTCGTCCGTTGCGCCACCCTGGAGGTTTGATTGGCGCAAGGTCACATGCGTTGCGCCGTCACCGTCGTCGAGCGTGATCGCGACGACGTGGTAGTTCTCAGGGGCATCAGGCTTGCCGCCGGTCGGGCTCCAGTGGGAGTAGATGAGCTTCCGCTCGGGCTCGACATCGAGGATCTCGCCCCTGTCTTCGTACGACTTCCCCTCCCACTCGCCTTTGAACGTGATCGGGCTTCCGATCTGCCAGTCGGTTTGCACGTCGGCGCCAAGGTAGTACTCCTTGATCCTCTCCGGGTCGGTGAGGGACCGCCAGACCTCGTTTCGCTGGGCATTGATGTCGACGGTTGCCTCGGCAGTGATCTCATTCATGGCGACCTCCAGTCGTGGCTCCTGGAAGCGCTACCCTATTCTCGAAAAGAATAACCTTATGGAGAATGCGCTAACGACGACCGAGGGGGCTGTGCTTGGCCTCGTCGCTTTCGGAAAAGCCTCGGGCTATGACCTCGCCCGCCTTGCCGCCTCCAGCGTCGCGCACATCTGGACGCCGTCCCAGAGTCAGATCTACAAGGCCCTGCCCCGACTGGCTGCACGCGGCCTGACTCAGGCGCGCGAGATCGAGCAACGCGGCAGACCGGACAAGGCGGTTTACACGATCACAGGCAAAGGTAGGTCGGCTCTGCGTGGCTGGCTCGACGATGTTGAGGATGAGCCGACGAGCGGCAGGGTCGTCTTCCCGCTCAAGCTCTTCTTCTGCGATTTCGCCTCTCCCGGGACCGCGCAAGCCCACCTGGCCGCGTATCGTCGCTATCTCACGCGGCGGCTCGAGCGCTACGAACAGCTCCGTGATGGCGGTCGTCGTTTCGAGAGCGACCTCCCCGGCCACGTGCTGCAACATGGCATCGTCCGTGTGAACGCGACGCTTGCCTGGATCGATCAGACAGCCGCTGCGCTCGACGCGGCGACACGGAGCCGCGCTGCTCGGTAGGCCGATGCGCCGCCGGAAAGATCTGGCGTCAACTCAACTGATCCGCGGCGTGACTGAGTGCTTCAGCCAAGAAGCCGACCGTCGCGCAGGAGTGGACATCCGTCGACTTCGACCTCCGCATCGCGGACGAGTCCATCGATGTGAACGGAAGCTTCACTTGCACCGCCGAAACCGTTGTTGGCGCCGAAGGCGAAGTGGACCGTGCCTTCTGCCTTCTCGTCTTCGAGGATCACTCCTGTGATCGTGGCCCCTGGATTGGTTCCGATTCCTAGCTCGGCGATCGTCCGTCCATTCTCGCCTCCGGCGTCGAGTGTCTCGAGCAACCACTCGGCTGCGGGACCTCCCGCTGTTGTTATGGCTCGTCCCCTCTCGAGTTCGACCGAGAGCGGCTTGTCCAGGAGGCCCCAGCCCGCTAGCGAGCCGTCGAAGACGATCTTCCCGGAGGCTTCGCCTTCAATGGGCGCGATGAAGGCCTCGCCGGCCGGCAGGTTTCCCCACGCGGCGTGTGCGCGAAGATCGCCGTCGTCCCAAATGGCTTCCCGCCCCCGCAGGGAGAGCTCGAGCTCCGTGCCTCCCGGAGCTGTGATGCGGCAGACCTCGGAGTTGGTTAGCTTGCTCGCGACCTTTCGTCCGACCCTCTCCAGGTGCGCGTAGTCGATCGCGATCGTGCGCGCGAAGATTCCGACCGTGATACCCGGCATCGAGGCGATGCGCGCCCCGTCTTGGGTCGCCACCATGCGAGCTCTCGTGTGACTCAGTGAATGGCGGGTGAGGATCGCGATCGCCGAGGCCTCACGCATGGCTGCCGCTACCGCCGTGGGTGGCTCCTCGCCGTCGCGGCTTGTCGGCAAGAACTCGTTGATGCCTACATTGTCGGTGCGAGTGCCGGCGGCGTCGGCAAGCGCGGTGGCAATCTCGACCGTCTCGGGATTGCAGACGACGAGGAATGTGTCGCGTTTGGAAAGCCCGAACCGGTCGAGCACGACCTCGGCGGCCACGGCGACCTCCCCGCCGGCGACCCGACGCGTTGGAGTGACATACGTCTTCATGCGTTCTCCTTCCTTACGAGGGGACGCGGCGTCGGGGCCGGTTCGCTCCTCTCGCGGTGGGCAGCCACGGCAAGGACAACGAGCGCGACGCCGACCAGCTCCCGTGCGCTGGGAATCTGGGCGAGGACGACGATCCCGACCACGGTCGCGGTCGCGGGCAGAAGCGCGATCATCAGCGAGTAAGTGGCGCGGCTGAGCCGCGTCATCGCCAGCTGGTCACAGACGTAAGGGATCACCGAGGAGGTGATCCCCACGCCGATGCCCGCGCCGAGCGCCACCGGGTCGAGCAGCGCAGGCGCAACGCTCGAGCCTCCGATCGGAGTGATCGCCAGGGCGGCGATCAGCATCGACGCCGCGAGCCCGTCGATGCGGCCCATCGTCGGGTGTCGGGCAACGCGATGGGCGAGCACGCTGTAGAGGGCAAAGAGCGCCGCGTTCGCGAAGGCGAAGGCGACACCCAGCGGCTCGCCCTCGAGCCGAACGTTGGTGAGGATGTAGACGCCGGCAACCGCCAGCACGAGGGCGAGGCCGTTGCGCAGCGAGTGGACGCCGAGCGCTGCGAGGAGAATTACGGGCAGGAACTCGATCGCCGCGACCGTCCCGAGCGGCAGCCGGTCGATGGCGACATAGAAGCAACTGTTCATCAGGGCGAGCACGACGCCGAGAACGAGAAGAAGCTGGAGCGTCGAGTGGTCGACGTTCCGCAGCGTTCTCCACGGACGCCGCCACACCGCGAACACAACGGCGGCGCTGGCGATCCGAAGCCACGCAACCCCCACCGGCTCCACACGTGCGAACAAGAGCACTGCAAAGGCGGGGCCGAGGTAGTGGAAGACGGCGCTGCCGACGAAATACGCCTGTGGGGGAACCGCAAGCAGGCTTCCCGCCAGAGTGCGACGTTCTGCGGCCGGAAGCGTGATGGTGTCGACCTGACTTGCCATACCGGGATTGTTCCCGGGGAGCACAGCACTGTACACAGCAAATCGCAGGCGTTAGACTCATTTCATCTTATGAACGCCGGAGTTTCGACCCGATCTGACGTCAATCTTCCAAAGCTTGACGCCACCGACCGTAAGATCATCGGCGAGCTGACCACGGATGGGCGGGTTTCGCTCGCCGAGCTGGGCCGGCGCGTGAGTCTGTCGTCTCCCGCCGTGGCCGAGCGCGTCCGGCGGCTCGAGCAGATCGGCGTAATCACCGGTTACCGCGCTGAGCTGGATCCGCGCATGCTCGGCTACCAGCTGACCGCGATCGTGCGCATCAAGCCCGCCGCCGGCCAGCTGCCGCGCATCCCCGAGCTCGCGGCGAAGATCCCGGAGGTGGGCGAGTGCCACCGCATCACCGGCGAGGACTGCTTCTACATGAAGGTCCACCTGCGCTCGATCGACGACCTAAGCAGCCTGCTCGACCGCTTCCTCGCGTTCGGCGAAACGACGACCTCGATCATCAATGCGTCCCCGATCCCGCGGCGCGACCCACCGATCGACCGCAGCGACGAAGCCTGATCCCGCGCGCTTCAGGCCGCTTCGGCGCGAGACCTGAACGAGCGCCGTTGCCCGTCCGCCAACCAGAGGTGCGTCACCGCGAGCGCGCGCCACGGGCGCCAGCGCTCGGCGAGCTCTCCTAGCCGGGCAGCCTGCTGGAGACGCCCGTCGAGCGCGCGTTGGAGTCCGAGATCCCCGATCGGAAAAGCATCGCGCTCGCCGATCCGCAACGCTAGATAGTGCGCGGTCCACGGCCCAAGCCCCTCGACCGTGGTGATCGAAGCGATCAGCCGGTCGAGACTCACACTGCGGTCGAGGCGAACCTCCCCCGCTACGACGGCTTCGGCGAAGGAACGGATCGCGTTTGCACGCGCGCGCGTGAGACCGAGTCCGCCCAGGTCAGCGTGCGCGACGGTCTCCGGAGGAGGGAACGTGTGTGTGAGTCCGAGCGGTTGCAGCCCGGCGACGGGCGTACCCACTCTCCTGACGAAGCGGCCGGCGATGGTGTTCGCCGCGGCGACCGTGATCTGTTGGCCAATGATGGCGCGCACTCCAATCTCGAACGCGTCCCAGCTCCCGGGCGTTCGAATACCGGGCCGTGCGCCGATGAGCGGCCCGACGATCGGATCGTCGCCGAGTCGCGCGCCGGCCTCTTCGAGGTCGAGGTCAAGGCTTGCGATCCACCTCGCCCGCTGCACGATGTGGATCAGCTCGCGCCAGCGCGGTAGATGAGCGCGCAGCAGTAGGTGGTCCTCCGCGCCCGGGTGGAGTTCGAGCACGCCCGGATCGCCCTCGACCACGATCGTGCGGCGGTAGACGTCTCCCGAAACGTGCTCGACGCCCGGGATCGCGCGGGCCGCCAGGTAGGCGAGCAGGGCCTGCCAGTCGAGCATCCCTCTGAACGGGAGCCGCAGGAGCAGGCCGCCGTCTGCGACGAGACAATCAGTCCGCCGCCGGCGCGCGCGCAGCTCGCGGGGAGCCATGCGGAAGACGTCACGGCAGGCGCGGTTCAGCTGGCGGACGCTGCCGAAGCCCGCGGCGTGCGCGATCTCGAGCACGGTGAGGTCCGTGTCGTCGAGCAGCCGCCGCGCAAAGTGCGTCCTCGCAGAGCGCCCCAGTGCGCCGGGTGTCACGCCGAGGTGCTGCGCGAAGAGACGGCGGAGATGGCGCGCGGAGACACCAAGCCGAGAGCCGAGCTGAGCCTCGGTGCCGTCGTCGAGAGCGCCGTCGAGGATCAGCCCGACGGCGCGACAGACGAGCTCCGGCCCGCCCGTCCAGACGCCCAGCTGCGGCAGCCGGTAGGGGCGACAGCGGAGGCAGGCGCGGTACCCGTCCGCCTCGGCTGCCGCAGGGAGCCGATACGAGCGCACGTTCTCGGCCGAGGGGCGGGCAGAGCATCCCGGCCGGCAGTAGATCCCCGTCGTGACGACCGCTGCGTACGACTCCACACCTGCGCGTATAGCAGCTCCAAGTCTCGGGAACCGGCCGGATTCGGACGCTCGAAAGAAGGGAGCGTCGGTGCCCGAGCCGCGTTCGGGCGGGCCCGGGCACCGCGCCGTGGGTTGGGCGCCTGCTACTCGATCGTGAGGTGATAGGTGAAACGCTTGTCGTGGCCGAACGTGTTCGTGCCGTGCACGACGATCGTGTGCTCTCCGCGAGTGAGCGGCTTCACAATCATGAAGAAGCCATCGACGACCGCAGGCTGGGGCGATCCCGTGATGCAAGGGTCGAGGACGGCCTGCAGGCTCAGGTCACCGGTGATCGTGAACAGGTCGTCGGAGGCGAAGCGGTAGCTCATCACATCCCGGAGCTGCGCTCCGTCGATGGACACCTCGAGGAAGTCGACGGTGTCGAGGACCGCCTTTGCATCCGCGGCGAGGAACTCATAGAGCGATTGGCCCGGGGCCGGTTCGAACCCGAACTCGGGCGGGCAGGGATAGGTGTCGACGGCTGCACCGATGTACAGCAGGATCGCCTTGGCGTGTGGGATCGTGCATGAGCGCTCCCCGCTGAAGACCGGCGGCCCCGCGATCCGGGCGACGTACCAGACCGGGCCTTCCTGACCGACGGCGCAGTTCGCGCCCGTCGGATCGAACAAGGGGCTACTCGCAAGCGGCTGGCCGTACACCCACTGCGTCGCTCGCTCCCCCCAGGTCGCCATGTCGGCGCCGTAAGGCTGTGAGGTCGGTGGAAAGACGGCCGCGTTCGGATTCCCCTCCTCGCCAGATGCCTGCGCCGCCGCAGACGAGAAGGCGACTGCGACAGCGCAGAGAGCGACGAGGGCTGTCGTTACGAAGCGACGCATCGAGGGACCCTCCCTTGTATTAGGAAACGGTGGCACCTTTCGGCGCTTGGCGTCGCGCGATTCGCAGACGGCCTGCGCCCAGGCTGCGGCTAGCGTAGGTGGGGGGAGGTCGCACGTCTCGTCACTTTCGGACGAGTTGCTATCGGCAGGCGATCAATCGTTCGGCAGAAGGGGCCAGACGCAGGCGTGGATACAGCGCCACTCCGTGCCGCGTCGCTCGTAGGTGTCGACGTAGCGGCCGAACTTGCCCGGTTGCCTCGAGGTGCGAGCCGACACGACCGCAGTGTCGCCGTCAACGTGCACGACGAGCTGATCGATTGCGAGCGCCGCTGAGGGGTGGCTGCGGAGATTCTCGACGTAGCGCTTGTGCGTCCAGACCTCGCCCGTCGCGCCGTCGAGATAGGAAAAAGACGGAGAAAGGATCGGCTGCAGCAGCTCCCAGGATCCCTGGCGAAACGCCTCGATGAACTGGAGATTGAGCTCCGTCAGTATCTCGGTGTCGTCCACGCGTTCTCCTTTGCGTCTGCGTCGGTGTTGGTCGAGCGTGCCGGAAATGAGGGCCGGCGTGTTGGGCGATGAGTGAATCTGTCCGAATGTGTCGCGAGCGCTTTTCGGGCTTCGATCAGGCTCTCGCCGCAATGACACTTCGGCGCCCACTCTCAGACCGCGGAGCCGACTTGATCGCTGAACGCTTGCGCCTGCTCGCCCAACCCCTGCGCGTGAAGCTAGTAGACCGTCTGGCGGCCAGCACCACAAGCGTGCAGGAACTCGTCGACACGCTGGAAACGACGCAGCAAAACGTCTCGCAACATCTCGGCATCCTGCAGCGGGCAGGCGTCGTCGCACGCCACAAGGAGGGCACCCGTGTCCGCTACGAGCTCGTTGATCTCCAGGTTCTGAAACTGCTCGAATGCGCGGAAGCCAGCCTCGCTCGCCAACTCGACGAGCTCGCCGAGCTGATGGAGCAGAGCGAGACCGAAGACACCGTCGAATAAGTCGGCGCCGGCCCGTGTTCGTCAAAGACCCGGCTTGATCACCATGTCCCAGGTGGCGACAAGCAACAGGAGAAGGATCAGCAGCAGACCCCAGGTCCAGCGTCGGAGCTGAGTGGCGGCCTCCTGGTCATTGCCCGCGGCGGCACTTCGCCCAGCGTTGATCGCTGCGCGGCTCTGGAATACCGCTCCGAAGACGAACGCCGCGACTAAGAGCGCGATCGCCAGCCAAACCCAGGTCTGCCCGAAGTCCCAGGCGTCATTGTCACTGACCGACCAGATCCCGGTCCCGAGCAGCACTAGTGGCGCCGGGGCAAACACGACTGGGCCGATAACGCGCAGGCCGCCGACGAAACGTGCGATCCCATCTGCGTCGCCGCGGCGGAGAGTCTGTGCCGCGAGTGCGCCAAGGGTCACAGCCCCGCCGACCCAGACCATCGAGGCGACGATGTGTAGGAGATGGATCCAGTCGTTGAGGCTTGCTGCAAGCATCAGCTTCATGCGGCTTGCCTCGCATGTGCCTGATTTAGGATTGGCGATCCCTTTGCGACGGGTCGGCGCACGTTTCGACGCTACCCCTCGTCGTCGAGCCGGCAAACACAAGCCAACAAGCGCCAAATGTCTCGCTTGTAGAAGAGAGCAGGCCTAGCGCGTGGGGGGACAGCGTTTGGTCGAGTCGTTTCGCGCGGCGATCCGAACGGAGGCCAGCCAGCTCCGGCTGAGACACTAGGTGGCGAGGCCGGCGATCTGATCGTGCCGTGGGTGATCTGGTTCATGTTCCTCGGCCCCGGCGCACTCGTCGCCGGGGCGGTGGTTGCGGCAACCGTGCCGCGCCGGGCGTCGTGGCTGGTCTGGCAGGCGATCGCGGGCGTCGCGGTCATCGTGCTCGCGTGGCAAATTGGCGAATGGGCGGGTGCTTACGAGGACGAGAATCCCGAAGGGTGCTCAGATTGCGGCACGACATGGGCCTTTGCACTCGTCGCAATGTTCGCGAGCTGCACGGGTTGGGCGATCGGGACAGCGATCGGAGGCGCGATCCGGTTCATCCTCGGTTGGAGCCGCTTGCGGGGCTAGCGATCCTTGAAGCCTGCCGCCTCGTCCGAGCCGCCGGTGGCGTCGCCGGGGCTGTGGGAATGTGCCCCGGCGCCCGCGAGCATGCCGCGATCGACGATGACGTATTCCTCGGTCATCGGTCCGCGAACCGGCATGACCGAGAGGCCGTGGCGACGGTTGCCGCTTGCCCTTCGAAGATGACTACTTCAGGATGTTCCGCGAGGCAGGCACGTCTGAGGAGGGGAGAGTCATGCGGCGTTCGGTTCTGATGTTGGCAGTGCTTGCGGCTGCGGTCGCCCTAGCGGGCGGGTTTGCCTCGTCGGCCGGTGCGTACGGTGGTGGAGCAGGGCACGACATGTGGCAGGTCGGTTTGTCCTTCAACTGCAACAACCCATCCTTCTGCGGGAACGACCTCGGCGGCTTTTGGGGCTGGGCCGAGTTCGACCGCTTCTCCGACGGCACGATCACCGGTGATGCTGAGTTCGCCGGCTGCAGCCACACAACTGGTGGGGGCGGTCCGGGTAGCGCAGGCGCGGGTCACATCTCGGTGGACGTCACCGCGGCGCACATCGGCCCGGGCGGCCCGGACGATCCACCCGGTGTGAGCGTTTTCTACATCGATCACAACGTCGTGACGAGCACCTTCCAAGGCGAGACGCAGACGATCGTCGATGATCCCGAGTTCCTCGGCGACAGTGGCATCCCCTCTGACGCTGGCCACTACTCGTTCCACCCGGCAGCGGGTGTCGCAGGCAGCGTGCAGGTCTCGTTCCGGCCCGCCAAGTAGGCCGACACCCAGCGGCAAGAAGCACAGAAGGGCGGCCGTAGGGTCGCCCTTCGTATTACCGGACGTCGTTTGGGAGCTGCGCTTCGACGCTGACCAGACGCTGGCCGCATCCGTGAAGCAGCCGCTCGCGGTGCCCTAGCGATCCTTGAAGCGTGCCGCCTCGTCCGAGCCGCCGGTGGCGTCGCCGGCGCTGTACGAATGAGCGCCGGCGCCCGCGAGCATGCCGCGATCGACGATCAGGTACTCCTCGCGGATCGGACGGCCGTCGAACCAGCACTCGAGGACCTCACGCGTTCCGGCCGCATAGCGCGCTTGCGCGGACAGTGACGACCCAGAGATGTGTGGCGTCATCCCGTGGTGAGGCATCGAGCGCCAGGGATGGTCCCTGGGGGCCGGTTGCGGGAACCAGACGTCTCCGGCATACCCGGCGAGCTGGCCGCTTTCGAGCGCGCGGGCGATGGCGTCGCGGTCGCAGATCTTCCCCCGGGCGGTGTTGACGATGTAGGCGCCGCGCTTCATCTTGGCGATGAGCGCATCGTCGAACAAGTGCTCGGTCTCAGGATGAAGCGGCGCGTTGATCGTGACGACGTCGCAGACGGACACGAGCGACTCGACGTCCGGATGGAAGGTCACGCCGAGCTCGCGCTCGACCTCTTCCGGAAGTCGGTGCCGATCGGTGTAGTGCAGTCCCACGTCAAACGCCTTCAGCCGCCTCAGGACTGCGGAACCGATCCGGCCCGCGGCGAATGTCCCGACCTGCATTCCTTCGAGGTCGTATGACCTGGCGACGCAGTCGGCGATGTTCCACCCGCCCTGAACGACCCATTGATACGACGGGATGTAGTTCCGCACCAGCGACAGGATCATCATCACCACGTGCTCGGACACGCTGATGCTGTTGGAGTAGGTGATCTCGGTAACGGTGATCCCGCGCTCGATTGCCGCCTCGAGATCGACGTGGTCCGAGCCGATGCCGGCCGTGACAGCGAGCTTCAGCTCCTTCGCCTTGGCGATCCTGTCGGCCGTCAGGTAGGCAGGCCAGAACGGCTGCGAGATGACGATCTCCGCGTCTGGGAGCTCTCGCTCGAAGACCGAGTCCGGCCCGTCCTTGTCCGACGTGACGACGAATTCGTGGCCGCCCTCCTCGAGGAAGGGTCGCAGACCGAGCTCCCCGGAGACGCTGCCGAGCAACTCACCCGGCTCGAAGTCGACCTGGCTCGGCGTCGGCGTGGTCTGGCCGTCGTGGTAGCGCTCGATCCTGGGGATCCCCTCTCGCGCGTACGACTTCGGAAACCCCTCAACAGGATCGTCGTACAGGACACAGAGAACCTTTGACACCTCGGCCTCACCTTCCCCTCCGCCCCGGAATGGCCGGCGGATTCTGGCACAGACGCAGGCGCAGCCGGCCTGCTCTCAACCTTTAGACGAAACGAGCTACCTGGCGTCGAACTCGCGTGCCGAACAGGCCGGGCAGAAGAACGCCAAGGTCGGTTCCTCGTCGTCGGGGTCATCCGTGCGGTAGCCGCGCCACCCGCTTGCATACAGGCCGCTCACTGATCCGCATTGGACGCAGCAAAGGAGGTTCACCTTCGCTGCTCGAGGTTGTCGCTGTTCTGCAGACTCCGCCATTCCTTGACCAGCGTCTCGTAACTCGAAGCTCTGCGCTACGCCCTTTGGGTGCGGTCGCGCTGGCCGGAGGTCGAGTTCCGCGAGATCTCGTGCGGTTCGGCGCGATCCCCCTTCCAAGGCTCTCGGTCACCCGCTCGGTGTCCGATTCTCAGGCCGTGGGTCGATTCGCCGTCGCAGCCCTGATAGCCGTAGTTGCGCTACTCGCGCCTGTCGCCGCCACTGCTGCACCGACGCGGGCCGAGTTCATCCGCCAAGGTGACGTGCTCTGCCGACAGGTGCAGCGCCAGTTGGTTCCACTGCGCCGTCAGGCCGAGGCTGCGAAGTCTCTGCCCCAGAGCCAGCAGTGGGCGGCTGTGACCAGGATTTGGAGGGCGCAGGTCGGCGTCCAGGAGCATTTCAACACTCGCTTCCACGCCCTCGGCATCCCTGCTCGCGACTCGGTTGCCCGCGCCCTCGTCTCGGGCCTAGATCGGGGCCTCGTGCTGGCGCGGCGCGTCCGCGACGCGTTCGCCGCTCGGGACACGGCGACGCTGGCGAGTGCGCTCCCGGCGTATGTGCGCTTCACGCTCAGCCTGAACCGTCGCGTTGTTGCATACGGTTTCAGTGTCTGCGGACACTCCTGAGCTACACGAGAAGCACTACTGAATCGTTACTCGACGTCGGCCCCTTCGGCCCAGGAGGCGCCCGCCCAGGAGGCGGATGCCCACGAGGCCTCGGCCCATGAGGCGGAGCTCCAGGAAGCACTTGACCAGGACGCGGAGCTCCAGGAAGCACTTGCCCAGGAGGCGCTCGCCCAGGAGGCGGAGTTCCACGACGCGTTGGCCAGGGCGGCCGTCTTCCACGCGTTCGCATCGAAGGCGTACCGGCCCGCCGTGCTATCCAGGTAGCGGACCTGGTTGAGGCGGGGGTTAGGGTTCGCGGTGCCCTGAGCGGTCAGTGCCGCGGCCGCG
>Ga0137375_10003625_pt1 | contig 18333 bp, 16 predicted proteins | sample SagtaG_24_FD_104936 | JGI IMG/M metagenome (GOLD analysis project Ga0137375, IMG submission 104936) | Vadose zone soil microbial communities from Sagehorn Ranch, Mendocino, California, USA - Sage1_R_113_16 metaG | ecosystem: Environmental > Terrestrial > Soil > Vadose zone | place: USA...
CCGGTTGTTTTACGAGGCCGACCGGGGACCTCGACTCGCAGCTCAGCCGGAGAACCGACCACGTCGAGACCTGGTCGCCCCCGTATGTCCGCCGTATTGTAGCTCCATGATCGAGATCCGCCCGTGCACGGACGAGGCCGGCTCCGAGCTCTCCTTGAGTCTCTTCAACGAGACCGTCCCGGAACGTTCGGCAACACTCGCCGAGTCGCGCGCCTGGCAAGAGGGAATGCTCGACTTCCTGGATTGCGTCGCGTTCCTCGACGGGGAGGCGGTCGGCTCCGGCCTCGGCACGATCGCGCCGTGGCAGAGGGAGACGGAGATCGCCCATGTAATGCTCGCCGTGCCGCCACGGAACCGCCGGCGGGGGGTCGGAGGCGCATTGCTCGAGAACCTCGCCGCCTGGGCGGCCGAGCGGGGCCGGCCGACGCTCGAGGGCTGGGTGTACGACACAGATCCCGACGGCATCGAGTTCGCACGACACCGCGGGTTCGACGAGGTCCTTCGAGACGCGCGCGTGGCGCTCGACCTGCGCGAGCTCACTCAGCCCTCCGTCGAGCCGACGCCCGGAATCGAGATCACGACCTGGGCCGATCGGCCGGGGCTGAGTCGGAGCATCTACGAGGTGGCGTGCGAGTGCTACCCGGACGTGCCAGGGGGCGAGAACGAGACGACGCCGCCCTACGAGGACTGGCTCCAGCACGACATGAGCGGTCCGGCAGACCGACCCGAGGCGACGTTCCTCGCGGTCGCGGGAGACGAGGTCGTGGGCTATGCGAAGTTCCACCTTCCCGCCGCCCGTCCGACCATCGCGGCGCACGACCTCACCGCGGTCAAGCGGGCATGGCGCCGCCGGGGTATCGCACGAGCCTTGAAGCTGGCTCAGATCGCGTGGGCCAAAGAACAGGGCTACGAGCGCCTCGAGACGGCGAACGAGCTCCGCAACGAGGGGATCCGCCGCCTGAACGAGGAGCTCGGCTACACAGAGATCCCCGGCCGGGCGCTCGTGCGCGGGCGTATCCCGCCCGAGTAGGCTCAAGATCCGCACGCTCGCCCTAGTTGTGCACGGCACGCCGGCGACTCCAGATTCATGGCGCCATCGACCACATCCCCTTCAAGGGCACAGCGCGCAGGCCCTTCGTACGAACGCGCACCTTCATGGACGTCAACTGCGCCGAGGGCGGGCCCAACGTGGGCTTCACCGTGAAGGCGAAGCGCCTCGGCCTGGCCTGTCCGAACGGCACCTGGAAGCCAGCCCGCTACAAATTCGTGACTGTGGCGACCGAGCTGTCCAAGGAGCTGAGCTCCACCGCCTCGGTCAACTGGGCCCGCCCCGGTCACTGCTGAGGTCCTTGCTCATCCACACCGCCGTCTCGTTGTAGCCGAGCGAGGCGTAGAGGCCGCGAGCGGCCCGGTTGCCGCCGAAGACGTTGAGCGAGATGCGTGCCAGCCCGTGCTCACGCACCTCCGTTTCGAGCGCCCGCATGGCGGCGCGACCGAATCCCCGGCCGCGGACGCCCTCGTCCAGGTAGACGTCGTACAGGTACGCGACTCGCTCGCCCCACATCTCCCGGATCGCGAACCAGAGCCGGCCGATCGCCTCGCCGCTCGCAGCGTCCTCGACCACGAAGATGAAATGACCCTCCGTGCCGAGACCGTCGGGCAGGGTCTCGACGAAGTCCCGCTCCGCCTTCTCGGCAGCGGCCTCCGGAGACAGGCCGCCGTTCTCCACCATGTCGCCGGCGTACTGATGCTTGCTGTCCTCGACGAAGGCAGGCCATTCGTCCTCCCGCAGCCGGCGCAGACGAACGCTCATGCCGCGGCCGGCTCTGGAACGAATGTGCGCGCGTCGTAGCGGCGGAACGCGGGAAGGAGCAGCGCGGCGGCCGCGACCCCGACGATGCAGAGCGCCCCACCCGAGACGATCGACACGCGCACTCCGGCCAGGGAGCCGACGACGCCCGCCTCGAGATCGCCCAGCAAGGGCCCGGTCGAGTAGCTGACCTGCTCGATGCCCGCCAGCCGCCCACGCAGGCGGTCGGGGATCGTCTGGTTCCAGATCGTGGAGCGAAAGATGCCGCTGACCATATCGGCCCCACCCGCCAGGGCAAGCGCGGCCAGCGCGAGCGGTAGGCTCGACGCCAGCCCCAGCAGCAGGATCCCGAGACCCCAGACCGCCGCCGCCAGGATCACGCCCAGGCCGTGCCGGTGCACCCGGGCAGTCCAGCCGCTGGTCGCGGTGGCGAGCAGCGAGCCGACGGATGGAGCCGCATAGAGCAGCCCCAGCACACCGGCGCCCCCGAACTTCTGCGCGAAGGCCGGAAAGAGCGCGTTCGGCATGCCGAAGAACATCGCCACGATGTCCACGCCGTAGGTGCCGAGCAGCTCGGGCCGGCTGCGCGCGTACCGGAACCCTTCCGCGATCCGGCGCAGGCTCGGCCGTTCCGCGTCGGGGGGCGGCGGCACCGCTCTCATCGCGTTCAACATCACGAGCGAGAAGAGGAAGGTGCCGATGTCGATGGCGTAGACGCCCGCGAGGCCGACGGTCGCAATCAGGATGCCGCCGACGGCCGGGCCGCCGATGTTGCCGAAGGTCCAGCGCAGGGAGTCGAGCGCGCCGACGGCCATCAGCTCGTCCCGCTCGACGAGCCGCGGCGTGAGCGCATCGAGCGACGGCCGCTGGAAGCCGGTCAGCGAGGCGGAGAGAGCCGCCACGACGAAGAGCACCCAGAGCTGCGGGCTCGGCAGGAGGGCGTTGAAAACGAGGACACCGGACGAGGCGGCGAGACCGAGCTCCGTCAGCAACAGCATGCGCCGCCGGTCGACGGCGTCCGCGAACGCACCTCCGAGAACGGCAGACGTCAGCAGCGGCACGAGCTCGACCAGCGAGATCAACCCGACCACGGCCACCGAGCCTGTCAGGCGGTAGACCTGGTACGGAATGGCGACGTAGGTGATCTCGGAGCCGAAGAGCGAGACTGCGCGCCCGATCCACAACAGCCGGTAGTCGCGGTGGCGCCGAAGCGGGCCGATGTCGATGGCTGCGAGCCGGACCAGTTGCCGCGGTCCGCCCTCCGGTACCGGGGGAGCGGCGCCGAGCCGGTCCCCCTCGTGCAGCGGCTCCTCGCTCACCGCCTGCGGGCCTTCAGAGCGCGTTCCATCTGCCGCTCGGCGTCCCGCTTGGCGATGTCGCGGCGCTTGTCGCGCTGCTCCTTGCCGCGGGCGAGCGCGAGCTCCACCTTCGCCCGGCCGTCCCTGAAGTAGAGCCTGGTCGGGACGAGCGTCAGACCGCGTTCCCGTACCTTGCTGCCGAGCGAGTCGAGCTCGCGCCGGTGCAGGAGCAGCTTGCGGTCACGGTCGGGATCGTGGCCCGCGTAGCCAGCGCTGTCGTAGGCGGCGATGTGCGCGCCCACGAGCCAACCCTCGCCGCCGCGCACCTCGGCGTAGGCGCGGGCCAGGCTCGCACGCCCTTCGCGGAGCGATTTCACCTCGGTGCCGGTCAGGACCAGGCCGGCCTCGACCCGTTCCAGCAGGTGGTACTCGTGCCGAGCCTTGCGGTTGTCCGCGATCAGCTTCTCGCCCCTGGCCCTGGCCATGGGCGAAAGTCTAGGTCGAGACTCCGCGCCTACTCGGCGTGCATGACGTGCCAGAGCCGGCGCGCGACCACGGGGAGCATCGCGAGCGCGACGCGGGGCTCGTCCTCGAGCAGCTCCTCGAAGTCGAGCCTGTTCACGGCGATGCAGCGCACCTGCGTCTTGGCGCGCACACGCGCGACGCGGGTCGACTCCGGGACGAGCAGGCTCAGCTCTCCGAAGAACTCCCCCGGCCCCAGCTCGATCGTCCGCCCCGGCGCCTCGACCACCACGGTGCCCTCCTCGAGCACGAACATGCCCGCGCCGGGATCGTTGGCTCGGGCCAGCACCTGTCCCGCGGGGCATTCGAGCTCCACGGATACGCCAAGAATCCGCGCCAGGACACCGTCGTCGAGCCCGGCGAAGATCGGGACCTGTCGCAGCCGGGCGAGCCGTTCTTCGGCGCTCACCGCTCTTTCATATCACGATCTACGCGATCCCGAGCCCTTCGACGAGCGCGCGGAATGCAGCTGCGAAAGGAGAGCCGTCGGTTCTCCTCCATACGTCATCCCAGTCGATCTGCTCGCGCAGCGCCCTGGCCGTCTCGAGCGGACCTGTGAGATCGAGGCTCTGCTCGTTGAGCGCGTGAAGCAGCGAGATCAGGACATCCTCTACCGACGCGACTGGCATCGTCATGGCGTGAACCTGCAGCTCCTCCGCCCGCCGCAGGAGCTCCTCGTCGACGGACACGCCGGAGGGCGCGAAGATGAGATCCACGAGAACTCCGTCGTCGTAGGCCTTCAGCAGCCACTCCTCGGGCGGTCGCTCGATGCGCATGCCGGCGGGATCCGGCCGTCTGACGACGGCCTCGGCAAAGGTCGAGGTCGCGATCGCGTTCGCCCACATCCCCGTCACCCAGGGTCGCCGCCACAGCAGCCGGTCGGCATACGCGAGCGGCACGACGGCCCCTTGCTCTCCGATCCAGATCCGCTCGAAGTCCCGATACGCGCGGAGCCGCTCGTCCTGGTTGCGAAGTGAGGCCGCTCGGGCCAGCAACTCCTCGAGCTGTTCGTCGCGATAGAGCCACGGGACAACGCGGAGGATCGGCTCGAGGATGCCACCGCCCGGATCGGGATAGTCGGCGGACCAACCCCAGAGGAACGCGTGGGCGCCCTCTTCGATCGCAGCCTCCAGATCGGGGTCAGTGGCGGCGGGGAGAAGTCGAATCCGAACGCCGACCGCCGCGAGCTGGGCGGCCACATCGGACGCAGCATCCTCCCACAGATCGAGATACGCCAGCACGATCTCGCCGAGGGCACGTCCGTCGGCGTAACCCGCCTCGCCCAGCAGGGCGCGAACACGATCCGGGTCGAACGCAGGAGCGCCGCGGTGCGAGTGCCCCGGCATCGTGGGCGAAAGCAAGCCGCCCGTAGCGGCCGCGGTCCCTTTCAGAGGCTCGGCCGGCCCGTGCCGGTCGATCGCGTGCGCGAGGGCACGGCGGACACGGGCGTCGTCGAACGGCGCGCGTCCTGCGTGGAAGCCGAGATAGTGCGTCCACGTCCCGGTTGACCGCTCCACGACAGTCTCGTGGTCGGCGGCGGTGGGCAGAGCGAGTATCTCGTCGAGGACGTCCCACTCGCCCCGTCGCCACCGGTCGGCGGCGACCGCCGGCGAGACTTGGAGCACGAGCGTCACCTCGCCGACGTTTCCGCGTGCCCCGCTCCACTGCGGGGCGACCACGATGACGTCACCGTGCTCGTCACGGCTCGTGAGGACGAAGGGGCCGTGCCCGACGAGCGGAACGGCACGGTGCCAGTCTCGTCCCTCCCGCTCGTAGACGTGTCGCGGCCAAGCGAAGAGCGGCGGCTGGGCGAGAAGGTAGAGGAAGTGGTTTCGCGGCTGCCGAAGCCGGAGCTCGAGCGTGCGCACGTCGACGGCACTTGCGCTCACCCCGTCGAGCCAAAACGCGGTGTCCACGTCGTCCTCTGCCATCCGCGCGTAGGTGAACGCGAAGTCGTCCGCCGTGACGCGCGCCCCATCGCTCCAGAGAGCATCCCCGCGTAGCGTGAAGCGGTACGAGCGCCCGTTGTCCGAGACCGTGAAGCGCTCGGCGAGATCGGGCTCGATCTCGAGGTCGGGTCCGAGTGCGACGAGCCCGCGGAAGAGATTGCGCGCGACCTCCCACCCCTGCGGAGAGTTGACGTGCCCCGGTGCCACCGCTCTGTAGCCGGCCGCCGCCAGCGCCCAGGCGATCGGCTCGCTCGGCTCCAGCCGCGCGGGCGCGGGAACCGGCCGAGCGAACACCTCCGTGAAGGCCTCGTTGGCGGCGCGGTAGTCGAAGGCAAGGTGGTGAGCGAGTGCGATCTTCAACAGCGTCTCGCGGCCAGAAGCCTCGTCGCCGGTGCGATCCATGAAGCCAAGTGCACGGCGATAGAGCTCGATCGCCTCCTGTTCTGCGTAGACGGCACGGGCCGCGTCACCCGCTTTCAGCAGGTACTCGACCGCGCGCTCCGGCTCGTCCGCCTCGGCAAAGTGGCGGGCGAGCAGTCCGTACACCTCGCCGGGAGAGCCGCGGTGGAGCTCCACGAGCGTCTCTCCCACGCGCAGGTGGAGCTCACGCCGGCGAGCTTCGACGAGCGTGCCGTAGGCGACCTCCTGCACGAGCCCGTGGCGGAAGCGATACTCGGGCGCGGCTCCGCTGCGCTCCTCGACTATCAGCTGGAGCCATTGCAGCTCTGAGAGGGTCGATAGCAGCCGAGCCCGGGGAAGGAGCCGCTCGAGCAGTGGCAGGCCGAAGGAACGCCGGTCACAGCCGCGGTTGTGAGCAGCTCCCGCGCCTCGGCGTCGAGCCGGTCGAGCCGCGCTTGGAGGGCTTCCTGTACTGCGGCCGGGATCGAGGCTCCCCCGGCGAGCACGACCCGGCCGTCATCGAGGGTGAGCGCGCCGCGCTCGTACAGATCTCGAATCGCCTCCCCGACGAAGTACGGGTTGCCGCCTGCCCGCTCGGCGAGGAGCTGAGCGAGCTCCTCGGGAAGCTGACCTCCGGCGTCCGCTTCTGCCAGCTTGCGCGCGTCCGCGTCCGTAAGCGGCTCCAGTCCAACGTCGACGAACATGCGCCGGAAGCGCCTGCGGGCCCGGTCGACGACGTGCCAGGCGGGATGGTCGGGATCGCTGCGATGAACGAGCACAAAGGCGACCGCACCCTGCTCAACCGCGGGAAGCAGCTCGTCGAGCAGCGAGAGCGTGGCCTCGTCCGACCAGTGGAGATCCTCCAGCACCAGGCACAGCGGGCGCTTTCGTGCGAGGGCGGAGACCAGTTCGTAGAGCCAGTCGATCGTCTGGCGCTGGACGGCGTCGCTCGCGAAGTCGCGCATTCGCTGTTCCTGGTCCGACTCGAGCGCCAGACCGAGCAGGCCGGCGAGGAAGGGATACGCCTCGTCAGCTTCGTGGCCGAGCACGCTGGCGAGTTCCGCCCGTAGCTCCAGACGCACGCGCGCCTCGGATTCCGAGACACCGAGACCGAGCCAGCCGCGGAGCAGCTCGCGCACAGGCCAGTATGGGATGGTCTCGGCGTAGGAGACGGCATGACCAGCCAGAAAGCGCACCCGCCCGGCGAAGCGCCCCTGGACCTCCGCGAGGAGACGTGACTTGCCGATGCCCGGCTCGCCGGTGATGGAGACGATCGCGCCCCGTTCCCTCGAGGAGCCCCTCGAGGGCCTCACCCAACACCGCGAGCTCCTCCTCGCGCCCGACCAGCGGCGTCTCCGGGCGTCCCGGAGGTCCTTCCCGGACGCCCACGACGCGGAAGGCGCTGACCGGGCTGCTCTTGCCCTTCAGCTCGACGCTCCCAAGCTCCTCGAGCTCGAACGAGGCCTGGATTTGACGCGCCGTCACCGACCCGACCACGAGGTCGCCAAGCGCCTGCAGGCGCGCCGCCACGTTGACCGTGTCGCCAAGCGCGTTGTAAAGGACGTCAGGCGGCGCGTCGCGCCCGGGAACGACGACCGGGCCGGTGTTGACCGCCACGCGGGCCGCAAGCTCGATCCCGTAGGCGGGAGCGACCTCGGCCCCGTAGCGGGCGAGCGACTCGCGGAGCGCCAGCGCCGCCCGTACCGCCCGCTCGGAGTCGTCCTCGTGCGCCATTGGGGCCCCGAAGAGCGCTAGCACCCCGTCCCCGGTCAGCTGAGCGACGGTACCGTCAAAGCGCTCGATCTCCTCGCGCATGAGCTGCACGATGTCGTCGAAGAGGAACTTCGACCGCTCGGGGCCAAGCTTCTCGGCGATAGACGTCGAGCCTGCGACGTCAGCGACGAGAACCGCGACGATCCGCCGCTCTCCGGCGGTCACGGACATGAGGGAGTTATACGCCGCGGCAGAACGAGCTGCGAAAGCAATTCCAGGCCTGGCTTCCCGGCTAACTCGAAAGGCTCAGTCCTCCCGCCCAACGGCGAGCGACAGCTCGACCTTCCCTTCCGCGCGCCGGATCTCCTCGACGCGCACCTCGATGGGGTCGCCGAGGCGGAAGGTGCGGCCACCCCGCCTGCCGCGCAGCGCCGTGCCGAGCGGCGTCAGCTCGAAGTAGTCACCGGGCAGGCGGCGCGCGGGCAGGAAGCCCTCGAAGACCTCGCCGAAGCGGGCGAAGAGCCCCGATCCGATCAGGCCGACGATCTCGCCCTCGAAGACGTGCTCCCAACCCAGCTCGAACAGCCGTGCCTCCAGCAGCCACGCGAGGCAGATCTCGTCGGCCGCGTACTCGACCTGGGCCGCCTCGCGCTCGCGGGCCGAGACGTGCTCCGCCGCCTCGGGCAGGTCCTCGGGCAGCGGCTCGTCGGCCAGGCCGAGCTCCCGCAGCAGGGCGCGATGCACGACGAGGTCGGGAAAGCGGCGGATCGGAGAAGTGAAGTGACAGTACGCAGGGCTGGCGAGGCCCGAGTGGCCCAGGTTCCGCCTGTCGTAGCGCGCCTGCTTGAGCGCACGCAGGACGAGGGCCGGAAACGCCGCCACCCCGCGTCCGGAATGCCGGACGTACTCGGCGACTCGCTCCGAGACCTGAGCGGCCAGCGCGGCCGCCTCTCCGGGCGCGAGCCTGTCGGCGTCCGGAGCAGGCGGCGTCGGCACCTCGAGGTCGGCGAGCTTTGCCAGGAGGAGTCCGACCGCCTGGGGATCGGGCCGCTCGTGGACGCGGTAGAGCGCCTCGCGCCTACGGCCGGCGAGGAGGCCCGCCACGGCCTCGTTGGCCAGGATCATCAGCTCCTCGACGAGGGGGTGGGCGTGTGGCTCCGCCTCGAGCCACGCGCGCTCGACGCCTCCCCGGCCGTCGAACGCGAAGGCGATCTCGGCGGTCTCGATCCGAAGCGCACCACGGGCGAAGCGACGCTTCCTGAGCTCGAGGGCGAGGCGCTCGGCGAGCCCGAGCGCCTCTGCGACCTCGGCGTCGGCAGGCTCCCGGCCGGCGAGGATCGCCTCCGCCTGGTCGTAGGTGAGCCGCTCACGGCTGCGGATGACCGAGCGGTAGAAACGAGGCTCTCCGGGCTCCAGGCTCTCCCCAAAGGGGATCTCCACGGTCAGGCAGAGCCGGTCCTCGTGAGGGCGCAGGCTGCACAGGTCGTCGGCCAACTCGTGCGGCAGCATCGGCGCGACCCGTCCTGGGACGTAGACAGAGAATCCTCGAGCCGCGGCGCCGCGGTCGAGGGGCGATCCGGCCGGGACGAAGTACGAGACGTCCGCGATGTGCACCCAGGCCCGCAGGCCGCCTCCGGGCTCCCGCCGCACCGAGATCGCGTCGTCGAAGTCCCTAGCCGTCTCGGGGTCGATGGTGAAGGCGAGCAGTTTGCGAAGATCCACCCGGCCTTCGACGTCGAGCGGCGGCGGCGAGTAGGGCTCGACGGCCCCGCGCTCGCCGCGCTCGACGAGCAGGCCGTCGAGCACCGTCTCGACGGATTCCGCCCGCCCGAGGACGCGTTCGAGGCGCGGGCGCCGACTCGCCGTCGAGACGACCGCGAGATCGCCCGGTCCGGCGTAGCCCAGGCCCTTGCGGTCGATGACGATGGGCACGCCGGGTGCGAAGAAGGGCTCGCCCACCACGAGGCGCCCCCGCTTTGCGATCTCGACGACGACGCGCTGGTTCAGACTCGCAAGAACCTGTGGAGCGTCAGCCCCGAGCCGGCGGCGCCCAGCAGCAGGCCGGCGCCGATGATGGACAGCGCCTGGAGCTCGAAGGCGAGCGCGTGCACGTCCTTCGAATCCTGGATGTGGCCGAGAATCGCCGGCAGCAGGACCTCCTTGCCGACGAGCAACAGGAAGACGGCCGTGATCGAGCCGAGGAGCCCGCAGATCAGCCCTTCCAGCATGAACGGCCCGCGCACGAACCAGTTGGTCGCACCGACCAGCTTCATCACCTCGATCTCGCGCCTGCGGGCGAAGATCGAGAGTCGGATCGTGTTCGCGATCAGGAGCGTGGAGGCGATCAGCAGCACGATCACCCCGATCAGGAAGACGAGCTCGACGATCGAGCCCACGCGCAGGACACGCCGCGACGTCTCGCCGCCGTCCTTCACCTTCTCGATCCCAGGCGGCACGGTCCCCTTCGGCCCCGAGTGGAGGATCTCCCGCTTGATCTGGGCGTTGTACTCGGCCTTCTTGGGGATGACCTCGAACGAGTCGGGCAGCGGATTGTAGGAGAGGTTCCTGACCAGGTCCGGGAACTTCTTGCGCATGACCACCAGGGCCCGCTCGGAGGAGACGAAGGTGTACTTGACGACGCGGTCGTCGGTGCGAATGAAGTTCCCGACGGAGGCTTCCTGCTTCGGAGTCGCGGTGCTCGTGAAGTAGACCTTCACGAGCAGCTGCTTCTTCACGTGGTCGGACCAGGAAAGCACCCAGGTCCCCAGCGCGATGGTCAGTCCGAGCACGAACATTCCGATCAGCACCGTCAGCGTCGCGGCCACGGTGGTGGACATGCTCGCCCGCAGCGAGCGAACCGCCTCGGATGCGACCAGGCCGACTCTCACTCGTACCCGCCGCGCCGCTCGTCGCGGGACAGCTTGCCCTCGTCGAGCGCAATGACCCGCTTGCGCATCTTGTCGACCATCTCGCGGTCGTGTGTGACCATCAGGATCGTCGTTCCGGAGCGGTTGATGCGGTAGAGGAGCTGCATGATCCCGACGGAGGTATCGGGGTCGAGGTTGCCCGTTGGCTCGTCGCAGACGAGGAGCGGCGGGTGGTTGACCACGGCGCGCGCGATCGAGACCCGCTGCTGCTCACCGCCCGAGAGCTCCTCCGGATAGGAGTTCATCTTCGAGCCGAGCCCGACGAGCGTGAGCACCTCCGGCGCCTTCTTGCGGATGCTGTCGCGGTGTTCCCCCTGCACCTTCAGCGCGTACGCCACGTTCTCGTACGCCGTGCGGTTCGGCAGCAGCTTGAAGTCCTGGAAGACGCAGGCGACGTTGCGCCTGAGCATCGGCACCTTCGAGCGCTTGAGCCGGCCCAGATCGCGGCCGCCCACGATGATGCGACCACGCGTCGGCTCGAGCTCCTTGATCAGTAGACGGATGATGGTCGACTTCCCCGAGCCCGAGGCACCGACGACGAAGACGAACTCGCCCTTCTCGATCACGAACGAGACGTCGCGGAGCGCGACCACGTCGGGCTCGTAGATCTTGGTCACCCCGTCCAGGACGACCATCGCGCCCGCGAGGGACTCCTGCGGGAGGCTCAGCGGCCGCCCGTCGACGAGGGGGGTGGTCTCTGTCTTGAGGTCGACGTCTTGCACGGTGGGCAAGGTCCGGCCTTGCAAAGCACCGGTCATGGAGGAGCCCCAGTCTAGCCGAACCCCCAGAAGGCCTACTAGGCCCGGCCGGCCGCTCGGGCGAGCAGGTACGCGTGGATGAAGCCGTCCAGATCACCGTCGAGGACGCCCTGGGCGTTCCCGACCTCGTGCTCGGTGCGGTGGTCCTTGACCAGCTGGTAGGGATGGAGAACATAGCTGCGGATCTGACTGCCGAAGCCGATTTCCTGCGCCTCGCCCCGCTCGCGGGCGAGCTCCGCCTCGCGTCGCTCCTGCTCGAGCTCGGCGAGGCGCGACTTCAGGATTCGCAATGCCGTCTGCTTGTTCGAGGTCTGGGAGCGCTCGTTCTGGCACTGGACGACGATTCCGGTAGGCACGTGGGTGATCCGCACGGCCGAATCGGTCTTGTTCACGTGCTGGCCTCCGGCTCCTGAGGCCCGGTACGTGTCGATCCGGAGGTCCGCCTCGTCGATCTCCACGTCGGCGCTCTCGTCCAGCAAGGGACTGACGATCACCTGCGCGAACGACGTGTGCCGGCGGTGCGCCTGGTCGAAGGGCGAAAGGCGGACGAGGCGGTGCACTCCACGCTCCGCCTTCAGGATCCCGTAGGCGTTCTCGCCCTTGACGGTGAAGGTTGCCGACTTGAGGCCCGCCTCCTCGCCGGGGCTCGCCTCCAGGAGGTCGGTCTGGAAGCCGCGGTCGGAGGCCCAGCGCAGGTACATGCGCAGCAGGATCTCGGCCCAGTCCTGCGCGTCCGTTCCTCCCGTGCCGGCGTGGATGGTCACGACCGCGTCACCCGTGTCGTACTCGCCGGTGAAGAGGGCATCCTCTTCGAGCCTCTCGAGCTCCCGCTTGAGAGGCTCCAACGCGTCGGCGATCTCCGCGGCCATATCGCCGTCCATGGAGAGCAGCTCGCGGGCGTCCTCGAACTCCCGGCGCAGGCGCTCGTAGCGCTCGAGGCGCTTCGTCAGCCTCGAGTGCTCGGTGGAGATCCGCGCCGCCCGCTGCTGGTCGTCCCAGAAACCCGGCTTCCCGAGCTCGCCCTCCAGCTCGGCCACCTGGGCCGTCAGTCGGTCGGGGTCAAAGGTAATCACGGACCCAGTCGAGCTGGGTCTCGATCTCCTTCAGCTGCTGCTCGAGCTCGGCGGCATCGGCCATGCAGCGATGGTAGCGGCGTTCGATGCAAGGGAAGCTCGTAGACTCGCCGGATGACGCGTGCGCTGGAGATCGCCGCGCTCGCGCTCGTGGCGATCGCAGCTGCCACGCAGCACCCGCTGACCGGGTGGAACGCCGGAGCGCACTACGCGCTCGTGCAGTCCCTCGCAGACGGGACACCGCGCATCGACGACCATCTGAATCAGAGCGGCGACATCGCCTATCACGACGGCCACTACTTCGCGGCCAAATCGCCCGGGCTGGCGTTCCTCAGCCTCCCCGTGTACCTCGCCTTCGACGCGGCTGGAAGCATCCCGGCAACGAGCCCGACATCGCTGGGCCCACCGGGCGCGAAAGGCATCCAGGAGCGCGCGATCTGGCAGGTCAACCTGGTGGTGATCGCCTGCTTCTTCGTCCTGCTGCTACTTGTGCGCACCGCGGTGAACTGGGTCGTCCCGGGCGCAGGGTTGGCGGTCGCCCTCATGCTCGGCCTCGGCACGATGCTCCTGCCGCTCGCGACGGTGTACTTCTCCCACGTTCCCTCGGCGATGCTCGGCTTCGCGGCGTTCACGCTCCTCCTCCGCGCGAGATCGCGGCGGAACGACCTGACCATCGCGCTCGCCGGACTGCTCGCGGGCCTGGCCGTGTTCATGGAGGTGACGCTCGCGGTCGTCGCGGTCTGTCTCGGCGTTTATGCGGTCCTGATGGGGCCTCGCCTCCGCCGGGCGGCGCTGTACGGCGCCGGCCTCGTGGTCGGCATCCTCCCCCTGGCCGCCTACAACTGGTGGGCGTTCGGCTCGCCGTTCGAGAACGGCTACTCCCACGCCGTGAAGGAGCTCGGCAGGTCGGGCCATGCAGTGATCGGGGCGAATGCATCGGGGTTCTTCGGGGTCACGCACCCGCGCCTCGACACGCTCCGCGAGATCCTCGTGTCGGAGCGCGGATTCTTCGCCATCACCCCGATCACCGTGATCGCGCTCGCAGGCCTGGTCCCGCTTGCCCGGCGCGGATACCGGCCCGAGGCGGTGCTGGTCGGAGGCACGACCCTCGCGATGTTCGTCTTCAACGCGTCCTACTACCTGCCGATGGGAGGCGCAGCGCCCGGCCCGCGCTTCCTCACTCCCCTTCTACCCCTGCTCGCCCTGCCGCTCGCCGCGGCGCTCCGCGCCTGGCCGCTGATCACGATCGCAGGGGCGGCCGTCTCGGCGTTCTGGATGATCGTCGCAACCGTCGGCGAGCCGATCCTCGACCCCGCCAAGGCCCCGACCGCCTGGGTTGCGCACGTCGTCCATGGAACCGATCTCGCCCAGTCGATCTTCGGCGTCGGCCGAACGGCCGAGCTGGTCTTTGCCGTACCCGTCGCGTTCGCGCTCTTCATCGGGCTGCTGCTGCCGGCCCTCCTCCGGGCGCCGGCCAGTACCACCCCGACTGCTGAATCGGGCTAGCGCCTCTCGCGCTGACCTAACGACTCCGGCGCGCCGCGAGAGCGTCAGGTTCCTGAGGTCGCTCGGCGTCAGGTAGGGGCGGAGCCGGGCTTCGCCCGGCCGAAAGCCCCGCCGACGAGCCGGCTCAGGTCCTGGCGCGTCTGGGGCGTCGCTGGCAAAGACGGCAAGCGCGAGCCGCGAAGGACAGTACAGATCAGTACGGCCGAGCGGCGAGCGCGCGGGCGGCTGCCGCCGGCGGGGTCAGCGCGCCGCGAAGGGTGGCTTCGCCGCCCGGAAGCGGTGCGCGCCCAGACGCGTCAGGCGCCGTGGCATTTCTTGAACTTCTTACCGGAGCCGCACCAGCATGGGTCGTTGCGGCCGATCCTCTCCTTGTCGGAGACGACGCGCTGCTCGGTCACGGGCATCATCGTCGCCACCGCCGTTTCCCCGCCGGCCCCGGCTGCAGCCATGGCTTCCGCGCCGGCCAGCGACTGGTGCTCGTAGGACAGGCCGCCGTCGCCGACCGCCTGGGCCTCCTGGTAGGTCTGAAGCTCCTGCGCGTCTTCGGGCGCGAGCTCGGCGTGGAAGAGCGTGAAGACGACCTCCTCGCGGATCGTCCGGCTCAGCTCCTCGAACATCTCATGCCCCTCGCCGCGGTACTCGACGAGCGGGTCCTTCTGCGCCATCGCCCGCAGGTGCACGCCCTCGCGGAGGTAGTCCATGTTCTCGAGGTGCTCGCGCCAGCGGACGTCGACGACCTGGAGGATCACGAAGCGCTCGAGCTCGCGCATCAGCTCGGCGCCCAGCTCGCCCTCCTTCTCCGTGTAGGCCTCCTCGGCGTCCTCGGAGAAGTCCTCGACGAGCGTCTCCCTGCTGAGCGAGTTGCCGTAGTCCTCACGCAGCTCCGCCGCGGTGATCTCGCTGCCGTAGAGCGCGCTCATCGCATCGCAGAGTGCATCGAGGTCCCAGCCTTCGCCGTCCTCGCTCGCGAACTGGTCGATCGTCGAGCCGACGACCTCCTCGATCCAGCCGCGCACCTCGTCGGAGAGGTCATCGCCCTCGAGCACGCGGCGGCGCTGCTCGTAGATGACCTGGCGCTGGACGTTCATGACGTCGTCGTACTTGAGGACGTTCTTGCGCATGACGAAGTTCTGCTCCTCGACCTTCTTCTGCGCGTTCTCGATCTGCTTGGAGAGGATCCCGGCCTCCATCGGCTGGTCGTCCGGAATCTTGAAGCGGGCCATGATGTTCTGGATCCGGTCTCCCGCGAACAGGCGCACGAGGTCGTCCTGGCCGGAGAGGTAGAAGCGCGACTCGCCGGGATCGCCCTGGCGGCCCGAGCGCCCACGCAGCTGGTTGTCGATGCGACGCGCCTCGTGGCGCTCCGTGCCGAGGACGTACAGGCCGCCCCTGTCGACGACGCCCTCGCCGAGCTTGATGTCGACGCCGCGGCCGGCCATGTTGGTCGCGATCGTGACCGCGCCCGGCTGGCCTGCTCCCTTGATGATCTCGCCCTCGCGCTCGTGCTCCTTCGCATTCAGGACGTTGTGCGGGACGCCCCGGCGCGTGAGCAGCTCGGCCAGGTACTCCGATGTCTCGACGGCGATAGTGCCGACCAGTACTGGCTGGCCCTGCTCGTGCCGCTCGACGATGTCGTCGACGACTGCGCCGAACTTCGCCTCCACCGTCCGGAAGATGAGGTCGTTCTCGTCATCCCGGGCCACCGGCTCGTTCGTCGGGATCTCGACGACGGAGAGGTCGTAGATCTCGACGAACTCCTTCTCCTCCGTCTTGGCTGTGCCGGTCATGCCGGCGAGCTTCTCGTAGAGCCGGAAGTAGTTCTGGAGCGTGATCGTCGCCAGGGTAACGTGCTCCTCCTGAATCTGCACGCCCTCTTTCGCCTCGACCGCCTGGTGCAGGCCCTCCGACCACCGGCGGCCTTCCATGATCCGGCCGGTGAACTCGTCGACGATCTTGACCTCGCCGTCCTGGACAACGTAGTCGACGTCGCGCTTGAAGAGGGACTCGGCCTTGAGCGCCTGGATCAGGTGGTTGACGAGCTGGACGTGCTGCGGCGCGTAGAGGTTGTCGATGCGGAGCGCGCGCTCGACCTGCTCGATTCCCCGGGGAAGCGGCGAGACGGTCTTGAACTTCTCGTCGTAGGTGAAGTCCGCGTCCGGCTCCTCGCGCTTCTCGATCTTGGAGGTCGGCTTGTACGGAACTCCCTCGAGCCCCCGGACGATGCGGGCGAAGTCGTAGTACGTCTTGGCCGCGGTCTCGGGCTCGCCGGAGATGATGAGCGGCGTCCGCGCCTCGTCGATCAGGATCGAGTCCACCTCGTCCACGATCGCGTAGGCGTGACCGCGCTGGACGACACCGTCGAGGGAGACGGCCATGTTGTCGCGCAGGTAGTCGAAGCCGAACTCGGAGTTCGTCCCGTAGGTGACATCGCAGTGGTAGGCGGCCGTGCGCTCGGCGAAGGGCATCATGTTCTCGATGTGCCCAACCGTGACGCCGAGCTTCTCGTACACCGGTCCCATCCACTCCGCGTCGCGCTTGGCCAGGTAGTCGTTGACCGTGACGAGGTGGACGTTGTTCCCGGCGAGCGCGTTCAGGTAGAGCGGCATCGTTGCGACGAGGGTCTTGCCCTCACCGGTCTTCATCTCGGCGATGTCGCCCTCGTGCAGGGCGATCGCGCCCATGACCTGGACGTCGAAGTGTCGCTGGCCAAGGCCGCGCTTCGCCGCTTCGCGGACCCCCGCGTAGGCCTCGAAGAGCAGGTCTTCGAGCGACTCGCCTCGTTCGATGCGCTGCCTGAACTCCGCGGTCTTGCCGCGGAGCTCCTCGTCTGAGAGCCGCTCGAACTCGGGCTCGAGCGTGCCGATGTAGTCGGCCTGAGCGGCGAGCCGCTTCAGCCGGCGGCCTTCGCCGAAGCGAAGGACCTTCTCGAATGTGCCGAGATTCTGTGCCACGAACCTAGGGTAGCGGCTCGCGGCGGCGGGTCCCGCGCCCGACCGGGCCGGGACCCGCGGCGCCGTCCAGACCTAGAGAGCGCCGACTCTTAGAGCGGAGCGAGCTGGATCTCCCAGAGATCGTCGTCGAGGCGCTGCGCCCGCAGGACGTACGCAACGAGACCGCGTTGCTCGGCGAGGCGCTCGAGGGCGGGCAGGCTACTGAACGAGGGCATTCCGTCCACCCGCAGCGCCCGCTCTCCCTCGTTTACGGAGAGCTCGAGCTCGTCGCCGGAGACGCCGGGAAGCTGCACGACCTCGATCCGGCGCGCCGCGACGCCCCAGAAGCGCTTGTCCCGCCGCACCGCGATGGCACGGTAGGGCGCGTCGATCTGGCTCTCGAGGGCGTCGGCGAGCGGCTCGACGTCCGCCTCGCCCTCGACGAGCAGCGTCCCCTCGGGGAGGGCGACGAAGGCGGCCTCATTCCCCGGGAGCTCGGCGGCCTCGACGATGGCCGTCGCGTCCCACTGACGAGCCCGAGGCACGCCGTGGATTCCCGCCGTCCCCCAGCGGGGCGTGGTGTCGTGCGGCGGTTGCTCCGCCTGCGTGAGGCCGCCTTCGCGGGCGAGCCTCTCGTGCAGGGGCTCGCGGCGGCGGAAGAGGCCCACTACGCGGGCTCGATGAGCCCGTAGCCGCCGTCGGCGCGACGGTAGACGACGTTGATCTCGCCCGAGTCCGCGTTCCGGAAGACGTAGAAGTCGTGGCCGACCAGCTCCAGTTGAAGGACTGCGTCCTCCGGCGTGAGCGGGGTGAGTGTGAACTGCTTCGTCTTGACGATCATGGGGGCCTCCTCGGGCAAGGCGGCGGGACTCGCGTTGTTCGCATGGCGCTCGTGCTCGTGGCGGCGCTTCTGCCGGTACCGCTTGACCTGGCGCTCCAGCTTGTCCGTGAGCAGGTCGATCGAGGCCTTCATGTCGCTCGAGGCCTCGCGCGCGCGGAGCACCGGCCCTTTCGTCCAGACCGTCGCCTCTGCCACGTGGTTCGCTGCGATCGAAGGATTGCGCTCGATGGTCAACTCGAGCTCGACCCGCGTCGGGTCGGCGAGCTGTCTTGCGAGCTTGCCGAGCTTGCGCTCCGCGTACTCCTGGATCGCCTCAGTGACCTCGACGTTCTTCCCCTTGACCTGAAGTCGCATCGGGCCTCCCCGGTTGCCAGCGCCCTGAATTTAGCGGACGGCGCGTGCGAAGGTGACGACCCGAACCTGACGCGCGCCGGCCTTCCGTAGCGCGGCTGCGGCTGCGTTGGCAGTCGCCCCGCTCGTGTAGACGTCGTCGACGAGGCACACCGTCTGTGCGCGATGGGCGACGAAGGCACCGCGGACGTTGCGGCGCCGCTCGGCCAGGGACAGTCCGCGCTGCCGGCGCAGGGCCCTCGTGCGCTCGAGGAGG
>Ga0137375_10003628_pt1 | contig 18324 bp, 17 predicted proteins | sample SagtaG_24_FD_104936 | JGI IMG/M metagenome (GOLD analysis project Ga0137375, IMG submission 104936) | Vadose zone soil microbial communities from Sagehorn Ranch, Mendocino, California, USA - Sage1_R_113_16 metaG | ecosystem: Environmental > Terrestrial > Soil > Vadose zone | place: USA...
GACCTGGGCCGGCCGCACCAGGTCGCGGTGCTCGAACTGGCCGAGAGCTCGCCGGCCCAGGAGGAGATGCTGCACACCACCCGGCGCGTCCTGCGCCACCAGCACCTGCCCTGCCTGCTGGGCAGCATGGCCGGCGCGGTGGTGATCGTGGCACCCGGCGGCGAGGCGGACTGGGAGGCACTGCGCGCCGGCATCGTGGCCGAGCTGGGCGGCAGCCGCTGCCGGATGGGCGTCGGCGACCCCTACCCCCGGCCGTCCGAGCTGTCCCGCTCGCTGCGCGAGGCCCGCCTCGCGCTGCGCATGCAGAAGGCGTCCGCCTCGGCCGAGCGGACCTCGGTGTTCGCCGACCTCGACGTGCTCCGGATGCTGGCCGCGGTGGACGACCTCACCGACGTGGAGGCGTTCGTCGGCAAATGGCTCGGCACGCTGGCGGCCTACGACGAGCGCAAGCACACCGAGCTGGTCAAGACGCTGATCCAGTACCTCCAGCACGGCGGCGGGTACGAGGCCACCTCCCGGGCCCTGTCCGTGCACCGCAGCACGCTGAAATACCGGCTGCAGCGGATCCGCGAGCTGACCGGGTTCGACCTGGGTAATCCCGAGACCCACTTCAACCTGCAGCTCGCGACCCGGGCCTACGTGACCCTGCAGGCGTTGCGCGGGGCGCACGGCTAGCGGGGCGTGAGTGAGCCTGGGCGTCGCAGCCACGGCGCTCAGTTGGGCCTGCCAGGACGAGGCCGCCCGCGCGGGGCCACCGTAGCGTCCTGGCCATGGACGTCGGTGCTAGCCCGGGGGGACGACCGCCCGCTCCGCTTTCCCGGGGGACTACCCCCGGAGTCCCCGGCCCCCGCCCGTCGCCGGCCCGGGGGGAAGACGCCTGCGGCGCGCCCCCCCTCGCCGGCGCAGATGACCTGGAGCTCTTCTCGCAGATGTGCTTCCTGCGGCGTTTCGAGGAGCGGGCCGACGCGCTGTACCGGCAGGGCCTGATCCACGGCCCGGTGCACCTGGGGCTGGGCCAGGAAGCCGTCGCGGTCGGGGCCGCGTCCGTGCTCCGCCCCGGCGACTACTCGCTGGGCACCTACCGGGGCCACGCGCACGCGCTGGCCCGCGGCGCCCCGGCCGACGCGGTCCTCGCCGAGCTGCTCGGCCGCGAGGGCGGGATCTGCGGCGGCAAGGGCGGGTCGATGCACATCACCAGCGTGGAGCACGGCTACTACGGCTCCTACGCGATCGTCGGGGCGCACCTGCCGATCGCCTGCGGGCTGGCCTGGGCCTCGGCCGTCCAGCGCACCGGGCAGGTGACCGTGTGCTTCTTCGGCGACGGGACGACCAACATCGGGGCGTTCCACGAGGCGGTCAACCTGGCCGCGGTGTGGCGGCTGCCGGTCGTGTTCGTCTGCGAGAACAACTGGTACATGGAGTACACCCCGATCGGGGACGTGATCCCGGTCGCGCTGCCCGCCGCCGACCGGGCCGCTGCCTACGGGCTGGACCGGATCGTGGTGGACGGGAACGACGTGTCCGCGGTCCGGCAGGTGGTCGGCGACGCGGTCCGCGCCGCCCGGGACGGTCGCGGGCCGAGCCTGGTCGAGGCGCAGACCTACCGGCTCAAAGGCCACTCGGCCGCGGACGGCGGTGCCTACCGCCCGGCCGGGGAGGTCGCGCACTGGCGCGAGCGGGAGCCGCTGCTGCTCGCCCGGGCCGCGCTGGCGGCCGGCGGCATGGCCGGGGAGAAGCTCGACGAGATCGACGCGCGGATCAAGGGCGACCTGGCCGAGCTGGCCCGGCAGGTGCTGGCCCGGCCCGTCCCCAACCCCGCCGGGGCCTGGACCGACGTGTGGAGCGATGGGAGCTGGCAGTGGCGGAACTGACCTACCGGCAGGCCGTCGCCGCGGCGCTGGCCCAGGAGATGGCCCGCGACGGCCGGGTCGTGCTGCTCGGTGAGGACATCGGCTCCGGCGGCGTGTTCAAGACCACCGGCGGGCTGCGTGAGCGGTTCGGGACGGACCGGGTCCGGGACACGCCGATCTCCGAGCAGGCCATCGCGGGCGCGGCCATGGGTGCGGCGATGGCCGGGCTGCGGCCGGTCGCCGAGATCATGTTCGCCGACTTCTACGCGACGTGCTGGGACCAGGTGGCCAACGAGATCGCGAAGGTCCGCTACATGACCGGCGGGCAGGTCAGCCTGCCGCTGGTGCTGCGCGGCGCGAACGGCTCCGGCGGGCTCGGGTTCGGCAGCCAGCACGGCCAGTCAGCGGAGAACTGGGCGATGACCGTGCCCGGCCTGAAGATCGCCTCCCCGTCCGGCCCGGCCGAGGCGTTCGGGCTGCTCGCCGCGGCCATCCGGGACGACGACCCGGTCATGGTGTTCGAGCACAAGGCGCTGTACGGGCGTAAGGAGGACATCGGTGACGGCGAGCACGTGCTGCCGCTGGGCCAGGCACGGATCGCCCGGCCGGGTGCCGATGTGACCCTGGCCGGGCTGTCCATCACGGTCGGCACCTGCCTGGCCGCGGCGGCGGAACTGGCCGCCGAGGGCATCGAGGCCGAGGTCATCGACCTGCGGACGCTGGTGCCGCTGGACGCGGCCACGGTGCTCGGCTCGGTCGCGCGCACCGGACGCCTGGTGGTGGCCGAGGAGAACCCCGGCCAGCTGGGCTGGGGGGCCTCGGTCGCGGCGATCGTGGCGCAGGAGGCGTTCGGCGCGCTGGCCGCCCCGGTCACCCGGGTCAGCGGCGGCAACGTGCCGCTGCCGGTGGCCGCGTCCCTCGAGGCCGAGGTGGTTGTGTCGGCGGCGCGGGTCGCCGGGGCCGTGCGCAGTGTGCTGGGGACCAGCCAGCCGCTCAGCAGTACCAGCTAGCACAGCAGTGCCCCCCAGCAAGCCAGTGACCGTCAAGCAGAGCAGTGCCCGTCAGCAGAAAGGCTGAGATCAATGGAGATTCGCGGTGAAGAAGTCCTGCTGCCCGTCTCGGCGGTATCGGCGTTCCCCCGGCCGCACTGGCTGCAGGGCCGGGTCCTCGGCTCGCTCAGCGAGCCGGTCTACCGCAGCCACAACCTGCGGGTGGCCTACGAGGACGCCTGCCACATCTGCGCCGACGAGCAGGAAAAGGCCGGGCTGGACATCCTGTGCGACGGGGCCCAGTACTACGAGTGGGAGGCGCCCGGCTTCCAGCTGGAGCCGATCTTCCACTTCATCCCGGAGAACCTGGGCGGCTTCCGGCCGTATGGCCCCCCCGGTGAGGGCGCCAAGTACCGGCCGTTCTACCAGGCCGTAGTCAAGGACAAGATCACCTGGGAACGGCCCGTCTTCGAGAGCGTGGTCATGACCATGCAGAACGTCACCGACAAGCCGTTCAAGGTGGCGTTCCTCGGCCCGGCCCAGCAGAGCGTCATCGTCAAGGACGAGTACTACGGCGACCAGGTCGCGGTGGCCCGGGATCTGGCGATCGCGCTCAACCAGGAGCTGAAGTACCTGGTCAGCATCGGGCTGGAGGCGGTGCAGCTGATCGACGTGCTGCCGCCGTACACCACGGACATGTGGCAGATCGAGATGCAGAACATCCTGTTCGACGGCGTCGACGCGATCAAGTTCTGGCACGTCTGTTACGGCAGCGTGGACGGCCAGCGGGACATCTTCGACAACCACGCCGTCTCGATGATGCCGCTGTTCAAGGAGTCGCCCGCCGACGTGATCCACCTGGAGTTCACCAACAAGGGCTTCGACGAGCTGGAGGCGTTCCGCGACTTCCCCACCGGCAAGGTGCTCGGCGCGGGCGTGGTGGACGCGAAGAACCTGCAGGTCGAGACCGCTGAGCAGATCGAGGGCCGGATCAGGCGCGTGCTGGAGGTCGTCCCGGCCGACCGGCTGCTCGTCGCCCCGGACTGCGGGCTGGGGTACTTCAGCCGGACCGCCGCCTACGCCAAGCTCCGCAACATGGGCCAGGCGGCCGAGGCTGTGCGGAGCACCCTCTGAGGCTGTAACGTCGGCCCCAGGTGGCAGCAGTCACCTGGGGCCGGGCTCCAGGGGAGGGCAGGCATGACCGCAGAGGCAGCCCGCGAGGTACTGGGCCTGGAGCTGCGCGTCGGGGATCACATCTGCGGGTTCTACCGCCAGCCCTCCGAGCGCGACGACATCCTCATCCCGTTCCTGGTCGAGGGACTCGAGGCGGGCGACAAATGCACCTGCGTGGTGGACAGCTGCACGCCGGATGACGTGCTGGCCAGCATGGCCCGGCACATCGAGGTGGACCCGTACGTGGCCGACCGCCAGCTCGAGGTGCTCGACGCCTGCGGCACCTACCTGGCCGAGGGCGGCTTCCTGCCCGAGCGGATGCTGAAGTTCTGGGAGGGTAAGGCCCGCCAGAACCCGCGCCCGGACGGTCCCGCCCGCGCCCGGAACATCGGCGACATGAGCTGGGCGCACCGCGACGAGGCGGTGGTCAGCGACCTGATGGGCTACGAGTCCGAGCTCAACCGGATCATGTCGAACTTCCCCCAGGTCAACCTCTGCCTCTACGACCTGACCCGGTGCTCCGGCGACCTGCTCATGGACGTGCTCAGAACGCACCCCAAGGCGCTGCTCGGCGGCATGGTCATCGACAACCCGTACTACCTGGACCCGGACGAATTCCTGGCCAGCCGGCGGGACCGTGACAGCTGAGCCCGGCCTGGCGGCTCCCCCGGCCGCGCCCGGGAGTTAGCGCCCATAGGCGCGCCAGTGCGCGCCGAACAGCGCCTCCTCGCTGATGGTCTTCGGCTCGATGGGCCGGGACACCCAGGTGAGGTTGACGAAGTGGCGGGCGTTCATGTTCTCGGTGGTGATGTTGCCGCCCCAGGTCCCGCAGCTGAGGCTGAGCGTGAACGGCAGGCCGTTGCGCGGCCGCGGGTACCGGGCCCCCATCGGGCCACATCACCTGGCGCAGCGCCTCCTTCTGGGGTGCGTCGCAGAGGTGCCCGCCCGCCTCGGCCAGCCGCCAGAGCAGCTCGTCGTACACGTCCGCGTGCACGACCAGCGCGTTGTCGGCCAGGCAGCTGGTGGCGTAGCGCTCCGTCATGCAGCCCAGCGTGACGGCCGGCGGCGCCGATTCCACTGTTCTGGCGGGTCGAGCCTGCCCGGCTTCTTTGTCCTGGCAAGACCTGACTGCGACGGCGCCCCGGCCCGCATGCTCGGTGATACCGGGTACCGAGGTGATGGGAGCACGGGTGGCACGGCTCGTGGTGATCGGCGGCGGTGCCGCCGGGATGTCGGCCGCCTCGGCGGCCCGGCGCGCAGACCCCGGGCTGGACGTGGTGGTCTGCGAAGCCGGCGGCTTCGCCGCCTACGGCATGTGCGGGATCCGTACTACCTGGGCGGCCGCCGCGATCAAGGCCGCCCGCGGGCTGGCCGCCCACACCGCTGGAGGACCCCCATGAGCCTGCACCCGCCGGCCGACAAGCGGGCCAGCCTGGCCGGCGCGGCCGCCCTGGTCAGCGACGGCGCCATGGTCGCGCTCGGCGGTGGGCTGTCCGCCCGGCTCCCCATGGCCCTGGTCCGGGAGCTGGTCCGGCAGCACCGGACCGGCCTGCACCTGGTCGGCTCGGCGCACAGCATCGACGTGGACATGCTGGTGGGGGCCGGGGCGGTCCGCCGGTGCGAGGAAAGCTACGTGGGCTTCGAGCAGGACCTCGGGCTCGCTCCCGCCTACCGCCGCGCCGCCGAGGAGGGGACGATCGAGGTCGCGGAGAGCTGCTGCGCCACGATCCTGGCCCAGCTGCGGGCGGCCGAGATGGGGGTGCCGTTCCTGCCCGTCCGGGGGGTCCGCGGCTCCGACATCATCCGGCTGCACCCCGAGTACGCCGAGATCACCTGCCCGTTCACCGGGGAGACCCTCGTCGCGGTGCCGCCGCTGCGCCCCGACGTGACCCTGCTGCACGCCCCGTCCGGTGACCGCTACGGCAACCTGCACCTGGAGCAGCCGTACGTGCTGGACGAGCGGTTCGCGTCCGCGTCGCGGATGGTCGTCGCGACCGTGGACGAGCTGGTCTCCACCGAGCAGGTCACCGCGGCCGGCGTCACGATCCCCGGCCACCTGGTGGCGGCCGTGGCGCACGTCCCGTTCGGGGCGCATCCGGCCTCCTGCTACCCGCGGTACGCCTACGACCGCCGCCACCTGCGGGAGTACGTGGCGGCGGCCCAGTCAGGGCCGGAGCCCCTGGACAAGTACCTGGCGGTCTACGTGCGCGGCAGCGAGGAGAGCTACCGGGACGCGATCGGGCCCGGCCGTCTCGCCCGGCTGGCCGCCTGGTCCGGGTCCACGCAGGAGTGGCAGGAGCTCTTCTCGCGAGCGGGGGACTCCTCATGAGCTGGACGATCGACGAGTGGTTCGTGGTGGCCCTGGCCCGGACCATCCGGCCGCGGGAGACCGTGTTCCACGGGTTCGGCAGCCCGTGCGCGCAGGTCGCGATGCACGTGGCCCGGCGCACCCATGCCCGCGACATGCTGCTGGTCGAGGGGGCCATGTACGCGATCAACCCCGACCCGCCGTTCATCCCGCCGACCAGCAACGACGCCAGCCTGAGCCGGGGCGCCGCGTACAGCATGCGGTTCGAGGAGTTCTTCGACGCCGCGGTCCGCGGTGACGTGGACCGGATGTTCCTGTCCGGCGGGCAGATCGACGGGTACGGCAACACCAACGTCACCGCGATCGGGACCGGGGCTCTGCAGGGCGCGCAGCCGAAGGTGAAGCTCGGCGGCGGGGGCGGCGGCTGCAACCTGTCCGCCACCATCGGCCACCTCACGGTCTGGACCACCCGGCACCGCAGCGGCCGGACCCTGGTCCGCGACTGCGACTTCGTCACCGACATGGGGCACCGCACCCGGCTCGGCACCCGGGCCGAGCTGGGCTTCACCGGCGGCGGCCCGCAGTGGCTGGTCACGGAGCTGGGCGTGTTCGACTACACCGGCGGGCAGGCGCGGCTGGTGCAGGTGTTCCCGGACGTGAGCGTGGCCGAGGTCCGCGCGGCCACCGGGTTCGGCCTGCGGGTCGCCGGGGACCTGCGCCCGGTCGCGCCGCCGTCGGCGTCCGAGCTGGCCGCGGTCCGCTCGGTGGACCCGCTCCGGGTCCGGGCGTCGGAGTTCCCGCCGAAGGAGCTGGCCCGGGTGTTCGAGCCGGGGCACGGCCCGGGGTGCGCATGCTGAACGGCCCCGGCGGCCTGGCCGCCGTGTTCACGCCGCGCCGGGTCGCCCTGGTCGGGGCGTCTGACCGGGCCGGCTCGGTCGGGCGGCTGCTCTGGGACAACCTGGCCGGCTTCCCCGGCGAGGTGGTGCCGGTGGGGCCTGCGGGCCACGTCGGCGGCCAGGTGGCCTACCCCGGCCTCCGGGACATCCCCGGCGAGGTGGATCTGGCCGTGGTGGCCACGCCCGCCGCGACCGTGCCGGGCATCGTCCGGGACGCCGCGGGCAAGGGTGTCGCGGCGGTCGTGGTGCTCAGCGCGGGTTTCGCGGAGACCGGCGGTGAGGGCGCGCGGTTGCAGGACGAGGCGGTGGCCGCCGCGCGGGCGGGCGGGGTGCGGCTGGTCGGTCCCAACTGCTTCGGGGTGCAGAACGCAGATCTGCCGCTGAACGCCTCGATCGCGGCCGGCACGCCGCGCGGCGGCGGGGGCGTCACGATCGTCACCCAGTCCGGGTCCTACGGGATGGCCGTGCACACGCTCGGGCAGGACGAGGGCCTGCGGGTGGCCAAGGTGTTCGCGGCCGGCAACAAGGCCGACATCACCGACGCGGAGCTGCTCGCCTACCTGCGGCAGGACCCGGGCACCTCGGTCATCTGCCTGCTGCTGGAGTCGATCACGGACGCGCGCGGGTTCTTCACCGAAGCCTGCCTGACCACGCCGCACAAGCCGGTCGTCGCGGTCGTGGGCGGCCGGACCAGTGCCGGCCAGCGGGCCGCGCTGTCCCACACCGCCGCGCTGGCCACCGACGACGCGGTCCGCGACGCCGCGCTGCGCCAGGCCGGCGTGGTCCGGGTGCGCACCGGCCTCCAGGTCCTCGACGCGGCCCGGGCCCTGTCCAGCCAGCCGGTGCCCCGCGGCCCCAGGGTGGCGGTGATCACCAACTCCGGCGGCACCGGGGTGGAACTGACCGACCTGCTGGCCGACGAGGGCCTCGTGGTCCCGGAGCTGAGCGAGCCGCTGCAGAAGGAGCTGCGGGCCATCATGCCCGCCTACGCCAGCGCCCGGAACCCGGTGGACATGACCCCGGCCTGGAAGCTGTTCACCACCGTGTACCCGGGCGCGATCGAGCTGCTGGCCCGGTCGGGTGAGGTCGACGTGGTGGTGCCGGTGCTGCTGCAGCGGTCCGCGTCGGCGGACGTCGCCGTGGCCGTCCGGGACGCGGCGGCGCGGCTGCGGGCGGACGCGGTGCCGGTGCCGGTCTATGTGTGCTGGGTCGCGCCCCGGGCCGCCGATGAGCACGCGCGGGTGCTGCACGAGGCGGGGGTGCCGTGCTTCCCGTGGCCGGAGCGGACGGCGCAGGTGACGGGCGTCGCGGTGCGCTGCGGCGCTGGGTTGCGGCCCGGTGAAACCCTGCCGCCCCGTAGTGAGGCCGGGGCACCGGAGGACGTGCGCGCGCCGGGGCGGCGCGCGCCCGCCCGCCGGGCACCCCGGCCCCTGCCGGCGCCGGCGCCGAACGGCTTCCTGCCGTCCGCAGCCGCGCGCGACCTGCTGGCTGAGGCTGGGATCACGGTCATCGAGACGGTGTGCTGCCAGAGTGCGGCTACGGCGGCGGCCGCCGCCGACCGGGCCGGGTACCCGGCCGTCGTGAAGGTGGATCACCCGGACCTGATCCACAAGACCGACGCGGGCGGGGTGCGGCTGGGGCTGGGGTCCGGGGCGGAGGTGGCTGAGGCCGCCGCTGAGCTGCTCGGGCTCGCGAAGGGGGCCCGGGTGCTGGTGCAGCATCAGCACCAGGGGGTCGAGCTGCTGGTGGGCGGGGTGCGGGATCCGGAGTTCGGGGCCATGGTGGTGGCCGGCTTCGGCGGGGTGCTGGTGGAGACGCAGCGGGATGTGCAGCTGGCCGTGGCGCCGGTGGATATCCAGCAGGCCCGGGCCATGCTGTCGGCGTTGCGGGGCGCCGCGGTCTTCGGCGGCCTGCGTGGCAGTCCGCCGGTACACCTGGGTTTCGTTGCGGAGACCATCGCGGCCATCGGGGACCTCATGGTGGCGCACCCGCAGATCGCCGAGCTGGACCTTAACCCGGTCCTGGCCGGCCCGCACGGGTGCGTGGCGGTCGACTGGCGGATCGCCACCCGGTAATCCCCCCGATTCCCGGGGCCGCGGCTGCGGATCGCGGGCCCCACGCCTGATTCGCGGGTGCCCTTTTGTGCCGACCCACAGTAGCCCGGTGCGGTACCGCTCACGAGAACGTTCCCGGGTCAGCTCTGCCGGCCGGTCAGGGCCACGGTGACGCCGACGCCGATCATGGCCAGCCCGCCGGCCCCGCCGACCAGCGCGAACCGGCGCGGCGACCGGGCGAACCAGGCCCGGAGCCTGCTGGCCGCCACCGCCCAGGTGCTGTCCGACACCAGCCCGATCATGATCGACACCAGGGCCAGCAGCAGCATCTGCAGCGGGACGTGGCCGGCGGCCCGGTTCACGAACTGCGGCAGCACCGCCCCGAACAGGATCAGCGCCTTGGGGTTGGTCACCCCGACCAGGAACCCCTCACGCACCGCCCGCCGGTCGCTGTGCGCGTGCGTGGCCTCGGTGAACGCCCCGGCCAGCGAGCCGCGCCGCCGGAACGCCTGGACCCCCAGCCAGATCAGGTACAGCGCGCCCGCGAGCTTCAGCACCGTGAACACCTGCGCCGAGCGCTGGACGAGCGCGCCGACGCCCACCGCCACGCAGATCGCGACGATGTAGTTGCCCGCGGAGTTGCCGCACACGGTGGCCAGCAGGGTGCGCCGCCCGTACGCGAGCGCCCGGCCCACCACGAACAGGACGCTCGGACCCGGGATGACGATCAGCACGAACGAGGCCAGCGCGTAACCGAGGAGGCTTGAGGTCGAGATCACGCTCCCGACACTAACCCGACCCCGGATTCTGCCCGGGCACGGGCCGCGCCGCGAGCGGGGCCCACGGCTCACGCCTTGGACAGGCTGGCGGCCGGATCGCGGCCGAGCAGGGCGACGAGGCGGTCCCCGGGTGTGGCTTGAGGTGCCGGAGCCACCGGGACGGAGAACTGGACACCACGGGTTACCTCGGTCACCACCAGCGGAACAACGGCCAGGATGCTGGTCGCCAGGCCAGGCGGGATCGGCCGCCGGCGGTGGCAGGCCTCGGCGATGTCCCATCCGTGCACGGCGATCTCGACGGCGCCGGCCGCTGCCATCGTCCGGCCGGCCAGCCACCGGTCCGCGATGATCACGGGGCGGTCCGCGCCGACCGAGGCCGATGTGGCGAGAAGCTGGCCGGCCTGGGCGCGGAGCGTCGCGACCAGGCCATCCGCCGGAATGTCCTGGGGCTGGGCCGCGAGTTCAAGGCTGACGCAGCCGGTGACGATGGCGTCGTGCACGACCGCGAGGGAGTCGCTCACGTGGGCCAGCAGGGCCGCCAGATCCCAGGCCGCACACGGCGTCGGGCTGGACAGCGATGCCGGGGTGACGCACGAGAGGCTGCCGAGGATGTAGCGGATCGCGGTGGGCAGGAGGTCAGCGCTGCGGCCGGGAAGGTTCATGCCCTGGCCTCTCAGAGCCGGCCTGCCCGCCTGGCGGGCCTGGCCGGCTGGACCTCCGGGAGCCCGAACCAGGCGAACAATCCAGTGTCAGCATCCGCAAGTACGTCTTCTCGTCGACCCTGGACCAGGCCGGCTGGAACAACTCGACCATCCTCCGGGGTGACGCAGCAGCCGAGGTAACCCGGCTCAGGCAGCAGGACGGCCCGGACCTCGCCCTGTTCGGTCACGGCCCGCTGGCGCACACGCTGCTGGAGCACGGCCTGATCGACGAGCTCCGGCTCTCGGTCCATCCCGTCCTGGCCGGCCACGGCCGTCTCCTGTTCTGGGAGGCCGGTAAGACACCGCTGGAACTGGCCGGGGTTCGGACCCTCGGAACCGGCGTCGTGGTCTTGTCCTACCGGCCGGCCCCGGCCTGAGATCCCTCGTCCCCGGCCTGCCCAAAGCCCGGATTCTGCCCCCGGGTGGGCAGGCGGGGGCCGAGAACGGTCCCCGGGTAGGGAAGAAACTCGCTGGTCGTCCTGCCTACGCTCCTGGCACCTAACGACGACCGCGCAGCTGCTGCGCCCCATGCAGCCGGAGCTGCGCAACCGGAAGGAGCCGAGAGATGCTCATCGGCGGTCAGGACATGTTGCTGCCCACGACGATGGTGGGCAACTATCCCAATCCACGGTGGTATGACGGGCATGCGTTCGCCACCCTGCCCAAGGGTGAGTTCATCCACGACTCGATCAGCAAGGAAGCGTTCGAGGACGTCGTGGGCGCGATCGTGCGTGACCAGGAGGCGGCGGGCCTGGACGTGATCAGCGACGGGAAGGTCTACGGCGGGGACTCCCCGTACGGCACGATCTTGTACTACTACCTGGAGCGCATGTCCGGGTACCGGCTCTCCGGGCCGCCGATCGGGCTGCCGATCTACTCGACCCTGTTCTCCCCCACCTGCGTCGGGGAGATCAGCCGGGAGGTCCCGTTCCACCTGGTCAACCTGCGTGCGGTGCGCAAGGCGACGAAAAAGCCGGTCAAGGTGTCCTACACCGGCCTGGGGGTGATCGCCGCGGCCACCACCAACCTGCACTACAAGGACACCCGGGAAGTCGCGATGGCGCTGGCCAGGGCGTTCAACGAGGACTTCAGGGAACTGGCCGGCAACGGCTGCGACATCATCCAGCTGGATGAGTTCGTCTGGCCGTACGGCATGGGCGACTGGGAGATCGACGCGCTCAACGCGTCCGTCGAGGGCGTGAACTGCGAATTCTGGGTGCACACCTGCTGGGGCAACTACTCCGGCACGCCCGCCTACTTCCCCGACGAGACCACCACCGAGTTCGGCGCGTTCGTGCTGGACAAGCGGGCTTCCGACGCCCCGGCCCCGGAACGGGCCCACGCGATCTTCCCGCACGTGCGCCGCGCGAACATCACCGCGCTGAACTACGAGGTGGGCCGGACCGGGCCCGATGACCTCAAGCCGCTGACCGACAACAACTGGACCAAGCCGTTCGTGGCCGGGGTCATCGACGTGAAGTCCACCGTCACCGAGAGCGCGGACGAGGTCGCCGACCGGATCAGGCAGGTCCTGGAGTACGTGCCCGCCGACCGGCTGGGCCTGTCCACCGACTGCGGGCTGATCAACCTGCCGCGGATGATCGCCGCGGGCAAGCTGCGCGCGCTCGCCGACGGCGCCGCCCTGGTCCGGGCCGAGCTCTAGGGCTGGCCATCGCTGGCCCCGGGGGCCCGGCCGCCCCCGGGGCCAACGAAACCGCGAAACCTCACCCTGCCAGGACAGCGAAACCCGGGTCTCCGCGTGCCTATGGTGGCGCTCACGCGATCGAGCGGGAGGCGCACCGTGCCCGAGTGTCCCAGCTTCCTCCAGCTGCCGGCCCGGCCAGCCAAACCCCGGTCCCGGGGGGTTACCCACGTGCTGGACAGCGGGCTCACCCCGGAAGGCACCCGGGCCTTCCTGGGCCAGGCCGGGCACCTGGCCGACATCGTGAAGGTGGGCTGGGGCATCGGGTACATCGACCCTGCGCTGGAAGAGCGGGTCGGCATCTGCGCCGACCACGACTGCCCGGTCTCGCTGGGCGGGACCCTGCTCGAGGTGGCCGCGGCCCAGGACCGGGTCGGGGAGTTGCGGGACTGGGCACTCAAGGTCGGCATGACGCACATCGAGGTGTCCAACGGGCTGCGGGCGCTGTCGGCCAGCCGTAAGCACGCCCTGGTCCGCGAGCTGGCCGCGGACTTCGTGGTGCTCGCCGAGACCGGCGCGAAAGAGGGTAACTACCCGCCGACCCCGGCGGAGTGGGCCCAGGAAATGGCCCGTGACCTCGACGCCGGCGCCACCTGGGTGATCGCCGAGGGCCGGGAGAGCGGCCGGGTCGGCCTCTACCACGCGGACCAGGGCGTCCGGGAGGATCTGGTCATGGGCATCCTGGACTGGATCCCCCAGGACAAGGTGATCTTCGAGGCGCCGGACAAGGCCCAGCAGGCCTGGTTCGTCCGGCACTTCGGGGCGGACGTGAACCTCGGCAACGTCGCGCCGGCCGGCGTGCTGTCGCTGGAGACGTTGCGGCTCGGGCTGCGCGCCGACACCGCCTCGGCCCGTGCGCTGAGACCAGGCGCCCTGACGTGACCGGGGTGCTGACGTGACGGGGGCCGGGCCGTGACCGGGGTCGTGCCGTGATCGCCGAGCCCGCCCCCAACACCATCACCCGGCCCTACCGCGGCCTGTCGGTGCAGGACGTGGACATCCCGCTCACCCCGGCGGCCATCGGGGACCTGCTGCGCAGCCGGGAGATCTACCGGCGGACCGCGTTCCTGGTGCTCCGCCACGGTGACCAGACCGCGCTGGCCGCGGTCCGCCCGGCTGATCCCGGCCCGCTGTTCTCGCCGGTCGCGGAGCTGCGGGTGCTGTCGGGGCCGGACACCACGGTATGGATCAGCGACCCGGGCACCGACGTGGGCAACGCCTCCTCGCTCGCCGCCGCCGCGCTCAGGCATCAGCGCGACGGCGCGCTCGCCTACGTCGTGCAGGGCACGTTCGAGCACGTCAACTTCATCTGGCGGCCCGCACCGGTCCGGATCCGGGTCACCGAGGTCATCCCGCCCCACCCGCCGAAGCTGCTGGCCATGGCCGGGCAGGTGGTCGCCTACGACGAGGACCTCCCCCCGGTCGACCTGGTCCTCGACGCGGTCGATGTGCGCGACCTGGTGGCGGCCCATCCCGCGCCGCACTACCTGCTGCCGTGCCGGGGCAGCGGCGTGCCAGCCGGGGGCGGCGTGAGCTTCCTGGACACCCATCCGCCGTACCACGAGGACTGGCTGCTGATCGGCTGCGAGCGCTCGCGCCAGTTCCACGAGCATTTTTATCTAACGGAACCGTCCCGGGTCGATCTGTGCCCGAAAGCGAGGGTCGTGGCCGGCCCGGACCGGGACCGGGTGCTGACCAAGTGCTGCCTGCTGGAACGCGGCGTGGAGATCGACGGCGCGACGGCAGTGGTCCCGTGGGGCGCGAACCTGGACGAGGTCCGGGCCGCGCTGCGCGCGCTCTGCGGGGTGCCCCCGGCCGGGGAGGGCCCGGTCAGCAGGCTCGCGGAGGCGGCCGGCCGTGAGTAGCGCGCACCCTGCCGACTCAGCGATCTTCGGCCACCTGTGGACCACCCCGGAGGCCTCCGCCCTGTTCACCGACGAAGGCCGCACCCAGGCGTGGCTGCAGATCCTCGCCGCGCTGGCCCAGGCCCAGGCGGACGTGGGCCTCGTGCCGGCCGCCGCCGCCGGGGCGATCCGGGCGCACGCCGACGTCAGCCTGCTCGACCTGGACCTGGTCGCGAAGCAGACCCGTGCGACCGGGCACTCGACCCTGGGCCTGATCCGCGCGCTGCGCGACGTGCTGCCGGAGCACGCGCGCGAGTGGGTGTACTACGGGGCGACCGTCCAGGACCTGTCGGACACGTGGTTCGCGCTCGTGTTCCGGGCCGTGGGGGATATCGCGGCGCGGGACGTGACCCGGATGCGGGACCGGACCCTCGACCTGGCCCGGGAGTACCGGGACACGCCGATGTGCGGCCGGACGCACGGGCAGCCGGGCCTGCCGATCACGTTCGGGTTCAAGGCGGCTGTGTGGGCCGCGGAACTCGACCGGCACCTGGAGCGGCTGGGACAGGGCCGGGCCCGCTGGGAGGCCGTGCAGCTCGGCGGGGCGCTCGGGAGCATGGAATTCTGGGGCGACCGGGCCCTCGGCCTGCTGGACGCGTTCGCCGGGCAGCTGGGGCTGGGCGTGCCGGTGATCCCGTGGATCACGGCCCGGGACGGGGTGGCCGAGTTCGCCTGGCTGCTGGCCGCGATCTCCGCGACAGCCGGCAAGATCGGCAACGAGGTGTACCAGCTGCAGCGGCCGGAGATCGGGGAGCTGCGGGAGTCGCTGCGCCCGGGCACGGTCGGCTCGATCACGATGCCGCACAAGCGCAACCCGGAGATCTCCGAGCACCTGGTCACCCTGTCCCGGGTGATCCGGGCCCAGGCCGCCGTGGCCCTGGACGCCATGATGGCCGAGCACGAACGGGACGGCCGGGCCTGGAAGGCCGAGTGGCTGCTGGTCCCGGAGATCTCGATGGCGTTCGCGGCCTGCGTGGGATCCGCGGCCCGGATGCTGGACGGGTTGCGCGCCGACCCGGCCCGGATGCTCGCCAACATCGGCAGCCACCGCGGCTACCTGCTGTCCGAGCCGGTGATGCGGGCGCTGGCCGGCCGCCTCGGCAAGCACTCCGCGCACGACAGCGTGTACGCCGCGGCCATGCACGGCCTCGACTCCGGGCAGGACTTCCGCACCGCGCTGCGCGCAGACGCCAGGCTGGACGCGATCCCCGACGCCGAGCTCGACGGGCTGCTGCAGGTGGGATCCGCGCTGGGCTCGTGCGCCGCGTTCGTGGACCGGGTCCGGCGGGAGTGTGCCGGGCCATGGCGGTGAATGCAGGGGGCCGGGGTGACCGCGGCGGGGACGCGGGAACCACCGGGCCGCGGACAGCCAGCCCCGGGACTGGCGCAGGCAGTTCCGGGGCTGGCGCGGACCGGGCGCGGGTGAACCTGGTCCTCGCCCCCACCCCGCTGCATCACGCACCCCGGCTGTCCCGCGAGCTGGGGGTTGCGGTACTGCTGAAGAGAGACGACCTGGCCGGCGCGGGCCTGGGCGGCAACAAGCTGCGCGGGCTGGAGTTCCTCATCGCCGACGCGCTCGCGCGAGGGTGCGACAGCCTGGTCACCGGGGCCGGTCCCCAGTCGAACTGGACCATGCTGGCCGCCCTGGCCTGCCTGCGGTACGGGCTCGAGCCGCACGTGGTCTGCTACGGGGCCGGGGTACCCGGGCGGGCCGAGGGCAATCTGCGGCTGCACCGCTGGCTCGGGGTGGACGTGCGGTTCACCGGGGCAGCGGAACGCTCGTCGGTGGACGCGGGCATCGCGGCGGTCACCGCCGAACTGCGGGCCGCGGGCCGGCGCCCGTACCCGGTGCCCCGCGGGGGCGCGACCGCGCTGGGCGCGCTCGGCTACGTGCGGGCCAGCGTGGAACTCGCCGCCCAGCTGGACGGGCTCGATGCGCCGCCAGCCGGGCTGTGGCTGGCCACCGGGTCCTGCGGGACCCAGGCCGGGCTGGTGGCCGGGGCAGCCCTGACTGCCGCGCCGTACCAGGTGGTGGGCGTGACCGTGAGCCGGCCGGCCAGCGAGTGCCGGGCGCGGATCCGGGAGCTCGCCGCCTCGGCGGCCGCGCTGGAGGGCATCGGGGCCGGGCTGCCCGAGCCGGACGTGCGGGACGGCTGGACCGGGCCGGGATACGGCATCCCGTCGGCCGCCGGGCAGGCGGCGGCCCTGCTGGTGGCCAGGACCGAGGGCGTGTTCCTGGACCCGGCGTTCGGGGCCAAGGCCATGGCCGCACTGATCGACGGGTGCCGCGCGGGCCGGGTCCAGGGCCCCCAGGTGTTCCTCGTCAGCGGGGGTGTGCCCACGCTGTTCGCCGGATCGGCCCTCGACGGCCCGGTCCTGGCTGGTTCCGGGGGTGACGGGTGATGACCGGGGGCACTGCCCCGGAGGGCTATCTGGGCACCGCGGCCGGGATCACCAGCGGGCCCGCCCCCGAGCTGGTCGAGGCCGGGTACGCCCTGGAGATCGGCGACGCGCCGTTGCTGCACCGCGGCCTGACCCTGGCCGACCTCGCGCACCTCGTCGAGCTGGTCGAGTGCGGGGCACTCACCCGCGACGAGGCGGCGCCGGTTGGCACGGTGCTGCTCAGGCTGCTCGGCTCACCGGCCGCCGAGTTTCCCTACGACCCGGTGTACGGCGACGCCTACAACAGCCGGGAACGGGAACTGGAACGCGAACTCGGCCCGGCGGCCGGCCGTCTCCACCTGGGCCGGACCCGCCGCGAGGCGGGCCGGATCGCGTTCCGCCTCGCCCTCCGGGACCGGCTGCTCAGCCTGCACGCCGACGTGGCCGGGTTCGCCCGCGCGGTCGCCGACCAGGCCACCCGGCAGTCCGGCACGCTGTGGGCGGACACCACGTACCTGCAGCCCGCCCAGCCGTCCACGTTCGGTCACTACCTGGGCGGGTTCGCCGAGCAGGCCATGCGCCACCTGGACCGGCTCGAGGCCGCCTACGGGCTCGCGGACGTCTCCCCCGGCGGGGCCGGCGGGGTGGGCGGGACCCGGCTGCCGCTGGACCGGGGGCGCCTGGCCCGCGCGCTGGGCTTCGGTGCGGTCGGCCCGCACACCCGGGACGCGATGTGGTCAGCCGACGCGCTGGCCGACGCGGTCCTCGCGGCGGCGCAGGCCACGGCGACCATCAGCCAGCTCGCCTCGGACCTGGAGATCTTCGCCAGCCCCGCGTTCGGGTACGTGACCCTGGACGCTTCGCTGTGCCGGGCCAGCGTGCTGATGCCGCAGAAACGCAACCCGTACGCGCTGCCGGTGCTGCGCGGCGGCGCGGGCACCCTCGTCGGCCGCCTGACCGGGCTGCTGGCGACCGGGCTCACCCCGTCGGCGCGCACCGACAACTGGCTGTACGCCTACGGCGAGGTGGCCGGGGCCCTGGACCTGGCCGGCCGGCTCGTCCGCCTGGGATCCGCGGTAGTGACCGGGCTGACCGTGGACTCCGGCGTGCTGGCCGGGCAGGCGGTCAGCCATTTCACCGCGGCAGCCGACCTCGCGGAGGAGCTGACCCAGCGCTTCCGGCTCGATTACCGCACGGCTTACCGCGTGGTCGGCCGGGCCGTCGCGGCCACGATGGCCAGCGGCGGGGAGGAGCTGACCGTGCCGGTCGTGCGCGCCGCCGCGTTGCAGGTCACCGGAACTGAGCTGCCGGTCAGCGCGGACCTACTCGCCGCGGTGACGGATCCGGCCCTGGTCGTGGCGGCCCGCGACGCGCCGGGCGGCGCGAGCCCCGGCCGGGTCCGGGAGCACGCCCGGCGGGTGCGGCGGCGGGTGGGCGCGGCGCGGCAATGGAACGCCGTCCGCCGGGCCCGCGAGGCCGAGGCCGAGGCCGCGCTGATCACCGCCGCCCAGGCGCTCACGTCCGGCGGGTGAGCACCGGCGGGTGAGCACCGGCGGGTGAGCACCGGCGGGTGAGCGCGGGCGGCC
>Ga0137375_10003639_pt1 | contig 18307 bp, 18 predicted proteins | sample SagtaG_24_FD_104936 | JGI IMG/M metagenome (GOLD analysis project Ga0137375, IMG submission 104936) | Vadose zone soil microbial communities from Sagehorn Ranch, Mendocino, California, USA - Sage1_R_113_16 metaG | ecosystem: Environmental > Terrestrial > Soil > Vadose zone | place: USA...
GGACGGCTGCCTGGAGACATTTCCATCGAACGAGGGAACTGGCGGTTCTACTTTCCGCTCGGCACCTCCATCCTCGTCTCCGTCGTGCTGTCCCTGCTCCTCTGGCTCTTCTCCCGGCGCTAGCCTTCGCCGTTGTCTTCGCTCTGCACGCGCCGGCTCACGCCGCGGACGAAATCCGCGTGGGGCTCGGCGAGGGCCTCGAAACCGTCGAGCTGGGCGGCGCGCCGATGCTCGTTCAGGACCTCGACGGGCGCGCGTTGGCCGAAGACCCCGTCACGTGGATCCGCGTCCTGCGCCGCGACGCCGCCGTCGAATGGCGCGGCCAGCGCGTGGCCGGGATACGGGCGGTGCCGGCCGGCGCCGCCCCGCTGCGCTTTCAGCAGCGACCGTACTCCGGGATCATCGACGTGATGGGCGCGCCAGAGGGACTGATCGTGGTCAACCAGCTGGCCATCGAAGAGTACCTGGTCGGCGCGGTCAAGGCCGAGGCGGGTGACAAGATGCCCATCGAGATGCTCAAGGCGCAGGCCATCTGCGCCCGCACCTACGCGGCGTACCACCGTCGTCTCAACGCCGGAAAGCCGTACCACATCGTTGCCGGCACGGCGAATCAGCAGTATGCCGGCCGGGTCAACGCCGACTCGCCCGCATGGGCCGCGGTCATGGAAACGGAAGGGCAGGTGCTGCTCTGGGAAGGGGAGCTCTTCCCGGCCTTCTACCATACGGACAGCGGCGGCTACACGGAGGACCCGCGGGTCGTGTTCGCGGCCGCCAACATGCCGGCGCTCCAGCCGGTGCGCGTGGAGTTTCCCTCGCACTCGCCGCACCAGGCGTGGAGCCTCGAGGTCGGGCTCGCGGACCTCGCGGCCTCGCTCAAGCGCGGCGGCGTCTCGGTCGGCAGCATCACGAGCCTGCGGGTGCTGGAGCGGAGCGCGTCGCTCCGGGTCTCGCGCATCTCCGTCCTGGGCACGCGCGGGTCGGCGACGCTGCGCGGCAATGACTTCAGGCGGCTCGTGGGCTACGACACGCTCAAGAGCACGCTCTTCGCCGTCTCCGTCGACCGCTCGCACGCCCGCTTCGCCGGACGTGGCTATGGGCACGGCGTCGGCCTCGACCAGTGGAGCGCCAAGACCATGGCCGAGCAGGGCTATACGGCGCGCCAGATCGTGCAGTACTACTATCCCGGCACCACGCTGTCCTCGTTGACCTCGACCTCTTTCCTCAAGTAATCCGGCTGGGCCTCAAGTAACCCGGCCGGGCGCGATGGCGATCTCGTGGGCCGACTTCGAGCGGGTGGACATGCGCGTGGGCGTCGTCGTGGACGCCCAGCCCTTCCCCGAAGCGAGGCGACCCGCTCTCAAGCTCTGGATCGATTTCGGACCGCTGGGCGTGAAGCGCTCGAGCGCGCAGATCACCGACCGCTACGCGGCGGGTGACCTCATCGGCCGGCGGGTGGTGGCCGTAGTTAATTTTGTGCCCAAGCAGATCGGGCCCTTCGTCTCGGAGGTGCTGGTGTTGGGAGCGTACGACGAGGCGGGGCATGTCATCCTGCTGCGTCCTGACTTCGAGGTTTTGCCGGGGTCGAAGATCGGTTAGTTTTCCGAGTGTCGCAGTCAGCCCGCGGCCGCGCGGGACCGGGGGCGCCGATCGACTCGGGTCTCGCCTCGCGGCTCCGCCGCTCAGCTCGAACTGCGACCCCCAGAAGCAAGGGGGTTCAGGGGGCATCCCCCGGCCCCCCGCGGCCTATCCGTCATGCGACGGGTTGGCCTCGTTGCTCTGTGGGCGGTAGACTCTCGGTTCTATGGACGTGTCGCTGTTCGACTATGAGTTGCCGCCTGCGCTCATTGCGCAGGAGCCGGCGGAGCCTCGGGACGCTTCGCGGCTGCTCGTACTGGATCGGGCGCGCGGGTCATGGGTCGATGCGCGCTTCTCGGATCTGCCGCGCTGGCTCAGGGCCGGGGATTGCCTCGTGGTCAATGAGAGCCGGGTGATCCCGGCGCGGCTCCTTGGCGTCCTCGAAGGAGACGGCCGGCCCATGGAGCTCCTGATGCTCCGCCCGCTCGGCGGCGGCCGTTGGGAGGCGCTGGTGCGCCCGGGGAAACGCTGCGGCTTCGGCGCGCGGGTGACGCTGGCGGGAGGCGCCGCGCGCGCCACCGTGCTCGAGCGCCGCGCCCTGGGGGTACGCGCGATCGAGGTCGAGGCGCCGTGGCCCGTTGACGAGCTCATGGAGCGCCACGGCCTCCTGCCGCTGCCGCCCTATATCGAGAGGCATGATGCGCCCAAGCCCGAGGACTGGGAGCGCTACCAGACGGTCTACGCGACCGCGAAAGGCTCGGTGGCGGCGCCGACCGCCGGGCTGCACTTCACCGAGAAGTTGCTCGAACGCCTGGGCGCGGCGGGGGTCGAGGTCCATCGCGTCACCCTCCACGTGGGCGTCGGGACCTTCCGGCCTATCCGCGCGGCCGCGGTCGAACAGCACCGGCTCGAGCCCGAGGGCGCGCAGGTCGGGGCGGCGACGGCCGAGGCCGTCAATCGCGCCCGTACCGAGGGCCGGCGGATCATCAGCGTCGGCACGACCACCGCGCGCACCCTCGAGTGGGCCGCCGATGAGACCGGCCGGGTCCGCGCGCGCTCTGGCGGCGCCGATCTCTTCATCTATCCGGGCCATCGCTTCCGCGTCGTCGACGCTCTCGTCACCAACTTCCACCTGCCGCGCTCGACGCTGCTCCTGCTGGTCTCGGCCTTTGCCGGCCGTGACCTGGTGCTCGACTCGTACTGCCACGCGGTCGCCGAGGGGTACCGTTTCTATTCCTATGGCGACGCCATGCTGATCCTGTGACGGCAAAAGTCAGCTTCGAGCTGTTGAAGACCGACGGCGCCGCGCGCATGGGGCGGCTCACGACCCCCCACGGCGCGGTGGAGACGCCGGCCTTCATGCCGGTCGCGACGCAGGGCACCGTCAAGGGCCTGAGCCCGGCTGACCTGCGCACCGCCGGCGCCCGGATCGTTCTCGCCAACACCTACCACCTCTTCCTGCGTCCCGGCCACGAGGTGGTGAGCGAGATGGGCGGGCTGCATCGCTTCATGGCCTGGGACGGGCCTATCCTGACCGACTCCGGGGGCTTCCAGGTCTTCAGCCTCTCGAAGCTCCGCCGGCTCGGGGAGGAGGGCGTCGAGTTCCGCTCGCACATCGACGGCTCGCTGCGGCTCCTGACGCCGGAGATCTGCGTGGAGATCCAGCACGCCCTGGGCGTGGACATCCTCCACCCGCTCGACGAGTGCCTGCCCCATCCGGTTCCCCTCGCCGACACGGAACGCTCGCTGGCGCTGACCCTCAGGTGGCTCGGCCGCTCCGTGGCGGCTCACGCCGCGGCCGGTGACGGCCGCGCGCTCTTCGGCATCGTCCAGGGCGGCGGGTTCGAGACGCTGCGACGGCGCGCCGTGGAGGCGACCTGCGCCTACGACCTGCCGGGCTACGCCATCGGGGGCCTGGCGGTGGGCGAGGCGAAGTCGCTTCTGTACGACATCGTGGAGCTCGTTGCCGGCCTCCTGCCGGCCGGCCGGCCGCGTTATCTGATGGGCGTGGGCAAGCCGCAGGATCTGGTCGAGGCCGTCGGGCGCGGCGTGGATCTCTTCGACTGCGTCCTGCCGACGCGGAACGCCCGCAACGGGCAGGTTTTCATGGCCGACGGGCCGCTGACCATCAGCCATGCGCGCTTCACGCGGGACGCCGCGCCACTCGACGCGGAATGCCCCTGCGAGGCGTGCGGCCGCTTCTCGCGCGCGTACCTCCGGCATCTCTTTCTCGCGCGAGAGCTCCTGGCGTACCGGCTCCTGTCGCTGCACAATCTGACCTTCTACCTCGGTCTCATGGCGGCGATGCGGCGCGCGGTGGCCGACGGCGCGTTCGCGCCATTCCGCTCTCGGTTTCTGGACCGATATAGTATAGAATCCGTGGGCGGTTCGGACCCCACTTCGCCAGAGACGGAGGCCTGAGGTTCATGGTGGACCACGCGTACGCCGCGGCGCAGGCGCCCAGCGGCTCGGGCGGCGGCTCGATGATGGTGCAGCTCGCGTTCTTTGCGGCGATCTTCGCCATCTTCTACTTCCTCCTCATCCGGCCACAGCAGAAGCAGAAGCGGGCGCGCGAAACCATGCTCTCCGCAGTCAAGCCGGGTGACCGCGTCGTGATGTCGAGCGGGCTCCACGGCACCGTGGTCAAGCTCTCCGAACACAACGTCACGCTCAAGGTCGCCGACCAGGTGCGCCTCGAGTTCGACCGCTCGGCGATCGGGCGCATCGTGCCCGCGTCGGGTGAAGGAAGCGCCTCCACCTGATGACGCGGAAGCTCTGGATCCGCGTCGGTCTCGTCGCTTTCGTCGCGGTGATGGCAGTGTTCTATCTCTACCCGCCCAGGAAGACGATCAACCTTGGCCTCGACCTCCAGGGCGGCATCCACCTCGTGCTGGGCGTGGACATCGACAAGGCGCTCCAGGTGCAGACGGAGCGCGCCGGCGACACGGTGCGGGCCGCGCTCGAGAAGAAGGGCATCGCCGTGAAGTCCATCGAGCGCCGCGGCACCACGGAGCTCTCCGTGCAGCTGGCGTCGCCGCAGGCCTGGGCCGACGCGCAGCCCGTCCTCAAGGACGTGGCGATCTTCGACGTCACGGAAGCCGACCAGCCCGCGGGGCGCCTCGTGCTCGCCATGCGGCCCCGGGAGGTGGCGGCGCAGCGCGAGTGGTTCGTCAAGCAGGGGCTCGAGACCATCCGCAACCGCGTCGACCAGTTCGGCGTGGCCGAGCCCTCCATCCAGCAGCAGGGCGACAACCGCATCCTTATCCAGCTTCCTGGCGTGCAGGACCCCGAGCGGGCGAAGGCGCTGATCGGCAAGACGGCGCTCCTCGAGTTCAAGCTCGTGAACGAGGGGGCCAACGTCGAGCAGGCCGTCGCGGGACAGGTGCCGGCGGGCTCGGAGCTCCTCTACCAGCGCCGCGTGGACAAGGAGACCAAGGAGGAGCGCCGGGTTCCCTACGTGGTCGAGAAAAAGGCCCTGCTCACCGGCGCGGACGTTGCCAACGCCCGCGTGTCGATCGACCAGAACACGAGCGAGCCCTACGTCTCGCTCGAGCTGACCGCGGTGGGCGGCCGGCAGTTCGCGGACCTGACCTCGGCCAACGTGGGGCGGCGCCTGGCCATCGTCCTCGACGGCAACCTGTATTCGGCCCCGGTGATCCGCGAGCGCATTCCCTCGGGCCAGGCCCAGATCACGGGCGGCTTCACTTCCGAGGAGGCGACCGATCTCGCGATCGTCCTGCGCGCGGGCGCGTTGCCCGCGCCCGTGCAGGTGCTGGAGGAGCGCACGGTCGGGCCGTCGCTCGGCGCGGACTCGATTCGCAAGGGCATCGTCTCGAGCGCCGCCGCGGCCATCGCCGTCGTGTTCTTCATGTTGATCTACTACCGCCTCTCCGGGCTCATCGCCGACGTGGCGCTGGGGCTGAACCTGCTGATCCTGCTGGCGGCCCTCGCGGGCTTCCACGCGACGCTCACGCTGCCGGGCATCGCCGGCGTGGTGCTGACGATCGGCATGGCCGTGGACACCAACATCCTGATCTTCGAGCGGATCCGCGAGGAGCTGCGCTCGGGAAAAACCGTGCGCGCGGCCATCGAGGCCGGGTTCGCGCGGGCCTTCCGCACCGTGATCGACACCCACGTCACCGTGCTGGTCTCCGCGGCCATCCTCTACCAGTTCGGCACCGGGCCCGTGAAGGGCTTCGCGGTGACGCTGGCGATCGGCCTCCTGGCGAGCCTTTTCACCGCGGTGTTCTTCACCCGCCTGATCTTCGACCTCCTCTACATGCGCGGCCGCAAGGTCGAGAGCATCTCGATCTAGGGCCGTCGTGCTCCAGATCTTCGTCAACGCCAAATACGATTTCGTGGGCAAGCGGCGGTGGTTCTACGCCGCCTCGGGCGGGCTCGTGCTCCTGAGCCTGATCTGGATCTTCTTCGTCGGCGGCCTCAATTACGGCATCGACTTCACCGGCGGCGCGCTGGTCCAGGTCCGCTACGACAAGCCGGCGTCCGTCGATCTCGTGCGCCGGGGTCTGGACGACATCAAGCTCGGCAACGCGGTCATCCAGCAGTTCGGTGATGTCCAGGAGTACCTGATCCGCCTGGCCCAGGGCGGGGAAAAGCCCGATCAGTTGTCGAAGCAGGTGCAGGGCGCGCTGGAGAAGGCGGCTTCGGCCAAGGTCGAGATCAGGCGCGTCGAGTTCGTGGGCCCGCAGGTGGGCCGGGACCTGCAGCTCCAGGCCCTCTACGCGGTGCTGGCGGGGATGGGAGGGATCCTGCTCTACGTCGCCTTCCGCTTCCACTTCCGCGACGGCGTGATCTCCGTGGCGGCCATCGCCCACGACGTCATGGTCACTCTCGGGGCCCTGTCCATCACCCAGCGCGAGATGTCCCTGCCGGTGTTGGCCGCGCTCCTGACCATCGTCGGCTACTCGATCAACGACACGATCGTGGTCTTCGACAGGATCCGCGAGAGCCGCGGCAAGGGCCTCCGGAAGGGACAGAGCCTAGCCGAGCTCGTCAATGCGGCGATGAACCAGACCCTGTCGCGGACGCTCCTGACGTCCTTCACCACCTTTATCTCGGCTCTCGTCCTCCTGATCTTCGGAGGAGAGGTCCTGCGGGACTTCGCCTTCGCCCTCGTCATCGGGGTGGTAACCGGCACCTACTCCTCTATCGCGGCGGCTTCCCTCGTCATGGACTGGGAGACATGGAGCCGGGCTCGGGGCCGGGCGAGAGGCAACGTCCCGGCCAAGGCAAAGGCGTGAGATAAAAAGTCGTAGCAAAACGCTGATTTTAGTGGCAAAATTACCGGTCAACCGCGGGAGGGTGCGGGTTGACCCAGTTACAGACGCTGATTGACGAGATTCCGAAGTACCAGCCGGGTGCCGACCTGGAGCTGGTGAACCGCGCCTACCGCTTCTCTGAGATGAGCCACAAGGGCCAGCAGCGCGCCTCCGGCGAGCCCTACCTCTCCCACCCGCTTGAAGTCGCTGGCCTCCTCGTGAACTTCAAGATGGACGTGACCACCGTCATCGCCGGCCTCCTGCACGACGTGATCGAGGATACCCGGGCCACCAAGGACGACCTGGCGCGGGAATTCGGGCCGGAGATCGCCGACCTCGTCGACGGCGTGACCAAGATAGGCAAGCTCGCTTTCTCGTCCCGCGAGGAGCGGCAGGCGGAGAACTTCCGGAAGATGGTCGTGGCGATGGCCCACGACCTGCGCGTGCTCATGATCAAGCTCGCGGACCGCCTGCACAACATGCGCACGCTCGACTACCTGGCGCCCGAGAAGGCCAAGAAGATCGCCCAGGAGACCCTCGACATCTACGCCCCGCTGGCGCACAGGCTCGGCATGGCCAAGGTCAAGGCCGAGCTCGAGGACCTGGCGCTCCGGGTGATGCAGCCCGAGGACTACCTGGAGCTGATGCGCCGGGTGGCCAAGCGCCGGCTCGAGCGCGAGGCCGAGATCAACGCGCTAATCGCCCTCCTCCAGGACAAGCTCGAGGAGGTCGGTATCGAATCCAAGATCGCCGGCCGGCCGAAGCACTTCTACTCGATCTGGAAGAAGATGCACGAAGGCGGGCGGGAGTTCGACGAGATCTACGACCTGACGGCCGTGCGGGTCCTGACCAAGACCGTGCGCGACTGCTACGGCGCCCTCGGCGTCATCCACTCGCTCTGGAAGCCCGTGCCCGGCCGCTTCAAGGACTTCATCGCGATGCCCAAGGTCAACATGTACCAGTCCCTCCACACCACGGTCATCGGTCCCAAGGGCGACCCGGTCGAGATCCAGATCCGGACCTGGGAGATGCACCGCGTGGCCGAGGAGGGCATCGCGGCCCACTGGCTCTACAAGGAAAAGAAGGGCGACCGCGACCGATTCGACGAGGCCTTCATGTGGCTCCGGCAGCTGATGGAGTCGCAGAAGGAGATGAAGGATCCCAAGGAATTCCTCGACACCGTCCGCTTCGACCTCTTCCCGGACGAGGTCTACGTGTTCACCCCCAAGGGCGACGTCAAGGCGCTGCCCGAGGGCTCGACGCCCATCGACTTCGCCTACGCCGTCCACACCGACGTGGGGCACCACTGCGTGGGCGCCAAGGTCAACGGCAAGCTCGTCCCGCTGCGCTACACGCTCCGCCAGGGCGACATCGTCGAGGTGGTGGCCTCGCCCACCCAGCACCCGAGCCGCGATTGGCTCAAGATCGTCAAGTCCAGCCGCTCCAAGGCCAAGATCAATCAGTGGCTCAAAGTCGAGGAGCGGGCCCGCTCGCTCGAGCTGGGCCGCGAGCTCTTCGACCGCGAGGCCAAGAAGTACCGCCTGGCTCCGGCGACGCTCCTGGGCTCGGACGAGATGAAGAAGCTCCTCACCGAGATGGGCTACGCCACCTCGGACGACCTGCTCGCCTCCATGGGCTACGGCAAAGCCTCCGTCCACCAGGTGCTGGGCAAGCTCGCCCCCACCGTCGTGCGCGAGCACGATCAGGCGCCCGAATCCAAGCCCCAGAAGGCGCCACGGAAGAGCGACGGAGCCGTCCGCATCAGCGGAGTGGACGACGTCCTGGTGCGCTTCGGCAAGTGCTGCTCGCCGGTGCCCGGTGACGGCATCGTGGGCTTCATCACGCGCGGGCGCGGGCTGACGGTGCACGCCCGCGACTGCCTGACCGTGGTCAAGAACGTGCTCGACAAGGAGCGGCTGCTGGCCGTCGAGTGGGACGGCGGGGAGCCGGCCAAGCGGCCGGTGAAGATCGCCGTCTACATCGGCCGGGACCGGCCCGGACTCCTGGCCGAGATCACCGCGGCGATCTCCTCGCGGCAGGGCAACATCATCAAGGCCGAGATCACCGTCACCGACGACCGCAAGGGCCTCAACTACTTCGTCATCGAGGTGGTGGATCTCCAGCAGCTCCAGGGCATCATCCAAGCCATTCGGGACGTGAAGGACGTGATGAACGTCGAGCGCGTCAGAGGGCTGTGACCCGCACGGAGTTCGAGGCCCTGGTCGAGCGGGCCCTGCGCACGCTGCCCCGCCGGTTCAAAGACAGGATCGCCAATGTCGCCGTCGTGGTCGAGGACTGGGCCGATGACGAGACGCTGCGCGACGTTGGCATCGAGCCGCCCGATACGCTCTACGGCCTGTATCGCGGGATCGATCTGACCCGCCGCGACACCTCGTACGGCAACGTGCTTCCCGACACGATCCACATCTACCAGGGGCCGGTCGAGGAAGATTGCGCCGACGCCGAAGAGATGGCCGAACTGGTCCGGGACACGGTCATCCACGAGATCGGGCACTACTTCGGTCTGGACGACGACACCATGGAAGGCATCGAGCAGGAGCAGTAAACCCCGCCTCATTCGCTCGCCCCCCAGCCATCCGGGCCGGGTTAGAAGACCTAGCAGGTGATCGAGGTCCTCCCGCTAACCTTTTCTCTTGACAGTATTTTCAATTGTTCGTATGTTTTCAGCGTACGCTGAAAATCATGCAACCGGTGAAACGATGGAGATTGCGCAGGAAATCAGGCGATCGGCGGCCCAGCGGCTTCGGGAGCTGTTCCCGAGAGCTGTGTCTTGGGAAGAGTCTGCCGGCCCCAAGGTCAAGGGCCAAAAGGCTGATCTCTTGGTGAAATTCAGGCTCGGGGGCGAAGAGCAGACCTTGCTTCTCGAAGTTACTTCCGTCGGTCAGCCCAAGCAGATTCGCGAGGCGATTACCAGGCTGGGAGAGCTCCGCGCAGAGATGGACGGCGCCTACCCGGTCGCCGTCGCCCAGTACATCAGCCCCCAGGGCGCCGAGCTGCTGAAGCGCAACGGGTTCGGCTACCTCGATCTCTCCGGGAACTGCTATCTCGCCTTCGGCAATGTCCTGATCGAAAAGGAAGGCAAGCCCAACCTGAGGCCTTCCACGCGCCCGCTCAAGGCCCTGTTCGCCCCGCGCGCCACGCGGGTGGTGAGGGCGCTCCTCGTCGATCCTGGCCATCTCTGGCGGCTCGACGAGCTGGCCAGGGCCTCGCAAGTCAGCCTCGGCCACGCGCACAACGTGATCAAGCGACTGGGCGAGCTGGCCTGGGTCGAGCGGGGCGAGCAACAGCGTATCCAGCTGAGCAAGCCTGCCGATCTGCTCGACGCCTGGGTGAACGCGTACACCTATCGCCTCAACGAGACCGTGACCTATTTCTCGCCCGAGCGCATCACGCGGAAGCTGGTCGGCGAGCTGGCGCGAACGGCGCAAGAGGCGGACCGCCGCTTCGCGTTCACGCTCCATGCGGGCGCCGCGCTCGTCGCCCCGAATGTCCGCTTTCCGGCCATCCACTGCTACCTCGAGGGCGACCCGGAGCCGGTGGCGAAAGCACTCGGGCTGAGGCCCGGCGAGGACGAGGGCAACGTTCACCTCCTGGCGCCCTACGACCCGGGCGTCTTCCACGCTCCCATCACCAAGAGCGGGGTGCCGGTGGTGTGCCTGCCGCAGCTGTACGCGGACCTCTACCACTACGAGCGTCGGGGCCGGGAGCAGGCGGCCCACCTCCGCCGTGAGGCCATGGGTTTCTAGCGGTCTATGCTTCTAGCGCTTCACACGGGAGACCGGAAGGAGGTGAGCCCTCCAATGGCGAAGAAGGCGAAAAAGAAGAGCGCAAAGCGGAAGAAGGTGACAAAGGGGCGGAAGCGGCACTAGCCGCGCTGCCGCTACGCCGTACGATTGCAGAGGAAAGGGGGTGACTTCCTAATGGCGAAGAAGAAGAAGGCGGCCAAGAAGAAGAAGAAGTAGTGTGTTGGGCCGGTGGGAGGTGGCGGCCTTCCATCGGCGTGTATCACGCTGCAACAGCAGGACCCGACGGGGGGCGGCAACGCCCCCCGTCGCGCGTTTTCTCCCGGCCCCTAGAGGACCTTGGTGACCTTGCCGGCCTTGAGGCAGCGGGTGCAGACGCGAAGGCGGTGCACCGTGCCCGCCGTGCTGATCTTGCCCCGCATCGAGATCAGATTGACGAGCCAGCGCCGCTTCGTGACGTTGTGGGCGTGGCTGATCTTGTGGCCGACGGACGGGCCTTTTCCGCAGACGTCGCAACGCTGAGCCATGCTGACTCCTTGAGGGAATCTGCGTCTGATTTGCCGGACGCGAGGCCCTTTTATAGCATGATCGAGTGAGCGGAGCAACGACTTGACCCCTGCGAGAGGAAGACCGGCACACGGAAGCGCAGCCGCCGCGGCAGAGACGGCGCACGGACCGCGGACAGCGCTCGGAGACCTCGCCGGTGTCGGGCCCCAGCGCGCCAAGACTCTGGCCAAGCTCGGCCTCGGCACCATCGAGGACGCCCTCGTCCAGCACCTGCCGCTGCGCCACGAGGACCGGAGCCAGATCATTCCGCTCGGTCGCGTCTCGGTGGGAGAAGCCCGCACCTGCGCCGGAACCATCGCGGGCATCAGTCCGCCCCCGCGCGGGCGCCCGCGCATGCCGCTCGTCGTGATGATCCGGGACGTGAGCGGCTTCCTCAACTGCGCGTGGTTCAACCAGCCGTACCTGACGCGCATCTTCAAGCGCGGCCAGCGCTTGATCGTCCACGGCAAGGTCCAGCCGTACGGTCGCGGGCCGCTCCAGATGATGGTGAAGGACCATGAGCTCGTCGAGGACGGCCCGGACGAGAAGCTCCACACAGGACGTCTGGTCCCCGTCTACCCGCTGACCGAGGGGCTGACCCAGCGGCCGCTCCGGCGTCTGATGAAGCGCCTGGTGGACGGCTGGGCCGACCAGATCGACGACCCGTTGCCGGAGCGCGTCCGATCGGGGCGCGCCTTGCTGCCGCTGCCCCAGGCGATCAGGGGCGCCCATTTCCCGGAGACGCAGGAGGAGCACGCCGCGGCCCACCGGAGGCTCGTCTTCGACGACTTCTTCCTGCTCGAGGTCGGGCTCGCGATTCGCCGCCACCGCGAGGGCCGCCGCCGCGGCTTCGCCATCAATCCTCCCGGTGCCCTCGTGCGCCGCCTGCGGGCGTCGCTGCCCTACACGCTCACGTCGGCGCAAGAGCGTGTCTGGGGTGAGATCCGCATGGACATGGCCGAGCCGTACCCGATGAGCCGGCTCCTCCAGGGCGATGTCGGCTCGGGCAAGACGGTCGTCGCGGCCCTCGCCATCCTGGCGGCGATCGAGGCCGGCTACCAGGCGGCGCTCATGGCCCCCACCGAGATCCTGGCCGAGCAGCACATGATGACGCTCTCCCAGCTGCTCGAGCCGCTCGGCGTGCGCGTGATCCTCCTCACGGGCGCGGTCAAGGGCAAGGCGCGACAGGACGCCGCGGCTGCGGTCGAGAGCGGGCAGGCCGGGTGCGCCATCGGTACCCACGCGCTGGTGCAGGGGGGCGTGGCCTTCAAGCGGCTGGGCCTGGCGGTGATCGACGAGCAGCACCGTTTCGGCGTGGCGCACCGGGCGGCGCTCCGCGGCAAGGGCGAGAGCCCTGACGTCCTCGTGATGACGGCCACGCCCATTCCCCGCACGCTGGCGCTCACGCTGTACGGCGACCTCGACGTCTCCGTCCTCGACGAGCTTCCGCCCGGACGCCGGCCCATCGTCACGGTCGCGCGCGGCGGGTCCAAGCGCCGGGAGATCTACGACTTCCTCCGGAAGCAGATCGACGACGGGCGGCAGATCTACGTCGTCTGCCCGCTCGTCGAGGAGACCGAGGCCTCCGATCTCAGGGCCGCCACGGAGATGGCCGAGCGCCTCCAGCGCGAGGTCTTTCCGGACCGGCGTGTGGGCCTGATCCACGGCCGGCTGCGCTTCCAGGACAAGGAGCGCGTCATGCGCGAGTTCAAGGAAGGTACGGTCCACGTCCTCGTCTCTACGACGGTGATCGAGGTCGGCATCGACGTGCCCAATGCCTCGGTGATGCTCGTCGAACACGCCGAGCGCTTCGGGCTCTCCCAGCTCCACCAGCTGCGCGGCCGGGTCGGGCGGGGGCCGTGGAAGAGCTACTGCATCCTCCTCGCGGGCTCGTCCTCGGAGGACGCGGAGCGCCGGATCGCCGCCATGACCGGGACCAATGACGGCTTCAAGATCGCGGAGGTCGACCTCGAGCTGCGCGGGCCCGGCGACTTCTTCGGCACGAGGCAGTCGGGGCTGCCCGAGTTCCGTGTCGCCGACCTTCTGAGGGACGGCGCCATGCTGGAGGAGGCGCGGCGCGAGGCCTTCGCTCTCGTCCAGGCCGACCCGCAGCTCGTGGCACCCGGTCATCGGGGCCTTCGCGAGGCTCTCCTGGCACGCTGGCGCGGCAAGCTCGATCTGGCGGGGATAGGCTGATGCGCGTCATCGCCGGCGCGCTCAAGGGCCGGCGGCTGACCACGCCCAAGGGGCGCACCACGCGGCCGACCGCTGACCAGGTTCGCATCGCCTGCCTCGACACCCTCATGCCCTATCTCGAGGCCGGATCTTTCCTCGATCTGTTCGCCGGGGCGGGAGGCGTCGGCATCGAGGCGCTCTCGCGCGGGGCGCCGTCGGCGGTCTTCGTGGAGCAGGACCGGCAGGCCGTGGGCGCCCTCGAGGACAACATCGGGCGGCTCGGCCTGGCCGACCGGGCCCGCGTCCTTCGCCGTGACGTGGCGCCCGCCCTGGAAGCGCTGGCGCGCGACGGCGCCCGCTTCGCCATCGTCTTCCTCGACCCGCCGTACGCGTCGCCCGACGCCGCGCCCGCGCTCGAGCGCATCGGGCGCGGCGACTGCCTCCTGCCCGGCGCCGTCGTGGTGATCCAGCATCCGACCAAGGCGCCGCCGCCGGCCGATCCGGGCGCGCTCTTGCCGTGGAAGAGCCGCCGATTCGGGGAGACCACCTTGACTTTCTTTCGGGGCGGCGCGTAGAGTGAGCGTGGTTTTTTCGACACGTTCGCGACATTCGAGCGGAGGGCGCTGTGGGCAAGCGAGCCGTGTACCCGGGAATGTTCGATCCGATACACAACGGCCACCTCGACCTGATCGAGCGTAGCCTGCGCATCTTCGACGAGCTGATCGTCGCCGTGGTCGCGAATCCCTCCAAGCAGCCGCTCTTCGAGGTCAAGGAGCGCCTCGAGATGATCGACGAGGCGACCGCCGGCATGGGGCGCATGCGCATCACGTCCTTCGACGGGCTCCTGATCGACCTGGCGCACCGGGAGCAGGCCGACTGCATCGTACGCGGCATCCGCGCGGTGTCCGACTTCGAGTACGAGTTCCAGATGGCGCTCATGAACCGCAAGCTCCGCCACACGGTGGAGACCGTCTTCCTGATGCCGCACGAGAAGTACACGTACATCTCCTCCCGCCTCATCAAGGAGGTCTCGTCGCTCGGCGCCGCCGTCACCGGGATGGTGCCGCCGCTGGTCGAGGAGCGGCTGAACGCGAAATTCTCCAGAAAGTAGGTCTCCGCATGCTCGCCGACCGCCTCAAGACGCTCCAGCCCTCGCCCACGCTCGCCATGCAGGCCAGGGCCAAGGCCATGCGCGCGCAAGGCATCAACGTCACCTCCTTCGGGGCGGGGGAGCCCGACTTCGACACCCCGCGCCACATCAAGGATGCCGCGATCCGCGCGCTCGAGGCGGGCCAGACGAAGTACACGGAAGTCGGCGGCATTCCCGAGCTTCGCGCCGCCGTCTGCCACAAGCTCAAGCGCGACCTCGGCCTCGAGTACACTCCCGACGAGGTCACGGTCTCCTGCGGCGCGAAGCACACGCTCTTCAACATCGTCATGGCGCTGGTGAATCCGGGCGACGAGGTCGTGATCCCGAGCCCGTTCTGGGTGTCCTATCCCGAGCAGGTGCGGCTCCTGGGCGGCGTGCCCGTGCCCGTGCCGACGTCGGAATCCACCGGCTTCGACCTCGACCCGGCGGCCGTGCGCCGGGCCGTCACACCGCGGACGAAGCTCGTCGTCCTCAATAGCCCCGGTAATCCGACGGGGGCGGTCTTCTCCGCCGCGGCGCTCAAGCAGGTTGGCGAGCTGGCGGGCGAGCGTGGCTTCTGGATTGTCTCGGACGAGTGCTACGAAGCGCTGACCTACGAGGGGCGCCACGTCTCGATCGCCTCGCTCTCACCCGCGATCAAAGCCCGCACGCTCGTCGTCAACACCTGCTCCAAGGCCTACGCGATGACCGGCTGGCGCCTTGGCTATGCGGCAGGCCCCAAGCCCATCATCAAGGCCATGACCGATATTCAGAGCCAGGTCACCTCCAACCCGACCTCCATCGCCCAGTGGGCGGCCGTCGAGGCGCTCAGCGGCCCGCAGGACGAGATCGCCAAGATGGTCGGCGAGTTCGATCAACGTCGGCGCTTCATCGTGAAGGCGATCGACGCCATTCCGGGCGTGACCTGCATCATGCCCAAGGGCGCCTTCTACGTCTTCCCCAATGTCTCGGAACTCTTCGGCAAGCGCTGGAAGGGCGGCACGCTCAAGGGCTCGGCCGACGTCTGCGCTTTCCTCCTCGACGAGGCCCGCATCGCCACCGTGGCGGGCGTGGATTTCGGCTCGGATGCCCACATCCGCCTCTCGTACGCCACCGGACTCGAGACCATCAAGGAAGGCGTGAGCCGCATGGCCAGCGCGATCGGGACACTCGAGGGATGAAGATCGAGGGGGCGAACGACATCTCCGCTCCGCGCGAGCGCGTGTGGAAGGCCTTCCTGGACCCGGTGACGCTCGCGCGTGCCATCCCGGGCTGCGAGGGTCTGGAAGAGATTGGCGCCGGCGAGTACAAGGCCAAGATGAAGGTCGGCGTCGCCGCCATCAAAGGCACCTTCGAAGGCAAGGTGCGCCTCTTCGATCTGGAGCCGCCGAACCGCTACAAGATGGCCCTCGAGGGCAGCGGCGGGCCCGGCTTCGTGCGCGGCGAGGCGACCATGGAGCTCTCCGACGCGGACGGCGGCACGCGCGTCAGCTACAGCGCCGACGTGCAGGTGGGCGGTCTCATCGCCAGCGTCGGCCAGCGCATGCTGGGCGGCGTCAGCAAGATGATGCTGGAGCAGTTCTTCACCCGGATGACCGAGATCCTCGCCGAGGTCGCGTAGTCCCCGGCAGGCACATGCGCCCGCTCCCGCGGCTCCTGCTGGGCGCGCTGGTCGTCCTGGCCGCGAGCCTGGCGGCTCGAGCCTCGGAAGCTCCCGCCGACTGCTCGGGCCCCGGAGGTGACGGGCCGTCCCGCTGCCTCTACCGCTCGGTCCTGCCCAGCTCAGGCATCGTCGCCGAGTGTACGAGCGACCGCGACTGCCGCGTCGGCTACTACTACGGCGGGCCCGAGCGGGCGACCTGGTTCACGCCGCCCTCCGACATGTCGAAGTTGCCCAAGCCAGAAGTGCTCTGGCACACGGCGACCTTCGCCGAGACGCGCTTCGACTGCGGGCGGGGGTGCACCTGGAGCTACTTCTTCGAGGCCAAGCGTCACCTGCTCTCAGCTCCGAGGCGGGATGTCCTCGACGCGGATCACCGGCGATTGCTCATGGCGCAAGCGGAGGGTCGTGCTCTCGCGATCCGCCAGATCTACTCCGCGCGCGAGGTCCTGCGGCTCGAGCGCGACTGGGCACCGGGGCTTTCGGTCGGCGAGGCGATCAAGGAGATCCGCTTCGACCCCGACGGGCGGCTGACGTTGACCTGGCTGAAGGGCCCCGCGCGCGATCGGGTTTCCGAGCGCGTGACGGTGCCCTCCTTCGCCCGCTGACCGCCTCAGGCGGCAGCTTCGGCGAGCGGACGCCGGAGCAGGAGCGTCAGAGGCAGGGTGAGGAAGACCATGGACCCGACGAGGCCGAGCGCCAGCGGGACGCCGCCCCAGTCGCTCACGAGCCCGTAGGCGAAGGGCGCGAGGGCCGAAGCCCCTACGCCGAGCGTATAGAAGATCCCGTAGCCCCGAGCGCGCCGGTCGCTGGTCACCAGATCGGCGACGGTGCCGTAGAGCACGGACGAGGTCCCGTTGAGCGCGACGCCCACCGCGGGCAGCAGGACGAGCGCGGGCACGAGCGGCAGCGCCAGCAGCACGAGGATCGCGCCACCGGTCGCCACCTCGGTGATGATGACCGTGCGGATCACGCCCAGCCGCTCGGCCAGCGCCCCGCAGAGGAATTTGCCCACGGCACCCCCGGCGAAGACCAGCATGAGCGCGAGGCCGATCGCCTGCACCGTCGAGCCCTTCGCGATCAGGAGAAAGGGCATGAAGGTGAGGAAGCCGCTCCGCGTCGAGTTGTCGATGACCTGGATCGCGGCCAGCGCCTGGAAGCCTCGCGCGTCGCGGATGCCCCAGTCCGTGGAGGCGCGCGACGTCTCGTTGCGCGTCACGCCCTCCACGCCCGCGCGGAGGCGCAAGAGCACGAGGAGGACGACGACGGCGGCAGCCAGGCCGACTGCGGCGTACGTCTCGACGGCCCCGCGCCACCCGATCCACGGCACCGCGAGCGCCACGGCCGCGGGCACCACGACCTTGCCGAGATCGCCCGAGAAGTTGTAGGTGCCGAGCGCGATGCGCCGGCGGCCCGACTCGTAAGCCTCGGAGACCAGCGACGAGGAAAGCGGGTGCTGGACGCCCGAGCCCAGCCCGCCCGCGATCAGACAGCCCAGCAGTGCCAGGAAGCCTCCGGAGAGACCCGCCGCGACGAAGCCGAGCGCCGTCGCCGCCGTCCCCGCCGCCAGGAGGCGCGCTTCGCCCCAGCGCTCCGCGAGGAGCCCCGCCGGGATCTGGAAGGCCGCCATGCCGCCGCTGTAGACGGTGCGCAGGAGCCCGACCTCGGCGAAGGTCAGCCCGAGCTCGCGCGCCCAGACCGGCAGCAGGACGTAGAGGATGTCGGAGAAGCCATCGTGGATGAAGTGAGTGCCGCAGGCGGTGCCGAGAACGGCGCGGGCGCGGCGGCTCATGCGCCCGATTGTTTCACAGGCGCGGCGCCCGAAGCAATCCGAGCCGGGGCCGCGTCACCGAGTGCGGCGGATGAGCATCGTGAAGATCATGGCATGCGTCACAAGCAGGGCCGGTACGGCGAAGGTCGGAATGTAGTACGCGGCACCCAGCTGAACGTCGTTGCGGAGGCCTTGATAGAAGGCGTTGACGAGGTCGACCGTGCCCTCGACGTTGAAGAGCCAGACCAGGAGGATCGCCAGAGGCCATGCCTGTCGCAGGGCGGCGATGGCGAGCAGCGCCAGGAGCGCCGCGAGGAGATCGCCGTAGGCCGCCGGCACCGCGAAGGAGGCCGGCAGGGCGGGCCCGACGACCGACGGGACCAGGAACACCAGGCCGAGATGGCGGAA
>Ga0137375_10003640_pt1 | contig 18306 bp, 14 predicted proteins | sample SagtaG_24_FD_104936 | JGI IMG/M metagenome (GOLD analysis project Ga0137375, IMG submission 104936) | Vadose zone soil microbial communities from Sagehorn Ranch, Mendocino, California, USA - Sage1_R_113_16 metaG | ecosystem: Environmental > Terrestrial > Soil > Vadose zone | place: USA...
TCCAACATCCCGAACGGCTCGTCCAAGAGCAGCATCTTGGGATGAAGAGCGAACGCCCGCGCCAGCCCCACCCTCTGTTTCATTCCCAGGGAGAGGTTGTTCGGCTTTCGCTCCGCACAGCCGGCGAGACCTACGAGCTCGAGGTAGTGCAGCGCCATCTCGTCTCGCTGTTGGAGCGTTCGCGAGGCGAAGACCTCGTCGATCCCGAGCCTGACGTTCTCCAGCGTCGTCATCCAGGGAAAGAGGCATGGCGACTGGAAGACGACGCCGCGATCGGGCCCCGGCTCGGTCACTTCCTTGCCGGCGAGGATGATCCCGCCGGACGTGCTCGAGAGGAGCCCGGCGAACACCGAGAGGAGGGTCGATTTGCCGCATCCCGAATGCCCGATGAGTGAAACGAATTCCCCTTTTTGCATCGTGAGGTTGAAATCCCGCACGATGACCGCCGGGCCGCGCGGCGTGTCGTACGTCTTTTCGACGTTCCAGATCTCGACGTACTTCTTCATGCGATGATTTCCAGCCGGGCGCCTTGGGGTTCGATTAGTTCGGTGGTCACAGCCTGGCGCTTGCGCGCCGCCGACGTCATCAGGTAGTCGATGACGCCAGCGCGAATTTCTTTGAAGTGGGGGTCGTGATTGAGGGCCCTCTTGTTTCGGGGCCTTTCGATTTCGACGGCGAACGAGGGACCGAGGACGGCCGAAGGTCCCGCGCTCAGGGGAACGATGCGATCGGCGAGCAGAATCCCCTCGTCCACGTCGTTCGTAATCAGCACCACCGTCGTGCGACTCTGCCCGCAGATGCGCTGGAGCTCGTTTTGGATCGTCGCTCGCGTGAGCGCGTCCAGCGCGCCCAAGGGCTCGTCCATGAGCAACACCTCGGGGTCGGTGGCGAGCGCGCGTGCGACGGCTACGCGCTGTCGCATGCCGCCGGAAAGCTGAGCGGGCTTCTTGTCGCGCGCGTCGGTCAGGTTGACCATCTCGATGCATTGCTCGGTGTGCTCGCGTTTCTTTTGCGCCGGCCAGTCCTTGAAGACTTGATCGGTCGCCAAAGCGACGTTGTCGTAAACGCTGTACCAAGGAAGCAGCGAGTAATTCTGGAAGACGACGCCCCGATCGCGACCGGGCCCGGTGATCTTTTGGCCGTCCAGGATGACCGAGCCGCGGTCGGCAGCGAGCAACCCGGCGATGATCGAGAGCAGCGTCGTCTTTCCGGCGCCCGAAAATCCCACGATCGCCACGAACTCGCCCCGTTCGAGCTCGAGGTTGATGTCATGCAGGACGTCGACTCGGCTCGTGCCCACGCCGAACGATTTGCTGACGTGCTGGATTTCGAGAAAGGACATGTCAGGCCGTCTTGAACCGTCGTTCAGCGAGGCTCATCAAGCGGTCGAGAAGGAACCCGACCAGACCAATGGTGATGATGCACAAGATGATGTGCTCGTAGATCAGGCTATTGTATTCCTGCCACAGAAAGCCCCCCACCCCCGGCGCGCCGGTCAGCATTTCGGCAGCGACGATGACCAGCCAGGCGATCCCGAGGCTCAGCCGAAATCCGGTGAACATGTAGGGCAACGCGGCGGGAAGGAGCACCTTCGTCAACGTCTTTGTTTTGGAGAGCTGGAGGACCTTGGCGACGTTCAGATAATCTTGCGGAATCGATTGCACGCCGAGTGCGGTGTTGAGCACCGTCGGCCACATGGAGCACATGGCGATAGTGAAGATGCCCGCCGGCTCCGGCTTGTGAAAGAGCACGAGCCCGAGCGGAAGCCAGGCGAGCGGGGAGACAGGCCTCAGGATTTGAATGATCGGATCGAACGTCCCTCTGAACCAACGCGACGCGCCGAGAATGAATCCCATCGGCGTGCCCACGAGAAGCGCCAGAGTGTACCCTTTGGCGACACGAATGAGCGAATACCAGGTAAAGCGCAGGATACCTTGATCGAGCTCGCCTCGTTTTTCGAAGGGCTCGACGATGTACGGTCTGCTGACCTCCCACGTTTTGGCCGGCGAAGGCAGGCTCGTGGCCCAGGAGACGCTCGAAAGCGCCCACGCGGCGACCACGACGCCGATGCCGATGGCCGGCAACAGCAAGAAATCGATTCTCAATTTGCTCGGGGATCTCTCGACGTTTTCCATGTGCGATTCGCTCACGATTTCATGCTGTGGACGGCAAACGACGTTGCATACTGCTCGGGCGATTTGGGATCGAAGGTGACGCCATCGAAGAACGTCTCCGGCCCGTCGTTGCGACCGCCGTGCACATAGCCAATCTCCTTCATCGCTTCTTCGTAGAGATCGGTCCGCATGACTTCTTTGGCGACGGCCTCGTAGTCGGGCTTCTCGTCGAGCATGCCCCAGCGGCGGAACTGCGTGAGCCACCACACCGCGTATTTCGGCTGCGGATAGTTGCAGTTCCGATCGTGGAAGGTCATGTAGTTCGGATCTTCCTTGCTGCGGCCGTCGCCGTAATCGTAATGCCCTTGCAGCCGCCCCAAGATGAGCTCGGGCGGACAGTTGATGTAGGTCGGTTGCGACACGATCTTGGCCTGCTCGGGACGGTTGGCCATCGTATCGAGCCAGACGCTTGCCTCATGGAGCGCCTTCAACACCGCCTTGACCGTTTTCGGATTTTTCTCGGCAAATTCCTTGGTGAAGGCACATACCTTCTCGGGGTGATCCTTCCAGATCTCCTGCGTCGTGATGGCCGTGTACCCGATATTATCGGAGATGGCGCGGGCACCCCACGGCTCTCCCACGCAGAAGCCGTCCATCTTGCCGACAGTCATGTTCGCCACCATTTGCGCGGGCGGAATCGTGACGAGCGCGGTGTCTTTGTCGGGGTTGATGCCTCCCGCAGCGAGCCAATACCGCATCCACATCGCGTGCGTGCCGGGAGGAAACGTCATGGCGAACGTCATCGGCGAGCCCTTCTTTTTGGCTTCCTCGACCAGGGGTTTGAGGGCCTTCGGGTCGCCGGCAATCTTCTTCTTCAGATCGGCGCGCATCGTGATGGCTTGGCCGTTGCGATTGAGCAGCCAGGGAATGACCATCGGTTTCTTGGGTGATCCGAGGAGGCCGAGCGTGGAGGCGATAGGCATCCCCAAGAGCATGTGCGTGGCTTGGATATCCCCATTCGAAAGCGAGTCACGGATCGCCGCCCAGCTCGCCCCCTTGATGACGGTGGAGTTGATGCCGTACTTTTTGAAAAGCCCTTTTTCGTGGGCGATCACGATGGGCGAGTTGTCGGTGAGCGCAATGATGCCGAAGCGCATGTCGGCGACCTCGGGCTCGGTCGCGGATTTGGCAGGCCCCCCCTGCCGCGCACTAGTGGACGCGCCCGCCTCCGATTTGCATCCGGACACTGCAAGGGCGCTGGCACCCAATCCGACGGCAGCGGCACCCAAGAAGTCGCGACGAGGTATCGATTGGCCGATTCGCTCCGGCATCGAAAGGTTCTTTTTCTTCATCGACATTTCATCCTTTACTGCAAACGCCGGGCGCCTCGCATACTGGCGAAGGGACGTTACGTTTGTATTTCGTTGGCTCGCGTTGTTTGTTTCGTCGCTCGAAGCCTCAAAAAGCAAAGGGCACGTCGAGCTGCGCTATGCGGTAACTCTGGTCGGTCATCGGTCCGTCCAGAGCCTGCACGTAGGCGGCGCCGGGACGAAGCCACATGGTGTCCGACAGTTTGAAGTGGGCACGGATCCCGATCGCCGCGCTCGCGGTGTCACGTCGAGGATCGCTTTCGGGGATCCCGGGGTTCTTCAGCCAGCGCTGGTAACGAAGCTCGGCGCCCGCGGAGAGCTCGGGAATGAAAAAGTAGCCGACATGCAGACCCGAGGTGAAATTGGTACGTGCGGCGTCCTTGTCCACCAATTCACCGCGTACTCGAAACAGTTCGAGGAGCGTGAGCTCCGCCTGCACCGTCAAGCCCTTATAGACCCAAGCGAGACCGACGCCGGGAAACGGCGTGAGATAGTTGACGGCGAACATCGCGTTGTCCATCGAGGCCCGCGTCAGAATTCCGGCGCCGAGCGCGGTACGCACGGCCGGGTCGGGTGTATTGCCTCCTCCGTTTCCCAATGGCAGCGCGAGGCCGAGAAACGGCGCGAGCCGAAATCCCGAACCGAGTTGCACCGCATAGGTCGCGCCGAGCACCGGGTTCAAGAAGGCGCTGCCTTCGGTTCCGACCGGCGGTGAGTCGCTCACCAAGCCGCCGCGAACCAGAACGGCAAGGTCCGGCATCACCTTGTACGAGGCAAGCAGGAGCGTGACGACGGTCGATCCTCCGTTGCCATTGACCGAGCGCATGCCCGACGACGTATCGGACCGCACGACGTTCGCCGCGGCAGCGGGACGCAGTTGCCAGGGCAACGAGTACGGAGGCGCCGGCGGTTTGACCGGTGCGGGAGGAGCCTCGGTGACCGGGGCTGCCGCCTGATCGGGGGTGGGGACGGTGGTCGGCGGGAGCGGCTCAGCCGGCGGTGGCTCCGCTGCGAATGCCGCACGGGCCAATAGCGGAAGCGCGAGCATTCCCGCGCGAACGGTCGTGTTTTTCATTGTGGACATCTTCCTTGTTGATATTCGACGTTTTTCCTACGCTCAATTCGTACGAAACCGCAGCCAGGTTCGACAAGCCAAATCGTTCCTATGCGCATCACTCGTTGCGGCAAGACGTCACCGCCACACTCCTGCCTATCGCTCGAAACACCGCCGTCACGCCCGGTAAGTCCAGTCATGCGGCGCCAACGAGACGGTCCGCCGCCGTCGATGAACCAGCATCGCCTAGGAAGAGCGCCGCAAATCGATGTCTTCCCGTAAAATCGAGGGCGCAGCGAGATCCAAGACGCACGCAAACGCTCTCCGTTCGCGAACCCGTCGCAGATGTCCAACACGTTTCACTCCGGCGTCGGCCGGGTACGGCGGGGTGAGGGGAGATGAGGAGAATGTCGCGCATGTTTCGACGTGATGGACGAACGGAGAGAGCTCGATATCGGCAATACGACCTGACGTCCGGGCGGTGATTGCGCTTGACCAAGAGGTCGCTACGGTCAAAGTATGCACAGGCACGACCCAAATCGGATGCAGTGATCCCAGGCCCAAGATGAACACCGCGCGATCCAAACTCGTCGTTATCGGCAACGGTATGGTGGGGCACAAGTTCTTGTCCCTCCTCGCTGCCGCCGGCGATCTGCGTCGCTGGCAGGTATCCACCTTCTGCGAGGAGTCGCGTCCGGCCTACGACCGCGTCGCCCTCTCTTCGCTCTTCTCGGGGATGACCGCCAAGGACTTGTCGCTCGTCGAAGGAGACTTCTTCGCGGAGCATGGCATCGATCTTCACTTGGGCGATCGGGCTCTGCGCATCGATCGCAAGCGACGCCGCGTCATGAGCCGCAAGGGTCTCGAGATCACCTACGACAAGCTGGTGCTCGCGACGGGGTCCTACCCCTTCGTCCCCCCCATTCCGGGGCGCGACGGTACCGGCTGTTTCGTCTACCGGACCATCGACGACCTGCAGGCGATCGCCGCCGCTTCGTCGTCGGCCCGAGCCGGGGTCGTGCTTGGCGGCGGTTTGCTCGGCCTCGAAGCTGCGCAGGCGCTCGTATCCCTGGGGCTCGCCACCCACGTCGTCGAGCTCGCGCCGCGACTCATGCCGGTACAGGTAGACGATGGCGGCGGGCTCGCACTGCGTCGACTCATCGAGAAGCTAGGCGTCAACGTGCACGTCGGCCTCGAGACGAAAAGGATCGATCTGGGCCAGGACAGATCGGTGGAGCGCCTCGTGTTCGCGGACGGGAGCTCGATCGAAGTCGACGTGGTCGTGTTTTCGGCCGGGATCCGCCCGCGCGACGAGCTGGCTCGCGATGCCGGGCTCGCAGTCGGGCCACGGGGCGGAGTCATCGTGGATGACGCGTGCCGCACCTCGGATGCCGACATTTACGCCATCGGCGAATGCGCGCTCGCCAAAGGGCAGATATGGGGGCTCGTCGCGCCCGGGTACGCCATGGCGACCGTCGTCGCCGATCAGCTTCGGGGCGGTTCGTCGGTGTTCGAAGGGGGCCAACCATCGACCAAGCTGAAGTTGCTCGGCATCGATGTCGCCTCCTTCGGCGACGCGCACGGCAGAACCGAAGGCGCCCGGGACATCGTGTTCAAGGATCTCGTGGGCAATGTGTACAAGAAGCTCGTCATGTCGCCCGACGGCAAGCGGGTGATGGGTGGCGTATTGGTCGGCGACGCAACTGCCTACGGCTCGCTCGTGCAGATGATGAACACCCGAATGCCCGTGGGTGATCACCCCGAAGATCTGATTTTGCCTGGGCGGGCCGGCAAGGCGGGCAGCTCTCTCGGCATCGACGCGCTCCCCGACGATGCGATCATCTGTTCCTGCAACAGCATCGCCAAGATCGCCATCTGCAAGGCGATTGCCGACAAGAAGCTCTCCGACGTAGGAGCGGTCAAGGCGTGCACCAAAGCCGGTACCAGCTGCGGCGGATGTGCCACCCTCGTCGCCGACATTCTGCATGCCGAGCTGAAACGGAGCGGCGTAACCGTCAACAACGCGCTCTGCGAACACTTTTCCTACACCCGGCAAGAGTTGTTCGACCTGATCCGCGTCCATGGGATCTCGTCGTTCGCCGAGCTCGTGCAGAGGCACGGGCGCGGACGGGGTTGCGAAATCTGCAAGCCGGCGGTGGCGTCGATCTTCGCCTCGCTTTCCTACGGCTACGTTCTCGACGGAGAACGAGCGAGCCTCCAAGATACCAACGACCACTTTTTGGCCAACATGCAGAAAGACGGGACCTATTCGGTCGTCCCGCGCGTCCCGGGAGGCGAAATCACACCCGACAAGCTCATCGCGCTCGGTAAAGTAGCCAAGGACTTCAGGCTCTATACCAAGATCACCGGTGGACAGCGCATCGATCTGTTCGGCGCACGCGTGGACCAGCTGCCGGCCATATGGCGCGAGCTCGTCGAAGCAGGATTCGAATCGGGGCACGCCTACGCCAAGGCGCTGCGCACCGTGAAATCATGCGTGGGGAGTACCTGGTGCCGCTACGGAGTCCAGGACTCGGTCGCCCTCGCCATTCAGATCGAGCTCCGCTACCGCGGCCTCCGGGCGCCACACAAGGTCAAGGCCGCCGTCTCCGGCTGCACGCGCGAGTGCGCCGAGGCTCAGAGCAAAGACTTCGGTATCATTGCCACCGAGGGGGGCTGGAATCTCTACGTGGGAGGAAATGGCGGCATGAGGCCGCAGCATGCGGTGCTCTTCGCAAAGGACCTGGATGCCAAAGTCCTCATTCGCTACATCGATCGATTTCTGATGTTCTACATACGTACGGCCGGCCGGCTGGAACGGACGGCGACTTGGCTCAACAAGAGGCCGGGCGGCATCGAAGAGTTGCGGCGCATCCTCATCGACGACGCGCTCGGCATCTGCGCCGAGCTCGAAGCCGACATGCAAAAGCACGTGGACAGTTACGAATGTGAATGGAAGACCACGCTGACCGATCCGGCGAGAGTTGCTCGGTTCGTCCACTTCGTGAATGCGCCGGACGCGGATCCGAACATCCGGTTCGTCGAAGAACGAGGCCAGATCCGCCCCGCCCGCCCCGACGAAAAGGAGCGTGCACCCGAGAACGATCGGGCGGTGGAAGTCGAGATGGTCTGATGAGCAAGAACACCCAGTGGGTCGAGATATGCCCCCTCGCGCGTATCGTTCCCGACCGAGGGGTTTGTGCGCTGGTAGGCGGCGAACAGGTCGCCGTCTTCCGCGTGTCGCCCGACGACCGGCTCTATGCGGTGAGCAACTTCGATCCCTTCAGCAAGGCGAACGTGATGTCGCGGGGCATCATCGGCTCGCGGGGCGCGGTGGTGAAAGTAGCTTCACCCATCTACAAGCAGTGCTTCGATCTCGCGACTGGAAATTGCCTCGACGACCCGACGGTGACCCTTCGAACTTACCCGGTTCGGCTCGAGGGCAGCATCGTCAAAGTGGCGTTGGCGCGCGCCCCCGGCAAGCGCTCGGCGTGGTCAGCCAAAGAAGCTGCCGGCGTTCACGCCGCTCGAGCAAGGCCCGAGTCGCGTCCGCTTCGCGGCATTACCGTGGCGCTTGCAGAGACCCGCGAGCTGGCGCTTTTGCAGAGGATGCTCACCGATCGCGGCGCCGAGGTGCTGGCCTTTCCATTGGTTCGCGTCGTCGACCCACCCGATGCGGCCCCGGTCACCCGATTCTTGAGCGAGCTCGTGGAACACCGGATCGACGCCGTCGTGCTTTCGACGGGCGAAGGCGTGCGACGTCTTCTCGGTTTTGCACGACGCATGCAACAGTACCAAGCGGTCGTCGCCGCGCTCGCCCGAGTGACGACCGTGACGCGTGGGCCCAAACCCTCGCGCGCCCTTCGCGAGGTGGGCATCCTCCCCACGCTGCCCGCGGAAGTTCCCACGACCGATGGCCTCATCGACGCGCTCCAATCGAGAGAGTGGCGCGACCGGCGAGTGGGCGTCCAGCTTTGCGGTGGCAAACCGAATCCTCGGCTCGTCGAATTCCTGAAGAGGGTCGGCGCCGAGCCCTGCGTCGTGGCACCCTACCTTTACGCGCAGGCGAGCGAAGATGACCGCGTCATCCAGCTCATCCGCTACCTATCTACGGGCTCGGTCGACGTGGTGGCGTTCACGTGCAGCGCGCAGGTGGAGCGTCTCTACGCGATCGCACAGGCGAACAGGGTCGAGGACGCGCTTCGCCGCGGGCTGCGACGGACCAGGGTCGCGGCGATCGGTCCGGTCGTCGCGGCAGCCCTTCGCGATCGCGGCGCAACGGTGGACATCGTTCCGCAGAGGTCGTTCTTCATGCGTTCGCTGCTCAACGAAATCGCAAGCTCGGCGAAGGCCAAGCGAATTCCCCTGAGCGCGCGCGCGTGAGACAGTCTCAGCTACAAATCGCGACCTTCGTGGCAGCGCTGCTCCATAGCGTGACGAGCGGGCCGGCTCGGCCGATCACGGGGTCCATCGCTGGAAGCGCGAGGGACGCGATGTTCGCGTCTGCTGCTGGTCGCTCGCCGGGCTTGCCCTAGCGCAAGTCGGGTGAGGTCGCCGACGGATAGGCACCGACTACGCCGAAGTCGGCGCTCGCCTCCACGTTCTTGTGCGCGACCCGTTCTTCAGAACGCGATGCGAAACGTCGCCGAAATTCCCCCTCGCTGCGGCAGGGCGGCCACGGACCAGGCCTTTGGGGTGATGCCGGGATTTCGACGATAGGCTTCCCATTGATCGCCGAGGCGCGTCGGTTGCGTGAAGAGTTGCGCCTCCCCGACCGCGAGCGCCACGACCCCATCGAGGATGCCGTTGGGCCATCGGTCAGTGCCAAAGCCTACGATCAGCGTGTACGAAACGGCGAAACCCAAGTTGACCAGATGCCAGGGCCAGGTGACTCGGGAGACTTCGTCGCTGGCTGCGGCGGTCATGAATTGCTCCTCGACGACGAGCCTCTGGCAGAGGTTCGCCGGCTGGACTTTGCGCGCCAGCGCCGCCTCGATATCGAGTGGCACGAACCAAGTAAACAGCGAAGCGACGGTGGACCCGGCACCACCGACGACGAGCTCGATACGCTGGTCGCGCTCCACGAATGGGAGAAGCGCAAATGACCCCACCGCGAGCACGCCGTTGATGCCAGTCCACACGTATCGCCAAGTACGCGCGCGTCTCGCCTCGCGCAGCTGCGCGTCGTAGAGCCAATCAACGGAGAGGCTCGCCCCTCTGTCGCTGAGATTTCCGCGCGCGAGACTCGGGCAAGCCGCGCCTGGCATTACTGCGTGGGATCTTGACGATGACAGATCGCGATCAGCAATTGCCCCGTGTCGCCCACGCAAATGACGGCGAGGCCGTCGGAAGCTGCGCTTCAGACCGGAATGGCCGCTCGGCCTCGCCTCTTCGGCTTCGCTGACAGCTAGTTCCGCCTGTCCGGTCAGTACTTGAGTGGGCGTAGGGCTACTCCAACGAAACGATCTGGCAGCGAGGATCTGACGCCGTAATGCTGGTGGCGACGAGAAACCCACGACCACCGCGGCGGCCACGACCACGACGAAGCCGCGGCATCTGGTCATCGTCCACGCACCCGGCGCACCGCCCGCCGCTCTTGCTTCGTGGGTCGGCCTGCCCCCGCCGACCGCATGGGAAAGAGTTCGTCGCGCGGCGGTGGTGGCGGCGATCGGTCGTGATAGAGCTCACGAGCCAGCGCAGCGGAGAGACGCTTGTCGGAAAGCATCTTGACGTCGAGCACGACGGTACCACGTGGTGCCTCGGCGTGGACCTCGTCATCGATTCGCAGGACATGGCTCGCCTTGACGCTCACTCCGTTGACCTGCACCTGTCCTTCCGCGCATGCTGAGCTCGCCTGCGTGCGCGACTTGAAGATCCGCGCGGCGCACAGCCAGCGGTCGACGCGAATCGAGTCCATCAGAAGCGTACCGCCGCCGTCATTGCGTGCGCATTCGGGGCGGAGGCGGCACATCGCACGTAGGATGGCCGACCTCGTCGTGAAAACACTCTTTGGGCGCTTGGCACGCGCGCGGTGATGCACACGGTTCACCAGGATACACGCACCCTTTCCCCGGAGGCACGCAGCGCATGCCCGGGAATTGAACGCATCGGCCGCCCGCCCGCGCCGTGCAGTCCCGATGGTCGAGGCATTCGTTGCACACGCAACCGCGCCGGCCCCCCTCGTCACCAGGCGAGGGACTCATCCCACCGCAGTACCCGTAGGTACCGAACGTCCAACGGCACTTCGCGTACATGTCCGCGGTGTATTGCCGCGCACAGGTCCCGGGTGCCGTCGCGCCGGCATCGGCTCCGCGCGCCGCTGACGGACGCGCGGCGACAGCAGCATCCTCCTCGATAGCGGTCGCGGCTGGCGACGTAGCGCTCGGGGCCACCGGTGCTGCGGTCGGCGTGGGGGCACGATCGTTCGACTGATTGGCCGCGACTTGCTGGGTCGAATTACACGCGAGCCCGAGGACGGCGAGGCCCGCGAAGCATGCGCGGAGCATCGATTTCAGTTCATGCGACGGCGGCGAAGAACGCCGGCGGCTCCGACCATGGCAAAAAGCATGGCGACGAAGGCGCGCGACGACCCTTCAGGTCCACGACCTATTCGGCATCCACAACCTGAGTCGTCACCGCCGTTCGCTCCGCTCGTCGTTCCCGAGGGACCGACGCTTCCTGTACTGGTACCACCCGTCGAACTGCCACCGCTGCCCGTCGATCCCGACGTGCTGCCGCCCGTGCCCGTCGAGGTGCCGTCCGAACCGGCGTCGGGAAGGATTCCGGTCGGCGTGATGCTCAGATGCACGGGTACGCTCACCGATGCGGGCGTCGCGTTCATCGCGCTCAAATTGATGGTCGCGTCGTATTCGCCCAGCGCGACGCCGGCGGCGTCGACCGTAACTGCGAGCGGCTGCCCGACGGCTCCGAGAACCTTGCCCGTCCCGGGGTTGACCGATAGCCACGCCCCGCCTGCGGCCGCCGCGGTGAACTGAAGCGTCGTGCCGAAGGTGTCGCCATTGTTGACGGTGACCGTTTGAGGCATCGGGTTTTGGCCCGGCTTCGCCACGAACTGAAGCGCGCTCGGCGCGGCCAGGAGACTCGGCGCGAATTGAATGCTCCAGGCGCTCCGGCCGTGCGTGGCGGCGTAGAGCTTCGACGTCTTCTCGTAATACCGGAGCGCCGTCACGGCCACGTTCGGAAAACCCGTCCCGACCGGCTGCCAAGTCTTACCGCCATCGCCGGTCGCGACCACGCCGAGGTCATGCCCCGCAAACAAGATGTCCGAGGATCCTGGATGGGTGCGGATCGAGCTCACCGGCACATCCAAAGGATCGAGCCCCATGTCGAAGCGGGTCCAGGTTGCTCCCGCGTTCGTCGATTTGAAGATGTGCCCGGGAGCGGAAGGGGTCACCGCGTTGAATCCGGTGAACGCGACGTAGACCGTTTCGGGCTTGGTCGCGTCCACCGCGAGCGCGCTCACGTAGCGACCGGGCAACGGCGGCTTCGTGATGTTGGTCCAAGTTGCGCCGCCGTCGGCGGTCGTGGAAACTCTTCCGGTATAGGCACCAGTGTAAATCCGTTGCGAAGACGAAGGCGCGACGGCAATGGTGGTCAGCACGTCCTGACGCACGCGCCCGTTCGTGCAATTGATCGGTTGACCATTGGTCAAGTCCGGGCTGATGGGGCGGAAGCCCGCCACGGTCGCTCCCCCATTGCTCGATTTCCAAACGCGGTACGTGCCGACGTAAACATTGAGCGGGGCGCTCGGGTCGTTGGTGATCGGAGGCACGAATGCGACGCGGTCGCCGCATGCCGAGACGCCCGAGCAGTCGGGGCCGGCCGCGAAAACCTACGTAGACGCACCGGTGAGGCTCGTCCTCCGCTGGATCGAGGCAAACTGGGTGGAGCTCAGGACGTAACGATTGGCGGCCGTGGGGTCGGCGAGATTCATCGCGCAAGTCGTTCCATCCCCGGTCTGAAAGTTCTTCCAGAAGAGCGTGTTGCCCGTGCGCGGCATCTGGACGAACCCGTTGTCTTGCAGCCCTCCCACGATGTACGTGTCGTCGTTGGGGTCGACGCAGAGATCGTAGAATTGAAGCGTCGAAATGCCGGTATTCAGATGCGTCCAGGTGCCGCCCCCGTTGAGGGTCTTGGCGAGCCCCCCATCGGAGCCGACGAACACCTGGTTGGCGTCGGTGGGATGGAACACGATGGCGTGAGCGTCCGAATGCACGTTGCCCCGCGTCCAGTTGGAGCCCGTGCAGTTCATGCCCGGTGGAAGCGATACGAGAGCCCAGGTCGGCGTAGCGCCGTCGCCGCCGGTCAGCTTGTACACCGAACAGGTGCTGCCACCGAAATAGACCGTGCCGGGGTTGGTCGGATCGACTTCGACGACGTTGTCATACATGCATTGGTCGCCGCAATAGTCGGGCGCATTGGTGATCCGCGTCCAAGTGGCGCCCCCATTCATCGATCGCCAAACCTGCGCTTGCCCCTCCTCCATCATCGGGCTCGTGCTCGTGTCGATGCCCACGCCGGCGTAAAGCACCTGAGGATTGGACTTCGAGCGCGCGAGCTCGATGCGATTGATCGGGCCATTGGATGTCGCACTGGGCAGTCCGTTCACGGGCATCACCGTGGCCGGCGTCGTCGCCTCGCTGAAACTGAAAGCTCCCACTTTGTATTCGGTCAGAAATCCCCTGCGTGGGGTGGCGGTGGTGTCGATTTCGAAATCAGTAATCGCCCTGCTCGCAACGAGCTGCGTCCAATGCGCACCGCCGTCGGTCGACTTGTAGAGGCCCCTGCGGGAGACGTCCTGCGGCTGCGTGCATCCCGACTGCGTTCCACCGACTCCCTGAACGACACCGACGTAGACGGCTCCCGCGGTATCGGCGAACATGCGAGCGATGGAAAGACCGCGGAACGTGTCCGCTCCCACGATCGTCCACGTGGTGCCCGCATCGGTCGACTTGAGAATGCCCTGTCCGAAAAACGAGTCGCCGGAATAATTGCCTTCGCCGGTGCCCACGTAAACGGTGGACGAGTTGCGCGGGTCGAGCGCGATCGCGCCGACCGCGAGCGTCGGCTGCGTATCGGTCAACCCTTTCCAGGACGCCCCGCCATCCGTCGATTTCCATACGCCTCCCAGCGCGAATCCGGCATACATCGTGTTCACGCTCGTCGGGTCGAGCGCGAATGCGGTGAGCCGGCCTGCCGCCGGTCCCATGTTGGGCGTACCCGATCCCGCGTAATCGAGCCCCGCCGGCCCGATCAGGGTCCATTGCGGCGGAGCTGGCGCGACGGCCCCTTCACTCCCCCCGCTCGCGAGCGTTTGCGTCGCCAATTGCCACTCTTGGTAACCGGTCATCGAGAGCGTATCGGGAAGATCGCTCGCCGGATAAGCGCGTTGAGCGTGCCACCATTCCGCGGCATCGCCCGGTCCCTCGCGCTCCTCGAGCGCGATCGGGATGCGGGGCGCTTTCTTGCGCGCGGTTCGCCCGGCCGCGAGGCCCGACGAAGCCGTTGCGATAACGCCGAGGAGAATGCCGGCCACCATCGCGGCCGGCGCGCGAAGAAAAGAATTTCGGAGCAGCATGATTGGCGACGTATAGCCTAGTCCCAGCAGGCAATCGCCCGCAAGGAGCTATTGACTCCAATTCAGTGCCGGCAATGCGCTCAGCCTCCGAAAAAGGGGAACTGCCACCAACGGACAGCGCGATCGATGTGAATATGATCGTGGTGATCGGCGCGCGTCTCCGGTCCAATCACGTAGGTAATGCCTTTTTCCGCCGAGAGTGCCCGAAAGACGGCGCGCAGGAAGCGGCTCTTCGCGTGGGGCGCCTCCGCCTGCAACGGCAGGTAATCACGCTCGACGCTGATGGCTGCACCCCGCCGCGGCACGAATCCTCCGATATCGATGGCGTTTCCGACCGCGTGTTCGCTCAAATTGCCGCTCACGCCACCGCGTACCTTGCGACAGCTGTAACTGCCGAAAACATTCACCCGGGTGATGGGTGAACCGAGTTGCTCGCCGGCCTCCTGCTGGATCGCACGCTCGATCGCCGGAAGCTCGAGCGCTAGCGAGCAATCTATTTTCAGCGGCGGTGAATATTTGATGCCCGACGGTCCTTGCGTGACCTGCACACCGTGAGGAATTCCACAGCCCTCCTCGTTGGGTTCGGCCTGATCGGGCATCGCGCGAAAGCGCACTCCAGCCGCCCCAAGCTTCTCGCGACAAGCCGTCCCATCGAGACCTGCCAATCGATCCCACGCGGCGTGATTCGCCTCTTCGCGCACGCCCGCGGCGGGCGCTTCGGCGGTTTGCGACGCCGCAACACTCGGATTGCTCGACCCGAACGAAGTGCTACCGCACGGCAGAAGCGCGAATGCCAGGCTGGCAGCACCTAACGTTACTGTGTCAAATCTGGGCCTTGACACCGCTGCCCGACGCACCCCCCCGCCGTTGGGTTCGTCCGTTTCCATCGTTAACTCGAATGCTGATTGCGAGTCTGAACGCAATCAAGGGTTGGACGCCGAAATAATCGAAACCATGCACGCGTCCCCGTCGCTTCGATAAGGGCCTCATGGAGCCTCCTCTGCCGCTCGCGCGTTGGCGGCCACCAGGTAGTTGCGGGCGCGCAGATAGTAGCGGCCGTCCGTCGCGCTTCCGAGATAGTCACGCAGAGCCTGCGCCGAGGCTGGGTAGCGGCCGAGACGATAGAAGAGAATGCCTCGCGCGAGCGCGTACGGATAGACGGGATCCACACGAGCGAGCTCCTCGATCTTCCGTAGTCGCCATTGATCGGCGGCTCGGCAGGCATCGCTCGGGTCGGCGGCTCGACCGGTTTCGACGTAGGGGTGCGTCAGCAGGAATGCGTAGAACGTACGCTGCTCCTCGAGCGAAAGATCGTAGGATGGCGCGCGGAGGCCGGTAACCTCGTTCCATCGACGTTTGAAGAAAATACCTCGCAAGACGTCATCCATCACGATTCTGCCGCCCTCGATCCAGCCGCTCTGCACCGCGAGTCGCAAGAAACCTCCGCCGAGATCTCCGAGCTCGTTCGATTCTTTTTTGGTGTCCTCCCAGCGGCGCAGTTCGGCGCTGAAGAGGCCGGCCTGATAAGCACGAAGCCCGAGCATCTTGTCGTCTCCGACCCCGCGCGCCTTGGCAACTGCTTCGACGAGTCGATGGCGTGCGCGCACGACTTCGTAGACGTCGTCGCTGACTTCCGCGCGCCCGTAGGCGCGAAACGCCTCACCGAACGCCCGCAGATCGTAGAGCTCGGTGCTCGCCGAGGAATGGGTGACCTCGCGTTCGAGAGCAGGAACGATCGCCGCCGCGAGTGCACGATCTCGATCGAGAGTCGCCGCGAGAAGCTTTCCATCGACGAGAGGAAGCGGAACGTCGTCGGGCGCCACTTCCAGAGGAACGGCAAGCACCGCTGCGGTGAGCGCGATCCCCACGGCCACGAGGCCGCCTTCCCAGCCCTCGAAGTATCGGAGAGCTCCCCCTTTTTTTCCGGCCATACGTGTAATACGATTTTCCTCCGGCCAAGGGGTAAATCAAGTGGAAGAAAAGAGACGCCATTTTCGCAAGCGGGTCGATTACGCAATCGAATTCAACGTGGGTGAGGGGGCTCGCAAACCGGGCATCTGCCGTGACTTCAGCCTGGGGGGGATGCACGTGGATGTGTCCGATCCCGCCCCCTACGGAGCCAACATCAAGGTCTATCTGAAGCTGAAGGGCGCTTCAGCCGAGAGCGCGTTACCGGGCATCGTGCGCTGGGTCAAGGCGGGATCGATGGGCGTCCAGTTCGGATTGCTGGGGGCGCGAGAAACGTATGCCATCAGCGAGATGCTCGCCGAATCGGCGAGCGCATGATCGCTCAGTCAGCAGGGTGGGCGAAAATCACCGGAACGCGAATCTCGCGCACGCTATCGTGCCGCGAGTAGCGCGCGGCAGCGACGGCTTCGCGCGCGCAAGCCATCAACGTCGGCGATAGCGGGGGGTCGAAGACGCCTTCACGGACGAGACCATTCGGCAAGATGGCCAACGTGAGCGAGCTGCGGATGGAGAACTGGACGCCGAACGAGGTGACCTGTCGGTCGTAACAGGCTTCGATTCCCTTGAGGATCGCCGATGTAGCCACATCGTCGCGCGGCTCCGGGGCGACGGTGGTCGGCTTCTGCGCCGCGGGGGGTTCTCTCGGGCCGCTGGTGTCTTCCTCGGGGGGACCGATCGATTCGGGTGGCGCAGCCGCCGCGGCCGACCCCGATGTGACTGAAGCTGTCTTCGAGCGGCTCCGATGTTCGGAATTGGGAGATCCCGCCGCAGGCGGGACGGCAACCGACCACGAGCGCGAGCTCGTGCCGGAATTGGCGTCCGCAGCTCGCGCCGGCGGCACCAGCCATTTCACCTCTCGACCTCCATCGACGGAGAAGCTGGCTCGCTCCGGACCCACTAGCAGCCATCCATGCGTCGACCCCGGATGACCCGCAGGTCCTACGGCGACCGACCCGTGCGCGACGTCGACGATCGCTCGATCGCCTTCTCGCGAAACGGTGAACGACGTGCCGTGCACGGCGATGCGCGTGCGATCGACTTCGACGGCGAAGACCTCCCCCTCGGTCCGCGGCACCACCTCCGCGTGGATCGAGCCCCGCACGAGGGCGACGGTCATCGAACCTGGTCGCGCGCCCTCTCGATCGACCGAGACGACTTCGATGCGCGACTCGGGCGCAAGCGTGAAGCTGACGACCCCCGGTCGATGGTAAGCGATCGCGTGCGAGCCCGATTCCGCGGCATCACCGGGTTGGAGCGCGTCGGGAAGGGTCACGTTTTCGGCTGCGCCCTCGAACACGGGGGCGCGATCTTGGGTTTCGTGCGCGGCGATGCCATGGCCGCTCGGGTTCGGCCGGGCGCCGTAAACGAGGGCGACCGCGGCGGCCGCGACGAGCGCGATGCCCCAAGGCGAAGCCGCTCGGGATGCCACGGCTCGGCTGCGTGGCACTTCGACGGCGCGGGACGGCTCGGGCGCACCGTGCTCGGCCACCTCGCCCATGAGCCTGCGTTCGAGTCGATCCCAGTCGATCGGCGGCAGGGGCGACTTCGCTGCTTCGTCGGACAGAGCGCGCAGGGCACGCACGGCCGAATCAACCACCGGGCGGAAGCTCATCGCACCTCCGTGACGGCCTTGTCTTCCAAGTCCACCTTCTCTTCCGCCCCATTTCGTGCAAACGCGTTGGCAAAACTGGCCAGCGTCGGTTCGTCTTTCAGCATCTCCGCCAATTCGCGGCGCGCGTAAAAGAGGCGCGTGCGAACGGTGAGCACCGGGGCCCCCACGATCTTGGAAATATCGGCGGGGGACATCCCCTCGAGCTCGTGCAACACGAACACGGTTCGCTTCTTCTCTGCCAGCCTGTCGATGAGCCGGCGGAAGGCCCGCATCCGCTCGAGCCGCGCCACATCCTCGTCGGGCTCCAACCGCGAGTCGGCCTGCGTATCTTCGAGCTGTGGATGAACGAGCTGCGGGCGACTGCGCGCGGCGCGCCGCTGCATGAGCACGACGTTGACCGCCACCCGGTGCAGCCAGGTGGTGAACTTCGACTGACCTCGAAAATCTTTGAGGCTACGGTGAACCTGGAGGAATACCTCCTGGATGATGTCCTCGAGATCGGCGCGCGGCCCCACCATCCGAAATACGAGGCGCCCGACTTCGTTTCGATAGCGATTGAAGAGCTGACGAAAAGCGGCCGCATCGCCGCA
>Ga0137375_10003647_pt1 | contig 18281 bp, 17 predicted proteins | sample SagtaG_24_FD_104936 | JGI IMG/M metagenome (GOLD analysis project Ga0137375, IMG submission 104936) | Vadose zone soil microbial communities from Sagehorn Ranch, Mendocino, California, USA - Sage1_R_113_16 metaG | ecosystem: Environmental > Terrestrial > Soil > Vadose zone | place: USA...
GCTCAACGCCGGGATCTCGCGCGTCTCGGCGGCGCTCATCCGCTGGAGCACGCGCTCCAGGGCCTGGATGAAAGCCGCCGCGTCGGGGTAGCGCTTGTCGCGGTCGCGCTCCAGGGCGCGGCGGACCACCCGGTCGAGCTCGGCCGGCACGTCGACGTACTGGTTGCGCCCGGTGAGCGGCAGGGGGTCCTCGGAGAGCCGCTTGAAAATGAAGCCGGCCTGGCTCTCGGATTCGAACGGCGCCATACCGGTGATCATCTCGTAGAGCACCAGGCCGAAGGAGTAGAGGTCGCTGCGCGCATCGAGCGGCTGGTTGCCGCCGGCCCCGGCCTGCTCGGGCGAGCAGTACTGGAGCTTGCCCATGAACATCCCCACCTGGGTGATCTCGAAGCTGGAATCCGTCTCCAGGGTGCGGGCGAGGCCGAGGTCGATGATCTTGAGCGCCGGCTGGCCGCGCTTGTCCTCCATGATCATCAGGTTGTCCGGCGAGAGGTCTCGGTGGATGATGCCGGCGGCATGGATCGCCTCGAGGCCGCGCAGCGCCTGGATGCCGAGCTGGACGGAGACGGCGACCGGGAAGGGGCCGAGACGGCGGACGCGGTCCCCCACCTCCTCGCCCTTGATGTGCTCCCAGACCATGTAGAAGCTGCCGTCCTCCAGGCGGGAGAAGTCGTAGAGGATCGCCACGTTCGGGTGCTTGATCTGGGTGGCGAGACGGGCCTCGCGCATGAACCGCTTCTGCGCGGAAGGGTCGGCCGCGAGGTCCTGGCGCAGGATCTTGACGACCCGGAGCTCCTGGAGATGCAGGTGGCGGACGAGGTAGACCTCGCCCATCCCGCCGCTGCCCAGGCGATCCACGATCTCGTATTTGCCATCGAGGACGGAACCTGTCTCTCGAACGTCCAAGCGACCACCTCCGCACGGATGAGCGTGTATTGTAGCGGAGGGAGAGCCCGAGCGGTTGGACCCTCACCCCCGGCCCCTCTCCCGCGAGCGGGCGAGGGGAGAGGGTTGGCCCGCGCGAGCTCGAAATGCCGTGGACCGACTAACCTGCACCCCTCTCCCACTTGTGGGAGAGGGGCCGGGGGTAAGGGCCCTTCTTCGCCGTCTGCTTGGGGAGGTCCGGCGTGCGGCCCGCCGGGATCGCGTGCTCGTCGGGCACGATGCCCGAGCCGCGGCGGCGCGCCCACACTTCGGTCAGCTCGGCCCCGAAGAACAGGATCTGCGACGAGTAGTAGGTCCAGAGCAGGAGGATCACCAGCGAGCCGGCCGCGCCGTAGACCGAGGCGACGCTGCTGTTGCCCAGATAGAGGCCGATCAGCGACTTGCCGATCGTGAACAGCAACGCGGTCACGCCGGCTCCGAGCCAGACGTCGCGCCAGGTGATCTTCACGTCCGGCAGGAAGCGGAAGATCATGGCGAAGAGGACGGTGATCACCGCGAGCGACACCAGGAAGTTCAGCACCTGGAGGACGACCTCGGCGCCGGGAAGGAGGCCGGTCAGATAGGTCCCCACCGCCGTCAGAGCCGCGCTGACCACCAGCGAGACGAGGAGGAGAAAGCCGATCCCCAGCAGCATGCCGAAGGCGGCGGCGCGCGCCCGCAGCAGCCCCTTGATGCCCTGGCCGGGCTTGGGCTTCACGTTCCAGATGTGGTTGAGACTGGTCTGCAGCTGGGTGAACACGCCGGTGGAGCCGAACAGGATGGTCACGAAGGCGATGAGGGTCGCCCACACCCCTGCGCCGTGCTGGCCGGCGTTGGCGACCATGGTCTGGATCGCCACGCCTCCCTGGCGGCCGACCAGGCCCTGGAGCTGGCCGACCAGCTGCCCCTGCACCGCCTCGCGCCCGAACGCCAGGCCGGCGAGGGCGATCACCACGAGGAGCAGGGGAGCGAGAGAGAAGATCGTGTAGTAGGCGAGGGCCGCTCCGAGCTGGAGGGCCTCGTCGTTCTGCCACTCCCGAAAAGCTTCCTTGAGCAGGCTGAAGAACGACTTTGTACGCTTCATCGGCTGCTCCTTCCGTGCTGTTCCCGAGGGACGGCGGCAGCCGCTCCCCCGGTCTCAAGGCGGACAAATGCAGGATCGGGGCCGACCCACTATCATGGTTCTTGCAGGAGCCGACGGCGGGAGGACGAGAATGGAGCTGGCGACGATCCTCAAATACATCGGCGGGGTCATTCTGGTGGCCCTGATCCTGGCCGCGGTGACCCTCGCGGTGGCGATCCGCAAGCTGCGCCGCATCCGTCTCCCGCCCGACGCCGACTTCTTCACCGCGGTCCGGGCGGTGCCGTTCTCGCTGGTCGTCGGGCTCGACCTGCTCGACCTGGGGCTCGACACCTTCTCGGCGCCGATCATCTGGTTCATCCTCAACCGGACGGGCCTCCAGGCGCTGCGCAACGTCGCATCGTTCGAGGCCTTCCTCCCCTTCACCGGGCCGATCCCGACGCTGACGCTGGCCTGGCTGATCGCGCGCTATTTCAAGCTCGGCAAGCCCCGCGACCCGAACCTGATCGAGGCGGAGAGGGTCGGTCCGGACCGCTATGTGGCGCGCCCGGGTGGCCGCTGAGCGCGAGCTTCTCGGCGAGGCCTCGGGCGTGTTCGAGGTCCAGCCGCGGGCGCTGGAAATGGTGGTGGGGGTAAGCTGAAGAGCGAGAGGAAGGCTCGCCCGAGGAGATCGTTCACCGGGCTGGCTCTGGTGCCTGCCCAAACCCAGGAGGAACTTCATGAAGCGATTCTGTGTCTTTGCTCTGTTCCTGATCGGCGTTTTGGCCGTCGGTCTTCCGCTCCAAGCGCAGCAATCCTCGACCTCTCCCACCCCGCCGCAGGCCCCCGTGCTCTCGACCGCGGACTTCCTGGCCACGCTGCAAGCGCCGCCGGCGACCACCCAGCCTCCGGTCCAATGGATGTCCTGCACCCTGACCCAGTGCCGGGACAACTGCGTCTGCGGTGCCGGCTGCTACTCCGTCTGCACCAGCACGATCCACTGCTCATGCACCTGCAGGTCCACGAACGGACTCCCCTGCCAGGTCTGAGCCCCTCACGCTGAACCTCGGTCGCCTTCCTCTCCTCTCGGAAGGGCCGCGGACGGGAGAATCCCTCTGCATTGCTGAATTTTGAAACAGATCGCATCCAGAGGAGTGAAAGAATCGGAGCTTGTTTTCCCACTGATGATGGGCATGAGTCGCCCATTGCGCTTTATCCCAGAGGGAGGTGCCCTCGTCGAGGTCACCACCCGAACCATCCAGGGTCGCCTTCTCCTGCGACCTTCCCAGAAGCTCAACGACGTCTTCCTCGGCGTCCTCGGACGCGCCCAGAGCCGACATCCGCTCGAAGTGGTGGCCTACTGCTGCCTGTCGAGCCATTACCACCTCCTGCTGCGCGTCGACAATGCCAAGCAGCTCTCCGACTTCATGACCTACTTCAACGGCAACCTGGCCAAGGAGGTCGCCCGCCTGACCGGTTGGAAGGACCGGGTGTGGTCGCGGCGCTACCAGGCGATCGTCATCAGCGACGAGGAAGAAGCCCAGGTCGAGAGGCTCCTCTACATCCTGGGCAACTGCGTCAAGGAGGGGTTGGTCGGCAGTCCCCTGGAATGGCCCGGAGTCCATTGCGCCCGGGCCTTGATCACGGGAGAGCGCGTGGAGGGGACGTGGTTCAACCGGAGCCTGGAGTCCAACGCGAGCCTGCGGGGTGAGACGTACGAGGAACGCAAGTACGCGAGCATCGAGGTCGTGCACCTGAGCCCACTGCCCTGCTGGAAGCACCTCTCCGAGGAGGTCTATCGGGAGCGGGTGGCAGAGTTGATCCGGCAGATCGAGCAGGACGCAGCGGTGCAGCGCCAAGAGGCCGGGATCCCGCTGCTGGGTGCGGACGGGGTCAAGGCGCAGAATCCGGAGACGCGGCCCAGGAAGCTCAAGAAGTCGCTGGCACCGCTGTTCCATGCGTTCCGGAAAGCGGCGCGGAAGGCGTTGTACGAGGCATACGCCTGGTTCGTGGCGGCCTATCGGGAAGCGGCGGCGAAGCTGCGTTCCGGAGATCGGACCGTGGCCTTCCCCCGGGGCTGTTTCCCGCCCCGGCTGCCCTTCGTGGCTGCCTGAGCTCGATCGCCTCGGCTCGGTTGAGGTGAGTCAGGAAAGTCTGAAACGGCACCATGGCTGCCCGTAGGCGGAGGTGTGCGCGCACATCTGGCAGTCCGGTCGCGGAGGCCGCGACTTGAGCGAAATCGGAGGTGCCGAGAGCCTGGACGGAGCCCGTCCGCCTCCTGAGCAGGCCCGATTTCTCCTCGAACTGAGCCATTCTGGAGCTGCAGTGGCCGGCAAGAGGCCGGTAGCGAGGCACGTTCCTGGTGAGGCTTAAATGAATCCCTGGAACCTTCTCCTGGGAACCTTCTCTGGCCTGGCCAGCCTGAACGACGACCTCTTGATCTTTCGGAGAGCCACCCGCATCGAGATCGAATCCGATCCCTCGATGGCCTTCAACGTCGACGGCTTGGGAGAGGCCTCGGGAGTCTTCGAGGTCCAGCCGCGGGCGCTGGAGATGGTGATGGGGGTGAAAAATGCCCTGACCAGCCATCCTTAGCTTTATGGTAGTCACCTGAACTACGGCAGATCTCTTGCAGTGCGAATTCCGCAAATTCTGGTTGATCTCGAATCTGTGTGCAGGCACGGAGGAAGAGCACTTGAGGAGAGTCATCTAGCGTCTTAACCGGGCGCAGCAATTCCCTATTACCTACAACCCTACTCGCCTCTCGTAATCCCTCGACTGCAATTTCAGGAGGCAAGCTTCCCTCCAAGATCTTCGGGCCGACTGCCCGGATCCCCAAAGCCAGAGCCACGGATTCATGCCCGGGCTTATTGGCGAGTATCTTTGCAATACGCCCGAGAGCTAGAGCCACAGATTCATGCTCGGGTTTGTTGGATAGGATTTTCGCAATACGCCCAAGCTCGACCGTGGAGGCATTCTCCGCCTGCCTTCGCATGTAATGAGAGTAACCGGCGAGGCAAATCGCCGACAACAGGACGCAGAAGAGAATCGTCACTACCCACAGGAGCCTCTCGGCCCGGCGTTTTTCTGCACGTGCCCGGCTTGCTTGCGCGAACTCCTTCAGAGTACTGCTCAAGTCAAGCTCATCGGTATCTCGCCCTTCAAGCCAAGGTGCCGCTTTGAGTAATTCTCCCTTGGATAACAAGACATCTCGATTTCTATTACTCTGCTCCCAGGCGAGGGCGCGAGTCTCAAACGCCGCGATGGTTTCTCTTTCGCTCTCACGCTCTTTGTGGCGTTCCTGCCACCAAGTTTCATTTGATTTGAGGATCGGTCCAATAAATCTATCGTGTGTCAACTCGTACCAAGAGGCTCCTCCCCGGAGCTCGGGCCGAACCAAGCGAAGATTTTCCAGCATTTCGACGGCCTCATTTGGGAGTCCGCCCGTCGTCCGGGCATCCCTGTGAACTGTTCCACGAGTACCGTCGGAAGTGATGAGGTACATCCCAAACCAACGCCGAAGTCTGGCTTCTTTGAGGTTGGCAACCTCCGCTGTTTCCTTGAGGCATTCGTCATAGTAGCTCGCAAGCGCTCTATCGACATCGCCGTAAACCCCAATGAGAGCTGCTTCGATAACAGATGCATCTTCCGGAAGCGAGCGCCAGAGATTCTGGCAAACTACCTGAAGTTGGACGGGCTCGACAAATTCACCAGAAATATCGATTGTTGCGCCCGAAGATTTAATAGGTACCTGAAGAATATTATTGATCAATTTTTCCGCCGCCCCTGGAGCAAAGGATCGGCCGGTGCCCTCAAGTGGCTTTTGAACTGCGTCGAGTGCCGCGGCTTCACGGAGACGTTCAAGCCGTAAGCGTGTCCGCAGGCGTTCAGGAAACAGGTAGGCAAATTGGTCGATGCTGGCGAGGTGCTCCTCGCGAATCGCGAACACCACCCGTAATTGGACATTTCTCTCAAGCTCGGCACCGAGCTCCTCAAGGAATCCGTGGCGGTCTTGCCAGCATTCGGGAAATGCAGTGAAAAGCTCCTCAAATTGATCGAAAATGAGAACGGTTGACCGAAACAATCCTTCCGGTATCTCCGGTCGACGCCTTGAGTGCAACCACGAGGTTAAAGAGCTCTTTGCGAGGCGCTGTGGGTCCGATGCTTCTGGTTCCAAGCTCAAGAGCGAGTTGAATACATAGATATTACCGATATCTTCCAGATCAAGATCGCCTGGTAAGTCGCCACCCACCCTGGCGGGGCCGAGAACTTCGGCGCGGTGCTGTTCCAGGAGAGGCAAAATCTTCGCATTTATTAAAGATGTTTTGCCGGCGCCGGATTGCGCATAGAGCAGTACTACGGGATGAGCGATGATCAGAGAAAGAAGCTCCTTGGCTTCACGTTCCCGCCCAAAAAATAAGGACTCGTCCCTGCGGCCAAATGGCCGCGGGCCAATATAGGGCTCGATCGCATTAATATCGGCTACGCCGTCTGAAATAGTTCCCATCGCACTCGAAGTTCTGCAGCGAAGTCCTTACATGTGCCCCAGTATACCTTGACCTTCTGTAGGTCAAAGTGGCGCTCGAGGTAAGCGCGCTGCTTGCGCGTTCTGGCGATATAATCTTCGCTCGTGTCGCCATAGCCGGGCGCTAGCTGGACCGAAACATGACGGGCTCCTTCGTTGCGTTGCATGTAGCTGGCTAGCTTCCTGAACAACACCTTAAAATTCATGTCGTCAAGGCTGTAGCCCATGAAGAGGAGAGAAGAGTCGGAAAATGCTTGCTCTATACGCGGAGGAATCAATCGCTGATCCTCGGATATGTACATTAGAAAGTCGAGATAGTCGTCCTCGGTTAGCACCATAGAATGGGCATTCTCCAAACAGCCGTGAAGATGGAAGACGACAGGCTCTGTGGGCGTTGGGTCGAGGTCTGCGGTCGCTCGTGCTGGTTGCCTTTTGCGTGCCAGGTACCAGTTGCAGATTTCTCGCCGGGGGCGCTTCTTAGGGAGACAGCGCTCGAGCGCCTTAACCATGAAATCGTCATAGTTCGTGGTTATGTAGACTGGAAGATCGAGTTCGGCCACGACTCGGTGAGGCTCGCATGGGTCGCTAAAGTCGGGAGGGCCTTTGCCCGAAAGCTCTTCAATGACTCTATACTTAGGCGTCATTGGCCCGCCCTCTATTGCGACATATTGTGCCACGCGGCTTAGGTTCTCGCAGTCGAGGAAGGGAAAGTCATACTCCTGGGCAAAATTACGGGCGATATCTCGGCCCAATGGTAGCACGCCCGCACAGGCGCCGGCACCAAGAAATGGCGTGCACTGCTTGTGGCGAATTGATAGGAGCAACGCCTTCCAGTCCTTCTCATCCCAGCTATCCGGCTCGACCTCTGCCGCGATCCGTGCTATTGGCATAGGTAAATACGGCTCCTCCCTCAAGTTACGAGACTTGTTCGCGCCTGCTGCCGTCGCGGGTCATTGGGCCACCAAGCCGATCGGAATGCCCGGTCACAACTCTTGATGATCCCCTAAGGAGGATAGCCGAGGAAGGGGTGTTTGCCAAGCTACCGTGATTTTCAGTCTCGCCGCCAGGTGAACCTGCGTAGCGGGCTGCTGGACCTCGACGTACTCGGCGATAACGGACGGTATGCTGAACTGTCTGTGGCTGCCGCGAGTCCGGACAAGGCGCCAGCCATCACGCACGCGGCTCTCGATCAGGAGGCCGACCGCAGGACCGGCTCACGGTCGAGAGGACGCTCGAGATCGCCGCCTGTCTGCGCGAGGCACGCCACAAGCCGGCGCTCCGCTTTGCGTGGAGGATCGCTTGGCCAGGTTGACCTGCGTACAGCAGAGAAGCTTCGGGCTCAATTCCCGAAAACGTCTTCCAGCCGAGCGGCCGTGAGCACCCGCTTGCCCCAATCCAGGAGACGCTTCGCATCCGCGCTCTGCACCCCGTTTGCGGTCTTCGAGTCGATACGCCCGAACTTGTGTTCGAGCTGTCCGAGGAGAAGGGCGGCTTCCCCTTCCTTGCGGCCTTCCTTGAGTCCGAGGAGGCGTCCCTCCTCTCGGAGCTCACGGTTCCATTCTTCGACTCGCTTTTCCAACATAGCTTTGAACTCCTCCAACCCCAAGGCTTCGGGAATCGGCTTACGCTGTCGGCGGCGGGGCATCAACACCTGCTCGATCCACGCCAGCACAGCCTGTCGCAGCGGCCCGTCTTCCGGACCGCTCAACAGAGGAACCAGACGGCCTGTGCCGCGCCTCAGCGTCTGCCGGCTCCGGCTCTTCTCCAGCTAAATGAGTCCCCTGGAACCTTCTCTGAGCTGTTGAGGTGAGTCAGGAAAGTCCGGACGCCTAAGAGCTGATCCGCCTGGCGCGGTACTCCCCGGCGAGCTTCCAGGTCTTGCCGTCCGGCTCCAGGGTCTCGCCGATCCAGCGGAACGAATCGGCCGTGATCTCGGTGAAGCTCCAGCGGATCGGCGTGCCGTCCGGACGCGCGCCGATCTGGACGACGTCCTTGCCGCTCCAGCGACCGATCAAGTCGACCCGCTGGCTCGTGACCGGATTGATCCAGGTGACGCGCCAGGCCTGGATCGCCGGATCCCACACCCGTAGCGTGGTGCCGTAGGTGTTCGTGGTCTTGTCGAACTCTCCGGTCCGCTCCGCGCGCGGCGGCGTGATCCAGACGTCCTGCACGGCCCGCCCCTCGAGCACCCATCCGAAGTGCGCCTCGGCCTTGATGCCGCGGTCCGAGACATCGACCCAGTAATGGACGACGTCCAGCTCCCAGCTTCCGATCAACCATCCATAGACATCGGCCGACGCGGGGATTTCAGGCGAGCGGCCGGGTGCCGCCAGCACGGTCTGAAGATCGGCGGTTTCCTGCTGTGCCAAGGTCGTCATGACGTGTTCTCCTTGCGATGCCCTCGCGGTCTTTCGCGGTGGGGACGCGTTGGCCCCACCTCGTCCGGTGTGCCACTATAGGGGCCGGCGAGGAGGCGTTTCTTGGCAAAAATTGCGGTCGCCGTGGAACGGGCCCTGGCGGAGCGGGCCGTGAGCGGCTCTCCGGGTGGCATCTCCGCGCGACGGCTGGCCCAGGGCGAGGGCTGGACGGTGCACGACATGATCTGCACGGCCGGCCCGCAGGACCGCTCCTTCGAAGAGCTCCACTCCGAGGTCTCGATCGCCATCGTGACCGCCGGCAGCTTCCAGTACCGCTCCGTGGCCGGCCGCGAGCTGATGACGCCGGGCTCGGTCCTGCTCGGCAACGCGGGAGAGTGCTTCGAGTGCGGGCACGAGCATGGCGCGGGAGACCGCTGCCTCTCGTTCCACTATGCGACGGAGTACTTCGAGCGCCTCGCCTCCGATGCCGGCGGAGCGCGCGGCACCTGTCCGGCATTCCGGGCGCTGCGCCTGCCGCCCCTGCGCGTGTTGTCACCGCTGGTGGCGCGAGCCTGCGCCGGTCTCGCCGGAGCCGGGGGTGTCGCCTGGGAAGAGCTCGGAGTCGAGCTTGCAGCGCAGGCGGTCCAGCTCGCCGGCGGCCTCTCGACCGGCCCGGGCAGTGCCCCCCCGGCGGCGGAAGCGCGCGTGGCGCGGACCCTCCGCACCATCGAGCGGCAGCCCGATGCCGAGCTGACCCTCGGCAGCCTGGCGAGCGAAGCGGGTCTGAGCCCCTTCCACTTCCTCCACACGTTCGAGAGGCTGACCGGCGTGACGCCGCACCAGTACATCCTCCGGACGCGCCTCCGCGAAGCCGCGACCCGGCTGGCCGCCGAGCCCGTAAAAGTCCTCGACATCGCCCTCGACTGCGGATTCGCCGATCTCTCGAACTTCAATCGCGCTTTCCGCGCCGAATTCGGAGCCAATCCGCGCGCCTACCGCCTCCACGGCCGCGTAGCCCTGAGGGGCTGAAAGAAGACAGGACCGGCCCGCCGCCCCCCACGGGCCGGTTCCCAAAGGTAAGACAGGGTCGGGGGTGCCTGCCCCCGGCGCCCTGCTGCTTCCTACGCCTCAAAGAGCCGGCCGCTCCCCGGCGGACGCCCAGAGGCCTCTGTCGGGATCCGAGCGGCCAATAATCGGTACGAGGCTAGAGAATAGAATGCAGGTTGTAGATTGGCTCTGGCCAGTGCATAGGAAATCCGAGGAACGGACGGTTCGCTCCGAGGAATGACATCTCCCTCCGCGGGATGGTCGACTCGCTCCGTGGTGGGGTGCGACCTGTTCCGCGGTACAGGCGGTCCGCTCCATAATCCAAGGGCTCGCTCCGTGCTGCGAGCGGCTCGCTCCGCGGAACGGATGGACCGCTCCGCGGTGGGAGCCATCCGCTCCGTGGTGGTGAAGGCCTGGAGCCTGGAGCGAAACGTCCGCTCGGGCCCCTTGACATTCTGCATTCTATGCTCTATCGTGCCATCCGTTCATGCCGCCTCCGGAACCTCCAGGAGAGAGCCGGAAAGGCGGCGGGCTCTTTGACATCGTGTTGTACCGGGCAGGAATGAAGGGCGCCCTTTCTTGCCTGGCCTGCCTGTGCTCGAAGCGTGGCAGCGACGGAGGACTGTCGCGCTCCCACCTGAGCAGAGCCGCCCGTGGTGTGGGCCGCGACCTGTCAGCGAAGGGGAAGTAGGAACGAGTGGAGATTCCTCACTCCCGCGCCACCCCCGCACAGCCCTTCTTCGCGACATCCACCCGCCAGACGCCGTCGTAGCCGTCGATCACCAGGCCGCCGTCGGGGGCTTTCCGGATGCCCAGGCGCGCGAAGCAGTCCGGAGTGGCACCGAGGGCGGCGAGGAGCTGCGGGATGGTGTTCGAGTGGCCGACGATGAGGACCGCCTTGTCGCCGGCGTGCCGCTCCCGGAGCTTTGCGAGAAAGGGGGGGATCTCGCTCGGCTTCGTCGTGGCATCGTCGGCGATAAGGGGGATCTTGGTGCGTGCTGCCAGAGGCAGGCCCGTGGCGAGGGTGCGGGTGGTGCGGCTCGTGTAGACCGCGGCGATGCCGTCGTCCTTGAAACGGTCGGACAAGGCCTCGGCGCGTGCGGTGCCCTCCCGGGAAAGAGGTTGCAACGCGTCGAGGTCGCGGTCGGTCGGCCAGGATTCCACCTTCTCGGCGTGCCGCACGAGCCAGATCGTGTCCAGCGCGGCGGCCGGAGCCGCGAGAAGGAGGAGCAGGACCGGCAACGCGCAGAGGCGGCACAGAGCCTTTTCCCCGGACCAGCGGGAGCGTACGGGCATCGGACGGGCCTCCGCGGATCAGTCCATCTGCTTGCGCAACACCGTCGGGATGTCGTAGTCGTCCACGTTCGACCAGTTCGGCCCGAAGCCGTTCGGATCGTCTCCTCCCCGCACGTTGGCGATCGCCTTGCGGTAGAACGGCACGTCCGCGGGCGAACGCTCGGGCTCTTCTTCCTTGGCGGCCGGTGCCGGGGCCGCGGCCGGACGGATCGGCGTCGCCGACAGCGAAGGCGCCGTCATCCGCGGACGGTCGTCCATCCCGCGGTCGAAGCCGGTGGCGATGACGGTCACCTTCATCGCCTCTTCGATCGTCGGGTCGATCACCATGCCCGAGATGATGTTGGCGTCCGGATCGACCGCGTCGGCGATGATGCGGGCCGCTTCGGCCACCTCGTGGAGCGTCAGGTCGTAGCCTCCCGAGATGTTGATCAGCACACCCCTTGCGCCCTGGATCGAGGTCTCTTCGAGGAGCGGCGACGAGATCGCGCGCTGCGCCGCCTCCAAGGCCCGGTGGTCGCCCTTCGCGATGCCCGTGCCCATCAGGGCCATGCCCATGCCGGTCATGATCGTCCGCACGTCCGCGAAATCGACGTTGACCTCGCCCGGGGTGGTGATCAGGTCGCTGATCCCCTGCACCGCCTGGCGCAGCACGTCGTCGGCGATGCGAAACGCCTCGGTGAGCGGCGTGCCGCGCTCGACGAAGTTGAGCAGGCGCTCGTTGGGAATCGTGATCAGCGTGTCCACCGAGTTGCGCAGCTCCTCGACGCCGCGCTCGGCCTGCTGCATGCGGCGCCGGCCCTCGAAGCCGAACGGCTTGGTGACCACCGCCACGGTCAGGGCGCCGATCTCGGCGGCCAGCGAGGCGATGATCGGCACCGCGCCGGTGCCGGTGCCGCCGCCCAGGCCGGCGGTCAGGAAGACCATGTCGGCTCCCTCCAGCGTCTCGAGGATCCTCTCGGTGTCTTCGAGCGCCGCCTTGCGGCCGACTTCCGGGTCGGCGCCGGCTCCCAGGCCCTTGGTCAACAGACTGCCGATCTGCAGCTTGATCGTGGCCCGGCACTTGTTGAGCGCCTGCTGGTCGGTGTTGGCGGCGATGAACTCGATCCCCCTCAGCTGGGCGTCGATCATCCGGTTCACGGCATTACCGCCGCCTCCCCCGACGCCGATGACCTTGATGCGGGCGCCGGCCTCGGCCGCCGCGTGGATGCGCGCGGGGGCGGCCTCCTGCGGAGTGTCCGGAGCGTCCTGGTCGTCGAAAAGAATCATGATGCACCCCCTTTTCCCGGGTTGAACAAATCTCTTTCTACAAAAGGTCCGAGAACATGCCGCGCAGGCTGCCCATCACGTTGCGCACACTGAAGCCCGACCTCTTCTGGACCTTCACCTGGCTCTCCTCGGACGCCTGGCCATAGAGCAGCAGGCCCGAGGCCGCGGCCCAGCCCGGACTGCTGATCACGTCGACCAGCCCGCCCAGGCCGCGCGGCAGACCGTAGCGCACGCCGGCGTCGAAGATCTGCTCGGACATCTCGAGCAGGCCGTCGAGCTGGGCGCCGCCGCCGGTCAGGACGACACCGCCGCGCAATCCTTCGTCTGTCGCGTTCTTGCGCAGGTCGTCGCGCAGCATGTTGAACAGCTCCTCGGCGCGCGGCTGCAGGATCTCGCAGAGCTCGCGCTTGGGCACGATGCGCGACGAGCCGCCGGCCACGGTGGGCACCGCGATCCCTTCCTCCTCGGTGACCATGCTGGGCAGGCAGCACCCCTGCTTGACCTTGATGCGCTCGGCTTCCGCGAACGGCGTGCGGAGCACCATCGCCAGGTCGTTGGTGAAGTGGCCGGCGCCGATCGGCGCGACGCCGCTGTACTGGATCTCGCCTTCGGCGAAGAGCGCGTACTCGGTGGTGCCGGCGCCGATGTCGATCAGCAGGCAGCCGAGCTCGCGCTCGTCGGCCGTGAGGACCGCCTCGGCGGTGGCGAGCGGCTCGAAGACCATCTCGACCACCTCGATGCCGGCGCGGTTGACGCAGGTGAGGAGCGTGCGCGAGCGGGTGATGTTGCCGGTCACCAGGTGGGTCATCACTTCGAGCCTCGTGCCCAGCATCCCCAGCGGCTCGTCGATCCCCCCCTGCTCGTCGACGATGAACTCCTGCGGCACCGCGTGGAGGATCTCGCGGTCCGACGGGAGGGCGGCGGATTTGGCCGCGTCGAGCACCCGCTGGATGTCCTGGCGGGTGATCTCGCGGTCCTTGCGCGCCACGGTGACCATGCCGCGCGAGTTGACGCTGCGGATGTCGGCGCCGGCGACGCCCACGTAAGCGCGCGAGATCTCGACGCCGGCCATCACTTCGGCCTCCTCGCTCGCCGCCTTGAGCGCTTCGACGGTCGCTTCGACGTTGACGATGTTGCCGCGCCGGGTGCCGCGGTTGGGGGCCAGGCCCTTGCCGACCACTTCGATGACACCTTTGTCGTCGCGTTGGCCGATGAGCACCCCGACCTTGGAGGACCCGATGTCGATGCCGACGTAGTACGGTTCTGATTTGGCCATGCCTGGACCCTCATCCGGTAATTTGCGAAGCTGAATCTGACCTCTGGCCTCCCGCCGGCGGAGCGGCGGGCTGCACGACGATCCGTCGCGAGAAACGCAGGTCCACCGCCGCGATGGCCGGATACCGGCGCTCGAGCTCGGGCAGCAGCTCTTCGAGACGGCGGACTTTGGGACCCACCTGCCCGCGGGTGACGAGCAGGGGGAAACGGAGCGCCCCGCTGTCGAGGCGGAAATCTTCCTCGCCGAGCACCTCGATGCGGGTCAGGGCGGCCGCCCAGTCCGGGCGGACCCTCCCCAGCTCGGCCGCGACCTCCAGCGCGCCGGCGACCCCGTCCGGCACCGGGTGCGCGAAGCGGACCTCCAGGAGACCGGCCTGGCGCACCTCGTCGGCCGAGGCGACCGGCATGATCCGGCGGCCGGCGGTGTCGGCGTAATAGAGGCGCCCTTCGCTGAACAGGAACGCCACCGGCTGCCGCTCGGAGACCGCCACCTGGAGGAGGCCCGGGAGCTCCTTGCGCAGCTCGACCCGGTCGATCCACGGATTGCGGCGGAGCTCTGCCATGATCTCGTCGAGACGCAGGCGCAGCAGGTTCTTCCCTTCGAGTGGCGCGAGCGTCCCCGCGACCCAGTCCGCCGAGACCCGCTGCGAGCCCCCCTTGACCACCACCTCGCGCAGCTGGAAGCACGGTGAGGTGAGCACCCAGGCGGCGAGCCCGCCGGGCAGGGCCACCAGCAACAGGGCGGCGAGGAGCGGCCGCAGCAGGACCAGCAGCGGGTTCGGCTTCTTCCGGCGCGGCGGGGTCGAGCGGCGCCGGAAGTCGAGGACGCGCCCGCTCGTCTCGGGGCCGGGGACGCTCATGCAGCCTCCTCCGCGGCCAGCCCCTGGGCCAGCCGGTTGACGTCGCCCGCGCCCAGGGTGACGATCACGTCGCCCGGCTGCACGTTCTCGGCGAGGAGCGCCGGCGCATCCTGCCAGTTCGGACAGGAGTGGACGTTGCGATGTCCGCTGCGCCGCGCAGCCTCCGCGACCAGCTCGCCGGTGATCCCCGGGATCGGCTGCTCGCGCGAGGGGTAGACGTCGGTCACCACGGCCAGGTCGGCGCCCAGGAGCGCGCTGCCGAAGGCGTCGGCGAGGTCGCGGGTGCGCGAGAAGAGGTGCGGCTGGAAGACCGCCAGGACCCGTCCCGCGGGGAAGGTCTGGTGCGCCGCCTGGAGGGTCGCCGTCACCTCGGTCGGATGGTGCGCGTAGTCGTCCACCACGGAGGCGCCGCGCCAGGTCCCGAGCTGCTCGAAACGGCGGTGGACGCCGGCGAATCCCTGGATGGCGCGGCCGATCGTGTCGAAGTTGACGCGCAGCGCCAGGCCGACGCCGACCGTGGCGAGAGCATTGAGGACGTTGTGGCGGCCGGGCATCGGCAGCTCGATCCGCCCGAGGTCGATGCGGCCGAGGCGCCGGTCGCCGCGCAGGCGGACGCCGAAGCGGCTGCCCCGCGCGTGCGATTCGAGGTCGACGGCCGAGAGGTCGGCCTGCGGCGAGAAGCCGTAGGTGATGATCCGGCGGTCCGCCACCCGCGGCAGGATCTGCTGCACGTTGGGATCGTCGAGGCAGACGATCAGGCGGCCGAAGAACGGCACCCGGCTGGCGAACTCGACGAAGGCGTCCTGGATCGCCTGCAGGTTGCCGTAGGTGTCCAGGTGGTCGCTGTCGATGTTGGTGATCACCGCGATGACCGGCGTCAGGCGCAGGAAGCTCCGGTCGAACTCGTCCGCCTCGGCGACCAGATACTGGCTCTTGCCGAGCCGCGCGCCGGTGCCGAGGAGGCGCAGGCGCCCGCCGACGATCACCGTGGGATCGAGCTGCGCCTCGGTGAGGACCGTGCCGACCAGCGAGGTGGTGGTGGTCTTGCCATGGGTGCCGGCCACGGCGATGCCGTAGCGCAGGCGCATCAGCTCGCCGAGCATCTCGGCGCGGCGCACCACGGTAATGCCGCGCCGGCGCGCCTCGCGGAGCTCCGGGTTTTCCTCGGCGACCGCGGAGGAGATCACCACCAGGTCGACCCCGTCGAGGTGGTCCGGCGAGTGCCCCTCCTCGACCTCGACGCCGAGCTGCTCCAGGCGCTCGGTGACCTCGCTGCGCGCCCGGTCGCAGCCGGTCACCGTCAGGGTGGTCTGCTCCAGGTCGGCGAGGATCTCGGCGATGCCGCTCATGCCGGCTCCGCCGATGCCGATGAAGTGGATCCGCGACAGATCGGTGAACTGATCGAACATCAGCGGATCCCTCCGAGCTCTTCGAGCCGGTTGGCGATCTCGGCGGCGGCCCGCGGATGCGCCAGGCCGCGGGCGGCCGTGCCCATCCCGGCGAGCCGCGGCAGGTCCTGCAGGAGGGAGAGCAGCCGGTCGGCGAGGCGCTCCGGGGTCAGCTCCGCGGAAGGGATCATCTCGGCGGCTCCAGCGTCGGCGAGCACTCGCGCGTTGTCGATCTGATGCCCCTGGGCGATCGACAGCGGGACGAGGAGCGAGGCGCGGCCGGCGGCGCAGATCTCGGCCAGGGTGATGGCTCCCGCCCGGGAGACGAGCAGGTGGCCCCGCGCCATGGCGCCGGCCACGTCGTCGAGGAAGGGAACGACCTCGACCTGGTCCGCGGCGAATCCAGCCTCTGCCCAGGCCTGGCGGGCGGCCTCCAGGTTGCGCGCCCCGGCCTGGTGCAGGATGCGCAGGTCGGGCAGCCGCCCGGCGAGGCGCCGAGCGGCCGGCGGCAGGGCCTGGTTGATCTGCTGCGCTCCCTGGCTGCCGCCGAGCACCAGGAGGCGGAGCGGCGCGGGCGGCAGCTGCGCGGGCACGGCGGAGAAGGCCGCGCGCACCGGCACGCCGGTCACCCAGGCCGGGCACTTGAGGTCGTCGATCGCCTCGCGCCAGCCCACCACCGCGGCGCTCGCACAGCGCGACAGCCAGCGGTTGGCCACGCCGGCGCGGGCGTTGGGCTCCAGCAGGAGGACCGGCCGGCCGGTCAGCCGGGCGCCGATCACGGCCGGCGCCGAGGCATAGCCGCCGGTGCCGAGCACCATGTGGGCGTCGATCCGCCGCAGCAGCCGGGCCGCGGAGAAGGATGAACGGCCGAGGATCGCCAGCGCCCGCGCCTTGGCGAGCGGTCCCCGGCCGACCAGCGGGCGGGACGGCAGCGTGTGGAAGGGGATGCCCCGCTCCGGCACGATCCGCGCCTCCAGCCCGGCCTCTGAGCCCGCGAAGCTCACGCGCCACCCCCGGGCCGCCAGCTCCTCTCCCACGGCGAGCGCCGGGAAGACGTGTCCCCCGGTGCCGCCACCGGCGAGCAGGACGTGGAGAGGAGTCGCTTCGGCCATCGCATCATTCCGTTCCGTCATCCGTGCTGCGACACGTTGAGCAGCACGCCGCAGGCGCACAGGGTGACCACCAGCGACGAGCCGCCATAGGAGATGAAGGGGAGCGGGATCCCCTTCGTGGGGAGCAGCGCCACGGTGACGCTGACGTTGATCAGCGCCTGCAGCACGAGCACCCCGGTGAACCCCCAGCCGAGGTAGCGGCCGAACACGTCGGGAGCGCGGAGGCCCGCCCGCACACCGCGCCAGGCGAGGACGCCGAAGGCGGCCACCACCGCCAGCGCGCCCAGCATGCCGAGCTCCTCGGCGACGATCGAAAAGATGAAGTCCGATTCCGGGTGCGGCAGGAAGTAGAGCTTCTGCACGCTCTTGCCCGCGCCCAGTCCGAAGATGCCGCCGGAGCCCACCGCGATCAGCGACTGCAGGGCCTGGAAGCCGCTGCCCAGCGGGTCCTTCTCCGGATCGATGAAGGCGAACAGCCGCTCGCGGCGGTAGGGCTCCATCCACACCAGGGCCCCGATGAGCGGCGGCACCAGCGCGAAGGCGCCCGCCAGGTAGCGCCAGGAGAGCCCCGCCAGGAAGGTCAGCAGGAACGCCGTGGCGCCGAGCAGCACGGCCGTGCCCATGTCCGGCTGGAGCAGGATCAAACCCGCCAGGAGCGAGGTGAACAGGGCCGCCGGCAGGAGGTACGAGGCCTTGTTGACCTGCTCCTCCCGCTTCTCGAGCAGGTAGGCCAGGAAGGGGACCAGGGCCAGCTTGGCGAGCTCCGAGGGCTGGACCGAGATCCCGGCCACGAAGATCCAGCGGCGCGTGGCGTTGAGCTCCGGCGCGAAGAGCACGGCGACGAGCAGAGTGAGCTCCAGGCCGAGCAGCGAGAACACCACCGCCGGCCGGCGCAGGTGGCGGTAGTCGAGGTGCATCAGGCAGACCATCAGGACCAGGCCGAGGCCGGCCGCCACCCCCTGCTTGACCAGGAACGGGTTCCAGACGCCTTTGCCGCGCGCGAGAGCCGCGCTCGCCGAGTACACCATCACCAGCCCGAACGAGAGCAGGAGCACCACGGTGGTGAAGAGCACCTTGTCAACCGCGAGCTTCTTCGCCATCCGGCCCTCCTGCGAGAAGCTCGCGGACGATCGCCTGGAACACCTCGCCCCGGTGGACGAAGTTGCGGAAC
>Ga0137375_10003658_pt1 | contig 18258 bp, 16 predicted proteins | sample SagtaG_24_FD_104936 | JGI IMG/M metagenome (GOLD analysis project Ga0137375, IMG submission 104936) | Vadose zone soil microbial communities from Sagehorn Ranch, Mendocino, California, USA - Sage1_R_113_16 metaG | ecosystem: Environmental > Terrestrial > Soil > Vadose zone | place: USA...
AACGCTTTCAGTACGCCACAAGCGTTCGGACGCGGTTGACCAGAGCGAGTGGCGGACCCGTCTCTGCCGGCTCCCTTTTTCAAAAGCACCTACGGTGTGGCGGCGAAGGTCTTTCCAAAAAAGTAGGATTTTTCAATGCCCCGTCGCTCGGCTCGGCGGCCGGTCTCGGCCGATGACCTATACCAGCTCAGGTTTGTGTCCGATCCGCAGATCAGTCCCGACGGCTCGCAGGTCGTCTACGTGTGCGCGTGGGTCGATGCGGAGGATCACACGCGGTACCGCTCGAAGTTGATGCTGGTGCCGTTCGACGGGTCGGCGGCGCCGCGCGCGCTGACGTCAGGAAAGCATCGGGACAACGCACCGCGCTGGTCACCTGACGGGTGCTCCCTGGCGTTCGTTTCAGACAGAGATCAAGAGCGCGGGCAGGTCTTCGTGCTGCCACTCACCGGTGGTGAAGCACGACAGATCACAACCTTGAAGCGTGGGGCGGGCGCGCCGGTGTGGTCGCCGAATGGGGATCGGATTGCGTTCAGCGCCAAGGTGGACATCCCGGGCATTGCCGAACAAGAGGGGCAGAGCGACGACAAGGGCAAGCAGCCAAGAGTACGAGTGGTAACGCGGGTCCGCAGTAAGGCCGACGGTGAAGGGCTGCTGCAGTCACTGCGAAAGCACCTGTTCGTGGTCAACGCGGACGGCGGGCCCGAAAAACAGATTACGGATGGCGACTGGGATGATGCCGAGCCGGCCTGGTCGCCGGATGGTGATCTGATCGCGTTCACCTCCAGCCGCGAGAAGGACCGCGACTTCACCATTCTCAACGACCTGTTCGTCGTACCGTCCAATGGTGGCAAGGCAAAGCGTCTGACCCGCCACATTGGCCAAGTCGGCTCGCCCGTGTTCTCACCCGACGGGGGGCAGATCGCGTACTACGGCCACGACAAAGGTTGGCAATACGGCGCCCGCACCGACCGGATGGTCATTCCAAGGCAAGGCGGCGAGGCCAGGTCGCTCTCAGCTGACCTGGACGAAGAGTTGGGCAATGTGGCGCTCTCGGACGCGCGCGATCCGTTCGCGCCGCTGCCTGCGCGCTGGCTGCCCGATGGCTCGGGGCTGCTGGCGCCGGTGAGCGCCTTCGGTCGCGTCGCCATAACTCGCTTTGACACCAATGGGGGACCCGCGCAAAAGCTGACCGAAGGCGATCGCGAGGTGGCGGCGTTCAGCGCGGCACGCGATGGGCGCCGGCTGGCGTGCACCATCTCGGATCCGACGCACCCGTACGAGCTCTACGCCATTGACGGCGACACCGAACGCCAGTTGAGCAACGAGAACGCCGAATGGTTACAAACGGTGGAGTTGTCGCCGGCAGAGGCGTTCGAGGCGACGAGCACTGACGATCAAACCGTGCGCGGCTGGCTCATCAAGCCGCTTGGCTTCAGCGAGCGCAAGAAGTGGCCACTGATCCTCGAGGTCCACGGCGGACCCGAGGCGATGTACTCGTGGAGCTTCTTCCACGAGTTTCAGCTGCTCGCGGCGCGCGGGTACGGCGTCCTGTACACCAATCCGCGCGGCAGCAAGGGCTACGGTGAGGGTTGGGACGCGCGGATTTTTGCGGATTGGGGCAACCAGGATGCCGATGATTGCCTGGCCGCGGTCGAGACGGCGAGCAAACTGCGCTGGGTCGACCCGGCGCGGCTGGGCGTAACCGGCGGCTCGTACGGCGGCTACATGACGGCGTGGCTGGTTGGCCATACGCAGCGTTTCGGCGCGGCTGTGGCGACGCGCGGTTGTTACAATTTCCCGTCGTTCTATGGCACGTCCGACATCGGCACCACGTTTGGCGAATACGTGCTGGGCGGGACGATCTTCGAACGCGAGGCACTCTATAAGGAAAAGTCGCCGCTGACGTACGCGCGGCACATGCGCACGCCGATCCTGCTCATCCACAACGAGAGTGACCTGCGCTGTCCGATGGAGCAGGCCGAGCAACTGTTCGTGCACCTGCGGCGGCTGGGCAAAGTCGACACCGATCTCATTCGGTTTCCCGAAGAGAGCCACAATCTCAGCCGTAGTGGCCGACCCGATCGACGCGTCGAGCGCCTCGAGCGCATCCTGGGCTGGTTCGACCGGTATCTCAGTGGTGGAACAGGCGCACGCCGGTCGTGATCATCGTCATGTCATGCTCGGCGCACGCGGCTTTGATGTCGTCCTCGCGCTGAGCGCCGCCCGGCTGAATCACATAGCGCACGCCGCTCAACGCCGCGCGATCGATGTTGTCTCGGAAGGGGATGAAGGCGTCTGACGCCAGGGTCACTCCGGTCAGCGATTGCAGCCATTCGCGCTTAGCGTCCGCGGGCAGAGCCCGCACCCATTCGTCAATGGCGTTGTCGCGCTGGACGCGGTCGGACGGCCAGGCGTGCTCCAACACGGCCGCATGCTGGCGGAGATGCCACAGGTCGGCTTTGTCGCACGCGATGCGCGTGCAGTGGATGCGCGACTGTTGGCCGGCGCCGTTGCCGATGACCTGACCATCGCGCGCCAGACAGATGGAGTTGGATTGGGTGTATTTCAGGGTGAGCTGCGCCACCACGGCGTCCCGCCTGGACTCAGAAGGCAGCGTGGCTAGCTCGTCACCAGGCAGGTACGTGTTGCGGGCTTGCTCGAACGTGATACCGAAGACCTGGCGGGCTTCGGCAGGCGCAGGCTGGTAGCCGGGGTCGATCTGGAGGATGGTGTAGCGGCCACCGCGCTTGGCCTTCAGGATCTCCAACGCAGCGGGCTCGTAATCAGGCGCGATCACGCCGTCGCTGACCTCACGCCGCAAAAGCCGTGCGGTGGAGACGTCGACGGTGTCGCTCAGCGCAGCCCAGTCGCCGTAGGACGAGACGCGGTCGGCGCCGCGTGCGCGGGCGTAGGCCGTGGCCAGCGGGGATAGCTCGTCGTTGCCTGTGAAGTAGGCCTTGCGCAGTGGGTCGGATAGCGGAACGGCGACGGCGGCGCCGGCTGGGCTGACGTGCTTGAACGATGCGGCAGCTGGCACTGCGAGGGCAGCGCGCAGGTCGCGCACAAGCTGCCAGCTGTTGAGCGCATCGAGCAAGTTGATGTAGCCAGGCGCACCATTGAGCACGTCCAGCGGCAGCGGGCTGCCGTCGGCCATGAAGATGCGCGCAGGTACCTGGTGCGGGTTAGTGCCGTAGCGCAGGGACAGGCTAGTGCCGATAGTGGCGCTCACCCGTGAAGATCATGGCCATGCCGTGGCGGTTGGCTACGCGGATCAGCTCTGGGTCGCGCGTCGAGCCGCCGGGCTGAATGATCGCGGTCACCCCAGCATCTGCTGCGCGCTCGGCCGCGTCGGGAAATGGGAAAAAACCGTCGGACGCGAGCACCGAGCCGCGCGCACGTTCGCCCGCCTTGCGGCAGGCGTGGTCGACGGCATCCAGTCGGCTGGGCTGGCCGGTGCCGAAGCCGACGAGCGACAGACCCTTGGCCAGCACCACGCCGTTGGACGTGACGTGCTTGACGGCGCGCCAGGCGAACAAGAGGGACGTCAGCTCGGCCAGCACTGGATGGCGTTGGGTAGCCACTTTGGGCGCAAACGACTGCTCTGGCAGCGCGTCGCGCGTCTGAACCAGGAAACCACCGAGCACGCGCTTGTAGTCGAGCTCGCCGGGCATGGCGCTCGAACCATTCGCGCCGCGTGCGCCGGGATCGCTGCGCGTGGCGAACACACGCAGGTCGGCTTTGGTGCGCAGCACCGCCAGTGCTTCCTTCGTGTAGTCCGGCGCGACCAGGTCCTCGAAAAAGACTGCGCCGATCTCGTGGGCGGCTTCCTCGTCGATGACCCGATTGGCCGCCACGGCACTCCCGAACGCGGTCTGTGGGTCCGTCGCGAGCGCCTTGCGGAACGCGTCGGCCACCGATTCGCCGGAGCCGAGGCTCAACCCGCACAGGTTGCCGTGTTTGACGATGGCGACAGCGGTCGACGTGAAATCGGACACCGCCTGCCACGCCAGGTCGGCATCGTAGGTGTTGTTGAAGGAGGGCGGCTTGCCGTGTACCTGCGTTGCCGAGGCCATCGCCGGCGGGCGCGGGCGCGGCGAGCTCTCGGAATAGAACGCGGCCAGCTGGTGCGGGTTCTCGCCCGAGCGCAAGTCACTGATCTTGCTCAAGGCGACGGTGTATTCGTTCGGAAAGAGCTCGTCATGCGGTCGCAGATACGTAGCGACGTGGGTGTCGTACAGGGCGCAGTGCTGAAAAGCCTTGGCCGCCTGTCGACGGCGAGTATCGGGATGGACACCCTCGGGTCGGCGCAGCTCTTCGAGCAGCGCGTCGTAATCGCCCGGATCGGAGACGGGCAGCACGTTGGCGAAGTTTTTTGCCGCGGCGCGCAGCAGCGTGTGCCCGCCAATGTCGATGTTCTCGAGTGCGTCGGGCAATCGCGCGCCCGACTCGCGCACCACCTTCAGAAAAGGGTACAGATTGGCGACGACGACGTCGACCGGCTCGAGGCCATGCCGCGCCAACTCTTCGAGGTGGCCTGGATCGTCGCGCAGCGCCAGGATGCCGCCATGCACGGCGGGATGCAGCGTTTTGACGCGCCCGCCAAGCATCTCAGGAAAGCCGGTTAGCTCCTGAATACCGCGCACGTTGATGCCGCTTTCGCGGAGCAAGCTTTCGGTGCCGCCGGTCGAGAACAACTCGTAGCCAAGTTGTTCGAGACCACGAGCAAAATCCACGACTCCGGCCTTGTCGTAGACAGAAATGATTGCGCGCATTCTAGCGATCAGCTTTCAGCAATCAGCGGTCAGCAGTCGTGGTGGGGGCACCGTTAGACCAGCCCTGATGGCTGATTGCTGACGGCTGACAGCTCGTTCACGATGCTACCACGCGTGCTCGTTTGCCCTCGATGCGCACACGGTTTTCGGCAAAAGCGCGCACAACCAGCGGCAAAAGACGATGTTCCGCGTCGCGAATACGCGCATGCAGCGATTCGACGTCATCGTCGTCGCGCACCTCGACACAGCGTTGCGCGACGATAGGTCCGTTGTCCAGGTCATCAGTCACCAGATGGACCGTGCAGCCCGTGACCTTTACGCCGTGCGCGAGCGCTTCGTCGACCGCGTGCATCGTGGCACCGAAAGCCGGCAGCAGCGACGGATGCGTGTTGACCATTCGCCCCTTGAAGGCCGCGACGAAAGCATCATCCAGGATCTCGTCATAGCCCGCCAGCACGACCATATCGACGTGGGCAGCCTGCAGGGCCTGCAACAGCACCGCTTGGCGGGTCGCGCGGCGGGGCATGGCCGCCCGATCGGCCAGGCACACCGGCACGTCGGCCGCTTCGGCGCGGCCAATGGCCGGCGCATCGGCGCGGTTGCAGCCGACCAGGACCACGCGCGCGGGGAACTCAGGGGTCGCCTGGGCATCGAGCAGCGCTTGCAGGTTGCTGCCGCGGCCCGAGACGAGCACGCCAACGTGCAGCACGGCTAACGGCGAACGATGACTGGCTGAGACTGGCGGGCGACCACGCGGCCAACCTCCACCGCCGGCAGATCGACCTCGGGCGCCGCGACCAGGACCATGCCCAGGCCCATGTTGAACACCTGGAGCATCTCGTCGAACGGCACGTCGCCGAGGTCGTGCAGCACGTCGAAGATGGGCGGCACCTGCCACGTCCCCCAGGTCAGCTCGACGGATACCTCGGGCGGCAGAACGCGCGGGATGTTGCCGGGCAGGCCTCCGCCGGTGATGTGGGCGATTGCCTTGAGCCGAGGCAGATGGTCACGCAGCGTGGGGTAGTACGTGGGGTGCGGCTGCAGGAGCGCGTCCGCCAGTGATTGGCCCAACCGCCCGTGCGGGTCGTCATTGAGGTCGAGGTCGGCGACGATACGTCGAGCGAGGCTGTAGCCGTTGGTGTGCAGCCCCGTGGAGGGCAGGCCCCAGACGCGGTCCCCTGTCTGGACGCGCGAGCCGTCGACGATGGCATCGCGTTCAACCACGCCGACGATCGTCCCCGCGAGGTCGTAGTCGCCCGGCGCATACAGGTCAGCAAGCTGTGCGGTTTCGCCGCCGAGCAGGGCGCATTGGTTGACCCGACAGGCGTCGGCCATGCCGCGCACGAGCTCCTCCATAAGGTCGTGGTCGAGGGCGTGCACACCGACGTAGTCGAGAAAGAACAGCGGCCGTGCCCCACAGGTCAGGACGTCGTTGACCGACAGATTGACCAGATCGCTGCCCAACACGGCGTGCCGTCCAAGCTGTCGGCCAAGCAGCAGCTTGGTCCCGACTCCGTCGGTGCTCGCGACCAGGACAGGGTCGCGTACGTCCTGGAGATGGAAGAGGCCGGCGAAGGCACCGAAGTCGCCCAGGACGCGCGGGCCGTGCGTCGAGCGCACATGCTGGCCGATGCGTCGGACGTTTTCCTCGGCCGCACGCAGGTCGACGCCGGCCTCGGCGTAGGTCACGCGGGTGACTGCTCGAGTCCGAGCTTGTCCACCAGGCCGTCGATCGGCATCGGGTAGCGGCCATGGAAGCACGCGTTGCACAACTGCTGCTCGGGCAAGCCGATCGCGCCGACCAGGCCGTCCAAGCTCAAGTAGCCGAGCGAATCAGCACCAACTGCCGTACGAATCTCTTCCACCGAATGGATGTTGGCGATGAGCGATTCCTCGGGCGCTGTATCGACGCCCAGGTGACAGGCGTACCGAATCGGCGGCGCGCAGATGCGCAAGTGGACCTCGGCTGCACCCGCGCGGCGGAGCATCGCCACGATGCGTGGAGTGGTCGTGCCGCGCACAATGCTGTCGTCGACCACCGCGATGCGCTGCCCGCGCAGCACCTCGGGCAGCGGGTTGAACTTGAGGTCGACGCCCACCTCACGCTGGTCCTGGTATGGCTGAATGAACGTGCGCCCGATGTAGCGGTTCTTGACCAGCCCTTCGCGATAGGGCAGGCCTGCCGCGCGCGCGAAGCCGATCGCGGCTGGCGTGGCCGAGTCGGGCACAGGCATGACGAAGTCGGCGGCGACGGGATGTTCGCGCGCGAGCGCCTCGCCCATCCGCTCGCGCGTCGAGTACACGAGCTGGCCGTCGAGCAGGCTGTCGGGTCGGGCGAAGTAGATGAACTCGAACGAGCAGCCAGCGCGGCGCGTCTGCTTCGTGAACTGCTCCGAGTGCACGCCGTCCTGGCCGATCGCGAGCAACTCGCCGGGCGCGATCTCACGGATCGGCTGCGCACCGATAGTGTCCAGTGCGCAGGTCTCTGAAGCCACGACCCAGCCGCTGTCGAGGCGGCCGAGGACCAGCGGGCGGATACCCCACGGGTCGCGCGCAGCGTACAGGTGATCGCGCGTGAGCATGACGAAACAGAACGCACCCCGCAGCTGACCAAGCGCGGACCGCATGCGCTCGAGCCACGAGTCACCAGGGGCCTGCGCGATCAAGTGCGCCACGAGTTCTGAGTCGGTCGACGTGCGCGGCGTCACTCCGAAGTCGACCACCCGCTGGCGTATCTCGGCGACGTTGACGACGTTGCCGTTGTGGGCCAGCGCCAGACTGCCCAATGGCGAGCTGACGACCATCGGCTGAGCGTTTTCGGCTCGACTCGAGCCGGTGGTCGAGTAGCGCGTGTGGCCGATTGCCAGCGAGCCGCCGAGGCGGGCGATGTCGCGGTCGCGGAAGACCTGACTGACCAGGCCCATGCCGGTGAGGTTGTGCAGGCTGGTGCCGTCGGCAGTGCAGATGCCGGCGCTCTCCTGACCGCGATGCTGCAGCGCGTACAGCGCAAAGAACGTCATGCGCGCCGGCTCCTGGCGTGGAGCGTAGATCGCCACCACGCCACACTGCTCGCGGGGCTTGCTCATGCCAGACCTGCCGCCCAGATCGCTTCGAGCCCCGCCACGGATTCGTCGATGGCGGTACCGATCTCGAGGCGTGTGCCGCCTGCGTAACCGATGGTCATCACGGGCACGTCCTCCTGGTTGCCAAGGCGCGCGACGCTGTCCACGTCTTCAGGGCGGCACGTGACGATTGCCCGACCCTGGTCTTCAGAAAACAGGTTGGTCTCGACGCTGATGGTGGCGCCGACGCCGGTGGCGAAGCAGCACTCGGCCAGCGCTATGGCCAGTCCGCCGTCGGAGACGTCCTGCGCCGACAGCAGCAATCGCCGACTGACCAGCGTGCGCAGCAGATTGGCCAGGCGGCGCTCCTCCTGCAGGTCGAGGCGCGGGAAGCCCGGGCGGCCTTCGGCAGGCAGGCCGAGGAGCACGATGACGGCCTTATCGCGGAAGCCGATCGGGGCGGCAAGTGAGACGTCGTCGATGACGCCAACCATGCCGATGGTGGGCGTTGGCGGGATCGGCCGGCCCGCCGTCTCGTTGTACAGGCTGACGTTGCCGCTCACGATCGGCACGTCGAACAGTCGACACGCTTCGGCCAGGCCGGCGACGGCTTCACTGAGCTGCCAGGCCACGAGCGGCTTTTCGGGGTTGCCGAAGTTCAGGCAATCGGTCACCGCCACAGGCGTGGCGCCAACGCAGGCCAAGTTGCGCACGGCTTCGGCAACCGCCTGCTGGGCGCCTCTGCGGGGATCTCGCAGCATGTAGTGCGGATTGCAGTCGGTCGTGACTGCCAAACCCTTGCGGGTGCCATCGATGCGCAAGACGGCGGCCGCGGCTTGGCCGGGGCCGAAGACGGTGTTGGCCTGGACGGTCGAGTCGTATTGGCGATACGCAAAGCGGCGCGAGCACAGATTTGGCGAGGCCAGTAGGGCTCTCAAGTCGGTCGGGCTGTCACGATGCGGCAGCACCACGGCAGGCGGGCCTGGCTGTAGCTCGTATTCGGGTACGTCGTCGGTAAGCAGCGCAATGGGCAGCTCGGCCACCGTTTCGCAGTCGTCAAGGACGCGCACCAGGCCGTCGTCGGTCACGCGCCCGATCACCTCGGCATGCAGATCCCAACGCGCAAAGTGGCGTTTCACTGTCGCCTCGGAGCCCGAGCGGACGAGCAGCAACATGCGTTCCTGCGACTCGGACAGCATCATCTCGAACGGTGACAAGCCCGTCTCGCGCTGCGGTACGCGGCTCACGTCGATCTCGACGCCGAGCCCGCCTCGGGCGGCCATCTCCACGCTCGACGACGTCAGACCGGCCGCGCCGAGATCCTGCATGGCGATGACGTCGCCCGTCTCCAGGACGGCCAGACAGGCTTCGAGCAGCAGTTTCTCGAGGAACGGATTGCCGACCTGGACCACTCCGCGATGGCTGGCCTCAGGATCGTCATTGGACGCAAATGCCGCGCCCTGCAAGCCATCGCGCCCCGTGTCGGCGCCAACCAGCAGCAGCGGATTGCCTGGCCCGCTCGCCCGAGCAGTGATCAGTCGCTCGATGGGCGCGATGCCCACGCACATCGCATTCACGATCGGATTGCCCGCATAGCCCGGATCGAATGAGATCTCGCCGGCGACAGTCGGCACGCCGATGCAATTGCCGTAGTGGCCGATGCCGCCGATCACGCCATGCAGCAGGTGCATCGTGCGCGGATCGGTTGGGTCGCCGAAGCGCAGCGAGTCGACCATCGCAACTGGCCGCGCGCCCATCGTGAACACGTCGCGCAGGATGCCGCCGACGCCCGTCGCCGCGCCTTGAAACGGCTCGACCGCGCTGGGGTGGTTGTGCGATTCCATCTTGAGCACGACGGCCAGGCCGTCGCCGATATCGACCGCGCCGGCGTTTTCGCCAGGTCCTTGCAGCACCCGCGGACCATTGGTCGGCAGCGTGCGCAGCAGCCTGCGGGAGTGCTTGTAGCTGCAGTGCTCGCTCCACATGGCCCCGAGCATGCCCAACTCGACATCGTTCGGCTCACGGCCAAGCCGACGCACGATGTGTTCGTATTCGGCGGGCAGGAGTCCGAAGGCGCGCAGGCGGTGTTCGTCAGTGCGGTCCTTCGACAAGCTCAGGATGAGCGGAGTGGTCGCCAGGCTCATACCGCGGCTGGCTGCCGTACCGCTGCTGCCAGCGCCTCGAAAATGAGTCGACCGTCCTCACTGCCGAGCAGGCAATCGTTCGCCCGCTCAGGATGTGGCATCAAGCCAAGGATGTTGTTGCCCGGTTCGTTCTGAATGGCGGCGATGTTGGCCTGGGCGCCGTTCGGGTTCGCCCCCGGGCTCACGTTGCCCTCGGCGTCGCAATACCGCATGGCGACTCGAGCTTCGTCGTCGACGGCCACGTAGTTGCCCTCGCCGTGCGCGATGGGCATCTTCAGCACCAGGCCTTTGCTGGCGGCTCGGAGAAAGGGCGAGTCCGTGGATTCGACGCGGCAGTAGACCCACTCGGAGCGGAACTCGAGCGAGGCATTGCGCAGCATGGCGCCGGGTAACAGACCCGCTTCCAGGAGCATCTGAAAGCCGTTGCAAATGCCCAGGACCAGTCCGCCGCGTTGGGCAAACCGCTCGATACCGGCCATGACTGGCGCGAAGCGGGCGATGGCGCCGGCGCGCAGATGATCGCCATGGGCGAAGCCGCCAGGCAGGACCACGGCCGAGTACGCGTCCGGAGGGAAGGGATCCGCGTGCCAGATCAGGTCGACCGGACACTCGACCGCCCGTAGGGCGCGGACCGTCTCGCGCTCGCAATTCGTACCCGGGAATTGCACGACCGCGGCGCGAGCCGCCGTGGGCTCCACAGCCCACAGTGTAGGCGGCGGCGTCTCATCCGTGGCACGACTATGCCGGGTCGCCTGGTGAACCCTGGGCTGAGCCGCGCGGTAGTCCGATAGTGGACTGGAGATGAGCGAAGCGTCCCCTACATCGGGCTACCCGATCGACGAATCAGGCTTCGTGCGTCAGTGCGCATGGTGCCGCCGCGTGGCCGACGAGCAGGGTCGCTATCGCATCGTGGCCGCGATCATGATTCACGGCGCCAGCCACGGCTGCTGCGAAGCGTGCGCCATCCGCTTCCTGAACAGCGGCCGGCGCAAACCACGCGGCCTCGCCGCCTGACTCCGCGCCGTTCTCGCGCAACCTGCACCCGCGTTGGACCGTTTCGTCCAGGTCGGCGACGTGGGTTGCGAACGAGCCGATCCGTTTGACACAGCGCGTCGGCTAAAGCGTTACGCGGCTGTCTGAGCGTCTTTGGTGTGCGCGTGTGCGGGCATGAGCGTCAGCTCGTGCTGGCCGAGCGGCGTCGTCTCGAGCAGGTCGAGAAACGCGCTGATCACGCGTGGATCCCACTGGGTGCCGGCGCCCTCTGCTAGACGCCGCTTGGCTTCTGTGACCGGGAGGGCCTTGCGGTACGGCCGCGTGGTGGTCATGGCGTCGAAGGCGTCGGCCACGGCGATGATTCGCGCGCCCACCGGGATGGCTTCGCCCTTGAGTTGGTCAGGATAGCCCTGGCCATCCCAGCGCTCGTGATGGCCCCGCACGTACCTTGCGCACTCCTTGAAGAGTGAGAAGCTAGCGAGCATGGAGCCACCCACGGCCGGGTGGATGCACATATGCTCGCGCTCTTCCTCATTGAGCGCCCCCGGCTTGAGCAGCACCTCATTTCTGATGGCGCACTTGCCGATGTCGTGCAGCCTACCTGCCAGGAAAATCAGATGGGCGTCATCGCCCGAAATGCCAAGCTTGAGCGCCAGTTTCTCCGCGTATTGGCCGACGCGGAGCGAGTGCCCATGGGTGTAAGCATCCCGAGCATCCAGGATATCGGCCAGCTGAAACATCGCCTCGGTGGTATTGGTCTCCAGCGAGACGGTGTTGCGCAGCGTGTAATACAGGCCGGTCAGGGGTACTGCCGCTAGCGCGATCGTCCATCCCGAAATGCTCCACAGGATCGCGATGAGCACGCCGACGAATAAGACACTGATCGTGGCGGGCCACGTGTGGCGGTAGGCACGCACCCAGGTCAGCTTGACGGGAAACCCCGATGCAAACGCGACAATCCCGGCCACGGCAAAGGTGTTACACAGGAAGTACGCGACACACGTCCCAAGGACGAATGGGACGCTGCGCGGATCAGTGAGCGATGAACCGCCCGCCAGGTGCCAGACCAGTCCGCCGCATCCCGCACTGATTGCCGCCTGCGAGATGTTGTAAACACGGCGAACCCAGGCACCGCGTCGGCCAAATAGCTGCGCTGTGGCCACGACGAGGACCGCCCAGTGGAGTGGAAACAGCAGGATCGCGGCGACAGTGATTGCCGAGGCCACACTGAGGTCAGTGCGATGACCGAGGCGCGACGTCGGTGCCGACACCATGAACCGGTGAGCAATGCTGCCGGCAATGGCAAACAGCGTGACCGCGGGTAGTCCACGCAGGTCAGCTGCGGCCCATTTCAACGCGGCGAGCAGCGCCAAGCTGGCCGCGGTGATCATCACCAGCCAGAGGATTGCTGCGCGTCGAGGAAGTCCGAGCAAAAGAAAACCGCCACCCACTTGGGGCGGCGGCATTCTATGTTCGTAGATCGCTGCTCGTGGCCGCGGAAGGTTGCGGCTACATCACGAGCGTGCGGATCAGCCCCAGCTCGACTCCGCGAAGGCAACGCTCTGCGAGAGGATCATTGCAGCGACCATAGCGGCCCAGAGGAGCGTGGCGCGGATCTTGTTCATCGACATTTGGGTTGTAGTTCCTTCTTGTGGTTTCTGATGACATCTCGTCGATGCCTCAGTGGTGCCGGGAAGATATAGCGAAAATGTCACGATTAGGCCTCGGGCTACTATCTTTCTGGCCCCTCATTGCCAAATCCCCATATAAACGGCCGCCCCAACGGCTTTTATTGGGGATTCCCAACTTTCGGGGAGGCCGCTCGAAGCCATCGTGGACATCCTCGTCGTCGACGACGATCTGACTACTCGCAAGATGCTGCGCTTTGTGCTCGAGCAGCAGGCTGGCCATCGGGTGCTCGAAGCCGAGGACGGCGAAGCCGCCCAACGCGCCCTGGATGGCGAGCGCTTCGACCTGGTCATGGTCGACGTGGTCATGCCCGGCATCGACGGCCTCGAGCTGTGCAAACGCATCCGCGCCACCTCGAATGTGCCGATCATGGTCGTCTCGGCCCGCGGCGACATCCAATCCCGCGTCCGTGGCCTGCAGCTCGGCGCCGACGACTATCTGGCCAAACCGTTCGATCCCTCTGAGTTGGCCGCCAGAGTGGAAGCCGTGCTCAGACGCACCAGCCGCCAGGCGCGCGCCGACAGCGACGGCCGCATGCGCGTCGGCGACATCACCCTCGATCTCACCGAGCACAAAGTCGAAGTCCGCGAACGGCGCGGCGGGCGACGCAACGTCCAGCTCACGCCGACCGAGTTCAAACTGCTGCTGGTGCTGGCCCGCACGCCGGGCAAAGCCTTCAGCCGCGACGAGCTGCAGACCTCGTTGTGGGGCACGCCAGCTGATCCGACCGCCGGCTACAGCACCGTCAACTCGTACGTTTCAGACCTGCGCGATCGGCTCGAGTCGGACCCGAAGAATCCGCGCTACCTGGTGACGGTGCGCAACGTCGGCTATCGGCTGGATGTCTGAGATCGCCCCACCGCCGAGTGCCGCCGACGTGCTGAACGCCGTCGTCGAGATCACGCGCGAGGCGATCGCCGGCGCCACCGAAGCGTCCGTCGCCGACGCCGTCGTGCGCATCTCGGCGAGCCTGACCGGCGCCGACCAGGGCACGCTAGGCATGGTCCGCGATGACGAGGTGGTCATCGTCGCCGCCGTGACGCCGCCGCGCCAGCCCGTCGGTTCGCATTTCCCGGTTGGCTTCGGCGTGGCCGGCTGGGTTGCCGCGACCGGTCGACCGGCCGAAATCCAGGACGTCCGGCAAGACAAGCGCTACGTGGCGCTGCCGTACCCGGAGGTGCGCTCGTTCGTCGGTATGCCACTTGAGAGTGCCGGCAAGCTGGTGGGCGTGCTGATCATGGCCGCCTGGCGGCCGGGCGCGTTTGCGCCGAATACAGCCGGCGCGCTCGCGCCGCTCACGGAGATCGCAGCGCTGCTGCTGAGTCGTACCGCCGTCGACCACGATCTGCGCCACCGGCTCGCCACACTCGAGACCTCAGCCCACGAAGGTCTGGCCGAGAGCCTGCACGAGCTGAAGTCGCCGCTGCACGCGGCGGCCGGCTTTGTCGACATCGTCGCCGAGGAAAAGTCGGGACCGTTGACTGAGCAGCAGAAAGACTTCCTCAATACCGCGCGCGCCGAGTTTGGACGGGTGAAAGAGGCCCTGGCGACACTGGTCGAGGTCGGCGCCGCCGCGGCCCAGCGACCGCTTCACCTCGAGCTCGTGGACGCCTCGGCCGTAATTTCCGAATCGGTCCAGCGATTTACCGGCCAGGCTCTGCGCGGCGACGTGCGACTGGTCGCGCAGAACGACCTGACCGCGGCGCCCATGCGCGTGGACCGCGCAGCCATCCAACAGGTGCTCGCCAACTTCGTGCAGAACGCATTGCGGGTCGCGCCCGCTGGGTCTGAGATCGTGGTTGCCGCCACGAGCATGCCTGAGTGGACGTGCTTCAGCGTTGCCGACCGTGGGCCGGGTCTACCTGAGGGTGAGCCCGCGCAACTGTTCGAACCCTTCCAGCAGGGCGACAGCCGCTCCGGTGCACGCCAGGCCGGCAATGTCGGGCTGGGGCTGTCGCTGTCGAAGAAGATCGTCGAGCAGCACCAGGGCATGATCTGGGCGGAAAGCCGCGGCGCCGGCGGCAGCCGGTTCTCTTTCGCGCTGCCTAGCGTGACTCGCGACTGACGCGCAGGGCGACCAGGAGCCGTTCGCGTTTCTGAATCTCGCGGGCGATGGCCTCTTGGGAGCGCGTCGCCTCACGCTCGCGTCGGCGCTGCTCTGATTCCAGCATTGACCAGCCAATGCCGCTGCGCATGCCCAGCGCGCCGAGCAGGACGAACAGTCCGACGCTCAGCAGCAGCACGCCGGCTCGGCCGGTGCCGGTGACGATCACGACGACCCCAGCGCCCACGGCGATCAGCGCGATGGCGATGGTCGCGCGGCGGAAGCGGGCACTGGCGAGCGGCTCAGCCAGGATTTCGGACTGCGCCAGCTGACGCTCTTTGAGGCGCGCTAAGGCGCGCTCGACGGCCGATGGCTCGAGGCTGTCTTTTACCGCCTCCAGGGCTTCGCCGACATGTCTGACGCGTGTCTCCGTTGGGTTTGGCAAAACCTCGAGACGGGCGCCACAGGCGGCGCAGACGACCTGCTCGTTGTCGTCGCGGACGAGCAGCGGAGCCGTGCATAGCGTGCAGCGCGCCTGGCGCCACTGCGGGACTCGAGAGGCCATGGCCGACTGCACTTTCGCACACTTCGCGACGTCATAGCTTGGTCTAGGGGATCCCCCGGGTGGCTGATGTTCGTCACCTCGATGTGGGGGTCTGGCCTGTTGGCCCCTAGGCCATTCGGGCTAGGCGACCGATACCCGCTAACGTAATGATTGCTGCTCCCGCTGCAAACGCCGCCGTCGCCGCCACTGATCGGCACGAGTCAGGAGTCCGCTTCGGGCCACCTACCGCTTAGAACCATGGCGTTCGCGGTGGTCGCCCCCTTCGCCGCCCTCGGCATAACTGCCCTACCGATGCTTATCGAGACCGCCCTGCGCGGCCTCACGAGCTAGCTGCCTGGGAAGCCGTCCTCGCCGTCGCCGCGGCTTAGCGTGCTTCGAGAGACGGCGCGATGTGGCGTGATACGCTTCGGGAGCGGTCGGGGGGCACATCCGAAGTGCTGGACCAGGAGCAGCTGGCGAATGCGCGCTTGGCGTATTCGGAGCTGTGTAAGAGCTACCAGAGTATCGTCGACTTTCGGGCGAAGCTGTTGGGGTTTCTGCCTCTGGCTTCGGGGGCCGGAGCCTATGCGGTGCTCAGCAAAGAGCCGAGCCCGCCGTGGGAGTGGGTGGCCGGCGTCTTTGGCTTCATGATTACGCTGGGGCTGTTTCTGTACGAGCTGCGCGGTTTGCAGCGGGCGGCGGCGCTGGAGCGCGCTGGTCGAGAGCTCGAAGTACAGCTCGGCATCGGCAGCGGGCAATTCACGGACCAGCCAGAGCCGTACCTCAGGGGGTTTGTGGATCCGCGTGGCGCGGCCTGGGTTATCTATGCAACCGTTGAGGCCAGCTGGATCTATCTGATCGTGGTTGGCAGACTGGGCACCGCGCTCGCCGCACTCGTAGCAGCAATTCTGGCGCTCGGCATCGGCTGGTGGATGGCCCGCCGCCAGTCGGCCATGCAGGTCCAACCAATGTCGCAGACGCTAGGCGCGGAAGCCTAGCACCGTTTCCAGCGTATCCACGTCCTCAGGCCGCTTGTCAGGTCGATAGCGCACCACCCGCGCAAAACGCAAAGCGACGCCGCCGGGATACCGCGACGATCGCTGCACGCCGTCGAACGCAATCTCGGCGACCAGCTCAGGGCGTAAATAGACGGTCCAGCGGTCGCGCGACCGCTCGAGCTCGAGAAACTTCTCGGTCTGCCACGTCAACATGGCGTCAGTCAACCCCTTGAACGTCTTGCCGAGCATTACGAACTGACCACTCTCGGGATCGCGCGCGCCGAGATGCAGGTTGGACAGCCAGCCCTGGCGGCGGCCGTGACCCCACTCAGCGGCGAGGATGAGCAAATCGAGCGTATGCCGCGGCTTGACCTTGATCCAGCCCGCGCCGCGGCGGCCCGCCTCGTATGGCGAGTCCAATGCCTTGGCGACCAGACCCTCGTGGCCATGCAACAGCGTTGTTCGCATGAACTCTTCGCCTTCGGCAAGATCGGCCGTCACGATGCGCGGGGTGCGCAATTCGGACGGCACGGTCGCGGCGAGCGTGGCGTGGCGCTCGGAGAACGGCCGGTCGAGCAGATCGGTGCCGTCCACATGCAGCACGTCGAACACGAATGGCGTGAGCGGCAGCTCCGCGCGCAGGCGGTCGACGTCCAGGCGACTACCAAAACGACTGGCGCTGACCTGGAACGGGTGTGGGCGACCGTCGGCGCGCAGGGCGATTACCTCACCGTCGAGCACGATCGAACTGACGCCCAGGCGGCGAGCGGCCTCGACCACCTCGGGCACGCGCGCCGTGATGTCGTCGAGGCTGCGGGTGAAGACCCGCACGTCGGACCCGAGCACGTGGATCTGCATGCGCGCGCCGTCGAGCTTCCACTCGAGCGCAGCTGGCGAAATGCGCTCGAGCGCCTCGCCAATGCTGTCCGCGGACTGCGCGAGCATGGGCAAGACCGGCCGTCCAACCGCGAGCCGGAACGCACTCAGCCCAGCGGCGCCATCGCGCATGCCCGCTTCGGCCACCGCGCCGATGTCACCGCGCAGCATCACCGCGCGCCGCACGTCGCCGACGGGTCGATCGAGTGCGCGTGCCAGCGCCTCGACCATGACGCCTTCGAGAGCGCCCTGGCGCAACTCGCCGATGAGTAGCCGCGTCAAGAATGTCTGCTCGTCAGCCGTGGCGCGCTGCATGAGCTCGTGCATCAGCCGACGACGGGCAGCCTGTGAGTCGCGCCCGGCCTGCTGCCCGATGGCCTCCAGCGCGGCGTCCACTTCGATCAATGTCAACGATGGCTCGTCAGCCGGGGCGGGAACGTCGCGAATGGAGGCGTAGCCGACGCCAATCTGGCGTTGGCGCAGTTGGCCCGACAAGTACGCGACGCCGACCGGCGCCTCCTCAGGCTGCAGGCGACGCAGTGTCGAGGCGAGCAGTGCGATCTTCTCGCCTCGAGCGGCGGTCACCGCAACAGCCGTCGAGGTTTCGACCAGGTCCGCGAGGAGCATTGTCATCCTGAGCTTGCGAAACATCCGCTTGCTGGCACGGTCGCGCTCAACAAGCGGATCCTTCGGCTCGTGCCTCGCCTCAGGATGACATGTCCAGCGGCAAGCGGATCCGAAACAGCGAGCCCACGTTCTCTTCACTCTCGACTTCGATCGTGCCACCGTGACTCTCGACGAAGTGGCGGGCGCTGGCCAGGCCGATGCCGCTGCCGTCCACGCGACGCTCGACGTTGCGGCCGCGCTGGAAGCGGTCGAAGATGCGCGCGACATCATCAATCGGGATGCCGATCCCGCTGTCCTGAACTTCGAGCACCGCCTCCGAACGCTCGCGGCGCACCCGTACCACGACCCGGCCGCCCGTTGGGCTGTACTTGACCGCATTGTCGACCAGGTTGGTGAGCACGCGGCCCATCCGCCGTGAGTCCCACTGGCCGACCAGCTCAGACTCCTCAGTGTCGAGCTCCAGCGTGTGCCGCTCGGTCGCGTGCTGCTGCTCGGCCAGCGCATCGCGC
>Ga0137375_10003659_pt1 | contig 18257 bp, 17 predicted proteins | sample SagtaG_24_FD_104936 | JGI IMG/M metagenome (GOLD analysis project Ga0137375, IMG submission 104936) | Vadose zone soil microbial communities from Sagehorn Ranch, Mendocino, California, USA - Sage1_R_113_16 metaG | ecosystem: Environmental > Terrestrial > Soil > Vadose zone | place: USA...
AGCGTCTGGGTGGTGGTGATGCCCTGCCGGCGCAGCGCCCTGGCGGTCGCGCCCGCGGCCGGCGAGCCGGTGCGCAAGATCAGCGCCTCGGCCACGCACCCCTGGTCGCGCAGCGGCGGCAGCAGCTGGCGCAGCACCGTATTCGGGCCGCCGATGTGGTTGGGGCTATCGTATGCGCAGAATGTGATCTTCATCATAGTGACGGCGAGCGCAGCAGGCACAGCAGCCCGAACTTGACCTGCCGCGCCAGGCCCCCGCCGGCGGTCAGGCTCAGCGGCGACCGCCAGAATGTCCAGTACACCCACGGCCCGAGCGCGGTCGAGAGCCGGCAGACCGTGTACCAGTGCACGCCCAGGACTCCGCTGAATGCTGGCGCGGAGTAGTGGCCGGTTCGCGTATTGGCGGCGCCCAGCCTGCGCAGCCACGTCTCGGCGGCGGCCACGAACGCGCGCGATGGCTGGAAGCGCGACAGGCTGATCGCCTCGTGCGTGGCGATCTCGGCGTCAGTCGGCTGGAGGCCGAGCCGCCGGACCTGGCGCAACCTGATCTGCTTGGCCGCTCGATCCTGTATGTCGCGCTGGCGCTGCCCGACCTGCTGCTCGTGCATCCGGTAGTGGAGCAGCACGCGTGGAATGTTCGCCAGATCGGTATGCTGCGTGGCTCGCACCCACAGATCGTAGTCGTCCGCCGGCTCGTACACCCTGTCATACGCGAGGCCGTGCCGCGTGAACAGCGTTCTTCGCATCATCACGGTCGGGTGCGCAAGCACGTCTTTGAAGAGCAGGTGGCAGCGGATGTTTACGTTGTCGGTTGGGTATCGCTCGACGCCGCCACGCTGGCCGATCTTCTGCACCCAGGCGCCGCAGACGCCGACCGGCGGGTGCGACTCCATAAACGCCAGCTGTTGCGCCAGGCGATCCGGCATGCTGATGTCGTCGGCGTCCATCCGCGCGATGTAGTTGCCCCGCGCAAGCCCGAGCCCGCGGTTCAACGAGCGGGCCAGCCCCATGTTCGCCGCGTTGCGGACGAGTCTGATGCGCGGGTCGCGCTCCGCGTACGCCGCCAGAATCTGCGGGCTGGCGTCGGTCGAGCCGTCGTCGATCGCCAGGAACTCGAAGTCGCCAAAGGTCTGTGCCAGGATGCTGTCGATCGCCCCGGGCAGGTAGGCCGCGGCATTGTAGACCGGCATCAGTACGGTCACGGCAGGGCTGGCGCTCAAACGCGGGTCTCCTCAGGGAAAGGCGGCTGGCTAGTGGTTCGCCACAGTGATGATGCTGGATGGGGGAGGCTTGGAGGGGGCGCAGCCCCCTCCAAATCACCCCGCTCCACCTTGAAAACGGGAAGTTTTTTTGACAAGCCCTTGAGCTCGATCGACTACAGAATGCCCGCGGCTGTCAGCACATGCTCGATGCGATGCCGCCACAGGTGCTCTGCCACGGTTCTGCGCGCGTAGGCTTCGGCGATCGCCGCGCGCTCGCGCTCGTGCTTGAGATAGTAGCGCGCCAGCTGGAGGCACTCTTCGAGCGTGTCGAACGGAATATACTCCTTGCCCGGCTCGTAGTATGTGTCGAGGTACGGCGCGCGGTGGGCGAGCATCAGCGTGCCGCTCATGCCCATCTCGAACACGCGGCCCTTGATCTGGCGCACATTGTTTTGCGAGCTGTCGAGCGGCGTAAACGAGACCTTCGATCGATTCCAGATCATGTTGACCTGGTCGAGGCTCAGCACGCCCACCTCGTCGGCGATGCTCGGCAGCGCGTACTTCAGGATCGCGCTCTGGACGGCGTGCTGGACGCGCTTCGGCAGCGCCTCGCGGCCATAGTTGGGATACAGGTACCGGCGGGTGCCCTTGCCGAAGGCCCGCAACCCGGCGCGCCTGGCGAGCCAGCGCAGCTGCGGTCCGCGCGCGCCGTACACCTGGCCCACGAAGCTAAAGTCGATATCCTTGCGGGTCGCGCGCCCATCCCAGAAGCCGCTGCAGGCCCACTGTGCGTGGATCAGGTTTGGGAACGCGGCCCTGTTCAGTGTGTAGATGTTCGGGCTGTTGGTCACCATAAAGGTATACCACGTCGCCCGCTGCCGGGAATAATCCTCCCAGCGCCACTCGTCGTCGCTGTTCCACGCGATGATCGGGCTGTGGCGTGCGGCCTCCGCCAGCGTCTCGCGATCGAACTCGTCGCGGTACGTGGCGATGAACACTGCGTCGTAGCCGCCGCCGCGCACCGTCGCCAGAAACACGCGCCGCAGCTGCTCGACGCCGACCGCAGACGCGGTCAGATAGTCGAAGAAATCGACGGTGTGGCCGAGCGACTCCGGCACTCTGTAGAGATAGTAGAACTGCGGCTCTAGCCCGCGCGGGTTGCCGTAGTAGTAGTACGATGTGCAGACAAGCAGCTTCATGATCACGTGTGCTTTGCCGTGCGCTATGGCGCCTTCTTGAACCAGAAGCAGCCGCACCCATAGGTCTGCGCGTCGGCCAGCTCCTTCGACGCGTGCTCGATCAGCCCGCCATACGCGGACAGGTCGGGCACCAGGGCAAACTCGTGCAGGCTCAGCCCCGCGAAGTAGCTCACGACCTGGTCGTACGCGTAGATCCGGTGTGCGTTGAAGTGCAGCCTCGGCCGGCCGACCGGCGTCACGAACAGCAGCGAGCCGCCGGGCGCCAGCACGCGCGTAAGCTCGCGGATCGCCTTGAGGTCGCCGTCCGGGTCGATCGGGTCGCCGTAGCGCCCCAGGCCGATGTGCTCGACCGTGTGCATGCACGAGAGCGACTGGATGCTGTTGCTCTCGAACGGCAGCGCCAGCAGGTCGGCGAACTCCGACGACAGGCCGCTCAGGTGCAGGTCGGCCGGCCGGTAGTCGTAGAACTTCACCGGCACAAACGCCGAGACGATCGAGCAGAAGTGCAGCGTCGAGGCGATGTCGACGTGGATGGCCGGCTTCGTCTGCGCCAGCACCCGCGCGGCCCAGGCCGGGTGGTAGATGTAGTGCCGGTCGAATGCGGTGCTCGCGGTTTTGTCGTTCAGGAATGGGTAGCGATCTTTCCACGACAATGGGAATCGCCGGTCGACCGATTGTCTCCGAAAGGATCGATACTGATCGACAAATTGCGCATATTGGACCCAGCTTTGAACGATCTTTGCGCCGGGCACGCGCTTCAAGGTCTTGATCATATCCAATGATCCTGAATTACTCCGCACGCTCGCTGCGAGCTCGCAGCCTGGACCGCATGCTCCGATAGACACGCTCGGCCTGTGCTCGAAGGACGGATTTCTTTGCGCGGCGCTGCGTTTCCTGCCACTTCTGAGAGCTGAGATCTTGAAAGTATCCGATTAATTCCGCTTTCGCAAAGCCCGGCACCGCGATAATAACATCTTCGCTGATGACAATGTACCTGTTGACGCGCTGGTTGAGCTTGGCGATTATCGTCGTGATATCGGGCCACTGATCGGCGTGATGCGGCCGCGGCGGCGGCTCGAGAAAGAGACGCGCGTCGTCGACGAGAATAAAGCTGTCCACGTTAGATTGATCGATGATATCGATCTCATCCAGCACCGGGCACTCGTCTTGAGCGCCATAGGTCTGGCCGCCGCTCCAGTGCGCGTCGAGCCAGAACAGGCTCGGCACGTCGAGCAGCGGGACGATCTCGGCCAATATTGCTCGGGTGTGGCCGTACAAAAAGGTGATATTGTCGATGTCGCCATATTTTTCGATCGCCTGGCGATAGATTGGCTCAGAAAACTCGATCGTGAACACGCGCTCAAAATATTTGCTGGCCCAATATGTGGTATTGCCGAGAAATGTGCCGGTTTCGACAAAATTCGGAATAGCATACTTCTCCAACAGGTGGAGGATGATAAATTCAGGTGGGCCCTGCCGTATCATGCCCATCGCTCTCGTCCTTCACGCCGATCCACTACGATGACTTCGGTATGGCTATCCTATTGGCACGATCTCGCATCTCTGTGCGCTTTGCAGCAGACCCGCACCAGATGCCCGCACTGGCTGCTCCCCCTGCGCGATTTCGCTGATCGAGACATGTCCAATACCCTGAACGTAGTAAAATGGTCGCTGATGTGTTGTGAGGCCGACGGCGAACTGAAGATCGCAGGCCGCCAATGGAATATCGCACGTGAATTCCACACTGTAGCGCCCGGCGCTGAGGTCTTTTGGTCGCGACCAGTAGGTAATAACTGGGATTGAGTCGATCGTCATCAGACCGACCCCCGCAATAACCTGATCGAGCGGTTTCCTCAGCTCGAACTCCAGCCCGATCCGCCAGGGCTCGCCAAGCCTGAACTCGGCCTGGGGCTGTCCGCTGGTGGTGTGGAAGCGCAGGCATGTCGCTTCGCCAGGAACTTCCGGCCCGCTGCGGGGCAGCGCGACGCTGGTCGATAGATCTTCGGCGCTGGAGGCGAGATACTGGGCGATCACCTGGTCGGATGGCCCCGATATCTCGATCCGGCCGCTATTGAGCAAGATCGCCTCGGGGCAGAGCGTGCGCACCGCCGCCATGTTATGGCTGACAAACAGCACCGTCCGGCCCTGCTTCGCGACGTCTTCCATCTTGCCGAGGCATTTTTTCTGGAACTGCGCGTCGCCGACCGCCAGCACCTCGTCGACGATCAGGATCTCGGGGTCGAGGTGCGCCGCCACCGCGAACGCCAGCCGCATGTACATGCCGCTGGAATAGTGCTTGACCGGCGTGTCGATGAAGCGCTCGACTTCGGCGAACGCGACGATCTCGTCAAACTTGCGGTCGATCTCGGCGCGGCGCATCCCGAGGATCGCCCCGTTGAAATAGATGTTCTCGCGGCCGGTCAGCTCGGGGTGGAAGCCAGTGCCGACCTCCAGCAGCGTGCCGACCCGGCCGTGCAGCTCGGCGCGACCTTCGGTCGGCTCGGTGATGCGTGAGAGCACCTTCAGCAGCGTGCTCTTGCCGGCGCCGTTGCGGCCGATGATTCCCACCGCCTCGCCGCGCGGGATCTCGAAGGAAATGTCCTTGAGGGCCCAGATCGCATGCCGCTCGGATTTGGAGCGCTCGCCGCGCCAGGCCGATCGAAGGCGGCGCCAGGGGCTCGTCGCGAGATCGGTCAGCGTGTCGCGCAGGGTCTTGTAGCGCTCCTGCGGGCCGCCGATCTGGTACTGCTTGCCCAGGTTGTGGACCCGAATGGCGGTGTCGTTCATCATCGTTAGAAAGTTGGAACGTTAGAAAGTTGGAACGTTAGAAGGTTAGAACGTTCTAACCTTCCAACATATCAACATCGTATGCAACCTGATCCTCGCGGATGTGCCGGCTGCTGGGCTGGCTGTCAAGATAGGCCATGAATCGGCTGATCTGGCTGCTGCATTTGGCGGCTTGCCCGATTAGCTGCTCGAACTGAGCCTGATCGATGTGGTCGACATCGAAAGCGACGTATGTCTGAGCGCGTAGCTCTCCCGCCGATCCTTTTGCTCGACCTAGATATTCGATGAAGAGGGGCTGAGTTCGGCTCTCGAAGCCTTCGGCAATGTTCGACATGATCGACACGGCGGCACGGCGCATCTGATCGCGCAGACCAAAATCTCGCCCAAACGTGCCATCGTTCGACAATTGATAGATCAGCTTCGTTAGCTCGCGCGCCGTTTGCCAGGCTTCAATTTCTTCGAACCGCCGGATCGTTCCCATCTCGCCCCCTTGGTATCAGGTTATCAGGTTATCAGGTTAGAACGTTCAAACGGTCTAACCTTCGAACTTTCAAACATGCTAACGTTCAAACGATGTCCGCGAACGTCTTCTCCAGCCTTCGGAAGTAGAACGCGCCGCTGACCATGATGGCGAGCGCCGCCAGCGACGAGGCCAGGATCATCGGGCCGGGCCGGGTGTTCGCGCCGAGCAGCGCCCAGCGGAAGCCCTCGACGACGCCGACCATCGGGTTGAGGCTGTAGATCGTGCGCCACGGCTCGGGCACCAGGCTGCTCGGGTAGGCGATCGGGCTGGCGAACATCCAGATCTGGATCAGGAACGGCACGACGTAGCGCACGTCGCGGTACTCGACGTTCAGTGCCGCCAGCCACAGCCCGACGCCGAGCGACGTGACGACTGCCAGCAGCAGCAGCAGCGGCAGCCAGAGCACGTCGATCGTCGGCACGACCCCGTAGTACAGCATCAGCGCCAGCAGCACCGCGAACGCCAGCACGAAGTCGATCACGCCCGAAAGCACCGCCGCGATCGGCACCACCAGGCGCGGGAAGTAGACCTTCTTGATCAGGTTGGCGTTGCCGACCAGGCTGTTCGAGGCCTGGCTGAGCCCGTTGGCGAAGAACGTCCATGGCACCAGGGCGGCGTAGCTGAAGATCGGGTAGGGGATGCCGCCGTCGGGCTTGATGCCAGCGAGCCGGCCGAAGAAGATGCTGAAGACGATCATTGTGAAGAACGGCTGGATGATCGCCCACGCCGCGCCGAGCGCCGTCTGCTTGTAGCGCACCTTCACGTCGCGCCAGACCAGGAAGTAGATCAGCTCGCGGTAGAGCCACAGCTCGCGCAGCCGGAGCGCGATCCAGCCCCGCGACGGCTCGATCACAATCAGCGGCGCTTCGCCCCTATCGATTGTCTGTGCAGGCTGGCTTGTGCCGCGTTGTAGTGCTGGTTGTTCCTCGACAGACATTGGCGCTCCCATGTGATAGCGCTCTCTATTGTAGCACATATGATGGGTCGGGCGCCTGCTCGCCTCATGCTGCCCAGGGCTTGTCAATTCTTTTACCAGCAGCCGCTGGAATGGGGGTGCGGGGAGCGGGAACGCCGCCCCCCGCATCTTGTTCTTCCCGGCCGGTGTGGGTGGCGAAGCCACCCACACCGGCCGGGAAAAAGGATTTCTTGGAGGGGCGCAGCCCCTCCAAACCGCCCCCATGCCCGAGATGTCAAAGAACTGAGAAGCCCTACATGCTGCCGCGCGTTGAGAGATTAGAGATTGAGACATCGATCTCTAATCTCCACTTTTCGGAGCGGGAGGTACGGCTTTGGCTTGAGCAACCACACGCCGCCGCGCCAGCCGGGCCTTGTGCCCGCGCCGCTCGTGGATCGCCGCCAGTCGCTCCAGTTCGGCGGGGTCGCGGCGACGCGCACGAGCCAGCTCGCGCCGCCGCGCCAGCGTCTCGCCGAGGTGCTGCCAGTTCCAGGCCCAGGCCGCCAGCAGCCCACCCTGCCGCCGCAGCGCGATCTTCGCCAGCGTCTTTGCGGCCAGCAGCACCGCGAACGGCGCGGCCTGCCGCCAGCGCATCACCTTGAGGTAGGTGCGCAGCCCGTTCTTGGTGCGCTCGGCATCCCAGCGCTGGCTCCCGGCGCTGCCGCCGCGCTCGTGGTAGACGCAGGCCTCGAAGTCTTCCAGCACGCGCCAGTCCAACAGCCAGGCCCGCCAGCACAGGTCGGTGTCCTCCCAGTACAGGAAGTAGGCCTCGTCGAAGCCGCCCAGCCGCTCCCATGCCGCCCGCCGGATCATCAGCGCGCCGCCCGGCACCGCCGCCGTCTCGCCCACGCCGGATGAACGTTCGAACGTTTGAACGTTTGAACGTTCGAACGTTGACGGTCGTTCGTCCGGGTAGAGCGTGGTCGGGCAGATGATCCCCGCGTCCGGCCGCTCGGCCATGTGGCGCGCGAGGATGGCGAGCCAGTCGGGTGTGACGATCACGTCGGGGTTCAGGAACACCAGCAGCTCGCCGCGCGCCGCCTGCGCGCCCTGGTTGCAGGCCCGCCCGAAGCCGACATTCTCCGCGTTCGCCAGCAGCCGCGCCGCCGGGTGCCGCGCCGCGACAGCTTGCGTCGTGCCGTCGGACGAGGCGTTGTCGACCACCAGCACCTCGTAGGGCGCGTAGCGCGTGGTCTCGATCGCCGCGAAGAACGCCGGCAGCAGATCGGCGCTGTTGTAGGTGATGACGATCAGCGAGATGAGCGGCCTATCCGTTGTTTGCATGTTTGCAGGTTAGCAAGTTGGCATGTTGCCGATGCGAAACGTTCGAACCTTCGAACCTTCGAACCTTCAAACCTTCGAACCTTCAACCGCACGGCGATAGCAATCCACCGTCGCCTCCGCGATCCGCGGCCAGGCAAACTCGCGCGCGCGCTCCAGCCCGGCCTGCCCCAGCGCGTCGAGGTTCGGGTGGGCCAGCGCCCGCGCCAGCGCAGCGCGCAGCGACTCCACGTCGCCGGGCGCGAACAGGAAGCCCTCGCGGCCCTCGCTCACCAGCTCGCGCACCGGGCCGAACGCCGGCGCGACGACCGGGCGCGCGTAGGAGAGCGCCCACAGCAGGATACCGGACGTCAGAAGCGCATGATACGTCAGCGCCACCACGTCGGCGGCGGCCAGGTAGATCGGCAGATCGCCGTCGGGCACGATGCGCGCCTCCAGGCGCGCACCACTGATCACGGCGACCCGGCCGGCCAGGTCGCTGGCGTAGGCGCGATCCTTGGCCGCGCCGGCGATCAGCAGCGTGCCGCGCTCGGCCTCCGGCAGCTCCGCGAAGGCCGCCAGCAGATCCTCCAGCCCCTTGTATGGCCGCAGGGCGCCCAGGCTCAGCAGCACGCGCCCGCCGGCCGGCAGGCCAAGCGCCGCGCGGCTCTCCATCCGGTCGCGCGGCGAGCCGTACAGGCCAACGTAGCTGCCGTGCGGGATGATCTCGCAGCGTGGCAGCGCGCCGTAGCGGTCTTCGAGCGCCGCGCGCGCGGCCTGGCTGTGGGCGATGATCGCGTCGCTCCAGCGCGCCACGCAGCGGTAGACCAGGTAGGCCCAGGCCGGGTGGTAGGTCTCGTGCGGCTGCAGGTTGTGGGCGGTCCAGACAATCCGCACGCCGCGCAGCCGCAGCGCCGCCAGCAGCGCGAGGAACAGCAGGCTGCGCAGCGCGGTCGGTGTCCGGCCGCGACGCTGCGTCAGCTCGTCGAAGAAATGCAGGTGCAGGATTCGCGGCCCGCGCCCCGGCAACAGCGCCGGTAGCTCGTAGCGCGGTCGCCCGCGGTGCACGTCCACCCCCAGGTCGGCCATCGGCGCGTACAGCTGGTCGAGGTAGGGGCTGGTCGGCAGCTGTGGGGGCAGCGGGTAGACCGCCAGGGGGCCAGGGGCCAGGGGCCAGGGGCCGGGATTATTCTGCATCGATCCCTGCTCCCCGCCCCTTGCCTCCTCGGACGAGCGCGTTTCGCAATGCGTAGAGCTGCCTTCCGAGAGCGGCAGTCTGTTCCAGAACCGTAGCAAGTTGCTCGCGTGTTGCATATTGAAGGCGAGCCGCTATCTCGATCTGCGTCTCCAATTCCGCTAGTGAAGCCTGGGCTACCGACAGATGATATAAATACTCGTTACTATGCTCTCTTGTGTGTCCCTCTGCAATATTTGAAGGAATAGAAATAGCTGCCCGGCGTAGCTGGTTTGTCAGCCCATAGACCTCGTCGCGCGGGAACGATTGTGTGAGAACGTAAACTTGCTCGACCAGACCCATCCCGGCTTGCCAAACACGTAGATCGCGATAGCTCTTGATAGTCATCTTGACCTCTTACACACCTTGCGAACTCACTGCATTGTTCTGCCTTGGAACTCTAGTGTTGGCCCCGACCCCTGGCCCCCGACCCCCGACCCCTGGCCCCGCTCGGCCAGCAGCCGCTCGATCCGCGCCACCACCATGTCGATCGCGATCGCGTTCAGGCCGCCGCGCGGGATGATGCTGTCGGCGTAGCGCTTGGTTGGCTCGACGAACTCCAGGTGCATCGGGCGGACGGTCTTGAGGTACTGCTTGACCGTGGGTCAAGGCATCGAGGTGCGCCAGGTAGAGAGCGTTGTCGAAGGCGTCGGGGTGATCGAAGTTGACCAGCGCTCGTTGCTCCAGTGGCAGGTGCGACAGGTCATGATAGTACGAGTCGTGTGGGAGTAAGGCGATGCGCTCGCGCCCGACGCGCTCCAGAATAGCATTCGTGACAGTGGTCTTGCCCGAACCACTGCCGCCAGCGACACCAATCACCAGGGGACGATGCACATCATTCTCCGTATCACGCCCGCAATATTTGGCAGTATAACATGAAAACCTCTTAAGGCTCATATCTCATGATAAAGGAAGCGAACTACTGCAAGATCTCGGCTTTGTAGGATTTACGTTGGCAGGCGTCGTGATCACGCAACCGCACAAGAAACCACCTCGTCGTGCCATTTCGGCAGATCCACATAGAAGGTCGTTCCAACGCTTGCGGTGGTCTCAAATCCGATGTGGCCACCCAGACGCTCAATGAGCGCCTTGGCGATGCTTAACCCAAGTCCTGTCCCTCCAGTTCGTCTGGTGTTCGACCCATCAGCCTGCGCGAACTTCTGAAAGAGTTGGTTCCGAAATGCCTCGGGAATGCCCGGCCCGTGATCAATCACCGCAATACGTACTCGTTGCTGGTGTTGCGATACCCGGATCACAACGGTATCTCCATGGGGAGAGAATTTTGCGGCATTGGACAGCAGATTCGTGAGCACTTGCGCGAAGCGATCGGCATCAGTATTCACAACGACCGTGTCACTCACATCTTCCAGCCGAAAGGTAACGTCGAACTGCTGTCCGTAGGCGGCATTGCTTGTGATGATTTGTTCAAGTAGCGGGAGGAGTGCCAGCGGTGTCCGATGCATGGTGAGCTGGCCGGCCTCAATTTTCTGGATATCCAGTAGGTCGTTAATTAACCGAATCAGCCGTTCACTGTTGGCCAGCGCAATATCAGCCATCGCCTGGGCTTGCGCTGGCAGCGCACCGGCCACACCACCGACGAGTAACCCCAGGGCGCCGCGAATAGCCGTCAGCGGGGTACGCAGTTCGTGGCTGACCACCCCAACGAACTCGTCTTTCAAGCGCTCGCTCGTCTTACGTTCGGTGATGTCGCGCATCAATGCCAATACCTCATCGACGCCACTGCTCACGACCCGTAACTCGTAGTCGCGCGGCACCGTATTGACGACGACTTGCTGCTCCATTAAGTGGAGTCTTCCGGTTGTCAGCACATGCTTAATCGCACGCTCGACCTGCTCGGCGATGATCGGTGGGAAAAAGTCAGTCACATGCCTCCCGCGGAACAGCGCCGAGGGGCTGGCCAGATCATCCACATACCCGGCTTTATAATCGCGCAAGGTGCCATCCGCTCCTAAGCGGTACAGCGTGTCCGGGAGCGCTTCCAGAAGCGCATAGTTATTTGCATAGCTCTGGGCAAGCTCGCTCACCGCCTGCTTGTGGGCGGTGATGTCCTGAATTTGGGCGATGAAATAGCGCGGTCGTTCCTGCACATCGCGGACTAAGGAGACACTCAGCAACACCCACACGATGCGTCCCGTCTTGTGGAGGTAGCGCTTTGTTATTTGATAGGTGCGGATAGCCCCGGAGAGCATCTGCTCGACATAGGCTGCGTCAATGTCCAGATCGTCGGGGTGCATAATGGCTTGGAAGGTCGTCGTGAGTAATTCGGATTCGCTATAGCCAACCAGATTACAGGCCGCCTGATTGACCTGAAGCCAGCGCCCCTCGGGACTGACCAGTGCCATCCCAATAGCAGCATAGTCAAAGGCACTGCGAAAGCGCGCTTCACTCTCCACTAGCTCAGCCGCTGCGGACTGATGCGCGGCAAGATGCATATGGGCGCGCTCCATGGCGCGCTGCAACATACTGACAATTTGCCAGCTCACGAGGCCCAAAATACTGAACGTCGCCAGGGTAATGACGAGCGTGAGGATGCTGCCTACCATGGGACTCAACGTGATGGGCTGCCACGGCAGCACCGGCGCCAGGAGCGGAACGCCGGAGAGGAGACCCGCGCATACAGCGATACCGACACTGAATCGCGGGATACGCATGAGTGTAATAACCACCATCGGGATGCTCATTCCAGCGATGATGGCCGCATCCAGCCCGTGCACTAACAGCAAAGCGCTGCCCAGAATGAGCAGGATCGCACTGGTGAAGATGCCCAGACTGGTGCGGATGTGCCCGTGCTGAATCCGATGCTTGGCATACCCTGCGATCGGGACGATGCTGACACTCAGTATGCCCAACACAGCAAGTATCCACTGGTGGGTCCAGAGAAGCGCGATGCCATAGAATACGCCAACACCCAGCACAATCCAGATGAGGCTCGTCAATGCCGCGTTGAACAATCGCGCAAAGTCGCTCGTAAATTGGTCATCCAGGATGGTCTGCTCCATGCTTGTTCACACTCCTTATGGCCCCGATGGGTGATCGCTCAGCTGCGTATACCCGTCATTCTGCCGACCAATCCTCCATTCATGCCCACAGCGTAGGCGACCACGTAACAAGTATAGTTGCATGAACCGTGCGGCTTCATGCCAAACCAGGAACAGCACAGCAACAAAGCAACAATGCCCTGGTGTTCATCCGCCGCAAGTATTGGCAGAATGAGCAGGATGATCGTGCATGCTCTGGGTGCGTCTGAAACGGTGCCTGGGTCGTGCGGACCGTGAGACTGCGCGCAACAACTCTGTTCGTTGGTCCTACATCCGTGCCTGACCTTTTGCCTATTGACGCTCATACTCAAGTAGTGCTAGAGTTTATACGTTAAAAATTGGTAAATTTGCTTGGTCCGGACGGCGCTCATCTCTCCCCTCATCGTACGCACGTGTCCCCCCGTGAACCTGGCACTGTCTCTTTCATTACGCGAGGAACGTGCCATGTCGCAACCATCGTCGCCGACGCATACGCGGTTATCGCCGCTTGCCCTCCATCCAATGGCGCCCGACCATCAACCACTTGAATGGCTCGAATACGAAGCTCGGATACTCCTGGGTAATCTGCGCCAAGGAACATTGTCCCCAACCACCTACGATACGGCGTGGGTCGCACAGGTTCCCGACCCCGTGCACCCAACACGAGCTCGCTTTCCGCAGAGCATCGCCTGGCTTGTGCGCCACCAGTATGATGATGGAAGCTGGGGGGCCACATCGCCGTACACCCCTGATCGGGTACTCTCTACGCTCGCCGCACTATGCGCGCTTAAACGGCATAGCCAGCGCGAAATTGATGTACAGGCGATTGAGCGAGGTGTTGGTGCGGTCTGGCGCCTCTTGTCCGAATTGCAGCTGGCGCGCACCGAGCTCGTTGGGTTCGAACTGCTCCTGCCGTCCCTGGTCAGCCAATGCCATGCACTGGACATTCCACTTCCGGAATGTGCCTTCGGGTATGTCGCCGCTGGACAGGCCAAACTCGCACGTATTCCTGACGTATTACAATACTTGCCGGAATTGAGTCTGGCGATGTCGGTCGAGTTCATGGGACCGGCGGTGGATGTCACCGCGCTCCGACGCGTCCAGGGCACCAACGGGAGCTTGGGGAATTCACCGGCGGCAACCGCGTATTTCCTCACGCTCACCCAGGATGTCAGGGCGCTTGGATACTTGGAGCAGGTTCAGCAAGAGACCGGTGATGGCATGCCCTTCGCGCATCCAGTTGAGCTGTTCGAACCGCTCTGGGTGCTCGATCATCTACGGCGTGGTGGGCTCCCGCTTCAGACACTGGTTCCCGCCGCGTTTTGGGAATGGCTGGCTGGACAGGTGGGGCCGTCGGGCATCAGCTTTTCCGCCTCGTTCGCGGCGCCCGACTCTGACGACACCGCGGTGGCCACGACGCTGCTCAAACAAGCTGGCTATGCGGTTGATGCGAAACCACTCGCCGCGTTCTCCCGTGACGGGTGCTACGTGAGCTATGCTTTCGAGTGCAACCCATCCACCAGTGCGAATATCCATGTCCTCGAAACGCTCCTCACGCTCCGGTCGCCGTCTTCCGCGCTGCGGCCCATCGTGGACTTCCTGGCGTCGATGCGTAGCGAAGGCATGTTCTGGCATGACAAGTGGCATCTCTCGCCCTACTATAGTACGTCTCACGCGCTGCACGCGCTCTGCGGATTGCCCAACGAATTTCATGCACAGCGGAGCGCACTGGTGCAGCCAGCACTGGAATGGCTGACCTACACGCAGCGACCAGATGGCGCTTGGGGATGGTTACAGAGCACCGTCGAGGAAACCGCCTATGCGTTGCTCGCGCTGGTGGATGCCCAACGACATGGCTGGCCGGTGCTCGATGAGGTTATCCTGTGTGGAGCCCGCTATCTTGAGCACCATGCGTCCGTGCGCGACTACCACCCACTCTGGATTGGGAAATCTCTCTATGCACCGACGAATATTATCCACGCCGCCGTGTTGGCCGCACGGTACGCGCTGGCCAACCGATCATATATGCAGCTAGCAAAGACCGTGGGCAGTACAACCGTGGTGATCGATATGGCGGCGCGCCGCGCACAACCGCGCACGGCCTAAAGCAAGCAACACACCGCGCTGTCTCAAGCGCACCTGAGAGGAGCAATCGTGCGGGAGCCCAATGGAGCAGCGTATACCGAGGGGATCCTTCGAGAACCACCGGCGCATGAGATTGCGTGGCTCGAAGAGGAAGTCATGCGGCGTCTGACAGCACTGGGCATCGTGACGCCATCTCGTCACCTGCAACGGGTCGTGATGGTCACGCGGATGCTTCTCCCGGAATTGCCGCTTGATGCCGTGATTCCGATGGTCCTGCAAGCGCTCTGGATCTATCTCACCGATGCCCTGGTTGACGGCTCCATCTCCACGAGCGTCCTCGAAGAACACCTCCACAGCTGGCAAGCACAGCGTACGCCAGACAAGACCCGCCTCGAACCAGGGCATCGCCTCTTACGGCTGCTCCAGGACGAGCTCACGGCATGGGCACCGGAGTACCGGTATGAACAGTGGTGGGGTGCAGTCCGTCAATTTCTGGACGCCCAACTGATCCAGCGTTGTACCCTGGCGCCAAGTTATCTTGACTATCTTGCGACCCGAACCGTTGCGCAGGGAATACCGCTGACGGTCACGCTTGCCGCGCTTGTGGCTGGATACGCTGACGAACTGCAAACACGGCGGGCGGGGACACTGCTGTGGTGGGCGGGCTGTTACATCGGATTGGTGAATGATCTCTCCTCGTACGAGCGTGAGGTGCGAGAAGGAACTGCCCGGACGGCGAATGCGCGCGGTGTCCTGGCCGCGATCCGTGCAACGAGTGGTGTGCCCATCGATGAGCGCCTCAGCGCGACGCTCGTCCATCGCGATATGGAAACGTCATGGGAACAGCTCAATCGAACGCTCGGCCCACAGAGTACCTGGACTCCAATCGACTGGATGATTGCACGGCTGGCACAGTTACTCCATAGCGGGTACGCACAGTGATAGGTGGAAGCGGAGGCAATGGTGATCGCAGCAGCGAAATCATGTTTGAACGAGCGCGTAAAGCGGTCGATTCTGCTTCTGCAATCCGTTCCCACAATCCGTTATCAGCAATCCGTTCCCACAATTCTCTGGCGCTACCCGCCGACGTACACGACCCGGTACACGTTGCCGTTCTGGTCGTCCGACACGAATAGCTTGCCCTGCGCCCCCACGGCCACGCCAGCCGGGCGGCCCCACGCGCTGCCGCACGCCTGGCTTGGGCTGTCGCGGAATCCGGTCAGGAAATCGGATGCGCTGACCGGCTGGCCGCCCTGGACGACGATCATGCGGACCTTGCAGTCGCGCGGGGTGTTCGGCGCGTTCCACGAGCCATGGTAGGCGATAAACAGGTTGCCCTGGTACACGGCCGGGAACAGCGTCTTGTCGTAGCGCCACATACCCAGCGGCGCCTGGTGCGCCAGGTCGGTGAACAGCGCGGGCACGACCTGGTCGCAGCTGCTGATCGGCGGCGCGAACGTGACGCGAGTGTCGCGCACCTCCTTGGTCCCCGCCGGCGTCGCGCCCTGAGTCGGCGTGTAGCAGAACGGCCAGCCGTAGTGTCTGGTAAACCAAAAAGGTTTACGGCGTCCCAAAGGCATCCGCGAGGTCGCGCAGCACCACTTCGACCGTCACCGCATCCTTCGCGTGGTGGCCTCGACGTGGCTCCAGGTCAGTGGGGGTCAAGCGGACCTCCTCTACAATCCGCGCGAGATACGCCTTGAGTGCGTCTGTTTTTGATAATCTAAACGGTCGATTGACAAATACAGTGACGGACAGCGAGCGGACCCATCCAAGCGCAGCATCCGTGGAAGGCCCCTTTCGTAGGGCAGCGCCAATTGAAACACGCGCAGTTGGCCCTACTCGGAGGATGTGCTCGAAGGACGTACACCCACGCGATGATACCCGCCCGCCAATCGGAAGTAGTGGAACACGCGGCTGCTCTTCGACGCACCCCATTAATGGAAACCGCGTTGCATCGAACGGCACAATCGGCGCAAGCGCAACGGCAAGCCCCCCATAATCCGCATTATGCGAGCACAGGAACAGCCGCACGAAATGAAGCCACCGAGAAGCGTTTCAGCGCGTCCAGATGGGGTATACTCCCTCCAGGTGATGCAGCGCCGGCAGCCCAAAGCAGATGGGGCGGAAATTTCAAAATCTGAGCGTTGCGGCAGGGGCGCTTTTGCCGACACAGAGCGAGAACGCTTGTGTTGGTTGGCGGAGGCGCAACCGGGGAGTGGGGTTGCGCCTGATGTGGGGCAACGGATGGGTATCTATGCGGAGGCATCCGCTTTAGGACCACAGGCGGGACGCCAGCTCAGCGGCGTTGTCCCAAGCCGGCGGTGTTGCGGTTGTCGTTGCGGTACCTTCGGCGGCGCTATTCGTGCTTCGATCCGTCAGGCATAGTAGCCCCGCGCAGGTCGGTCGCAATGTCGCGGTTAGGCAGCGACAGTTGGGTGCAGGCCGAGGTCAGCCCATCCCTCTGCCGAGTAGAAGGTTCCATCCAGCGCAATCCACCCGGCAGAACGATACGGCCTGGTGGCGATCGGTGGGAAGTCCTTTGCAAACTGCCGCGTCACGTCATCGTAAGTGAGGCCAAACCGGTAGACTTTGACGACCTCGTAGTCGTCTGCTTCGAGCACTGCCGCGCCTGGCTCATCCCAATAGTGGAACCGCTTGTAGTCGCGGGTGGAGACGAGGGCCGGGCCGACGAGATAGCCGTTTTCGCGGGTGCCGATGCGGAAGTTAATGGCTAAAAAACGTCGTAGTTCTGGTGGGGGGTCTGGTTGGGGTGCCATATAGCTGCTCCTTGTCGTTCAGTGTAGACGACAATTACGGCTATTATAGCAGATAAGCACTGTGCTTGGGGGTAAGTGCAAGATTGTTGTTGCAGTCTGAGTTGCGGTCGGCGGTGAACCTATCGACCGAGCGTGCAGGATAACTCGCAGCCCCACGTTACTTGTAGGCTACGGCAAATTGCTCAAAATCGGCGTCCTGACGAAATAAAACCGGGCGGGCCAACCGTTTCGACTGGGAACCCGCCCGATGTGGGATTTGTAGGGGGTTGCGCCATTCGCTCTCCTTCGGCAGCGTTCCCAGATCGACGGTGGCCATCCCCGGCAAGCTGAACCGATTGCGGCTCGTTACCAAGAGCGCACACCCCGCTGGCGGCAAGAGCGGGCGCACTTGTGCGGCATCTTTCGCGTCGTCGGCCAGGATGAGCACCTTCTTGCCAGTGAGCTTGTCGCGGTAGAGTGCCTGAAGCTGGCCGAGGTCACCGGGAAGCTTGACCTTACGCTCGAAGGCGCGGATGGCCGTCTGGAGCGCCGCCTCTGGTGTCAGCGGGTTTGCGCTGGCCCCACGCAGCTCGATGAGGAGTTGGGCGTCGGGGAAGTGCCCGGCGAGGCGCTGCGCGGCTGCGTAGGCTAGCTCCGTCTTGCCAATGCCGCCCATTCCACGAACACCGCTGATAGCGGCGGTGGCACTACTCGTCTTGGTGAGGGCCTGTACGAGCTTCGCAATCTCCTGCTCACGGCCCACGAAGTCGCCGACTGGTGCGCGGAGTTGGTGGAGGGCTGGTTGGAGGGGCGCGGCTGGTGCGCTGTGGACGTGGACCTCCCGCGCCGACCCGACCGACACGTTCGTGCCACTCACCGTGGTTTGGTCGGTGGCGGTGCCAACGTTGACGGTGCTCTCGATATTGACGTTTCGCTCGGGTGGTTGTTCGTCGGCCATAGGGTTCACCGGGTGGTGGGTATATCGGTCTGTCTGGGGAAGCATCCCACGAGGGGTGCTCACTGTCAAGCGGTTGTTCGCTGTTCCGCCACCGGCTCCACTGGCGGCTGCTGTTCGGGATACAGCGACGCAAAGTGCTCCATCAGCAGCCGGTGGACGAAGATGTAGCCGCCGCCAACTTTGCGAAGGAAGATACGCTCGGCGCAGTAGTCGAGGAAGGGGACGAGCCGCAGGGGGAGGGAGCCGTTGCGGGAGAGA
>Ga0137375_10003660_pt1 | contig 18256 bp, 15 predicted proteins | sample SagtaG_24_FD_104936 | JGI IMG/M metagenome (GOLD analysis project Ga0137375, IMG submission 104936) | Vadose zone soil microbial communities from Sagehorn Ranch, Mendocino, California, USA - Sage1_R_113_16 metaG | ecosystem: Environmental > Terrestrial > Soil > Vadose zone | place: USA...
ATCTGTCGCGTCATCCGGGCGATTTGGCCGATGTAAGTACACACCTCCGGCTTCGCCGTCACCGTCGCCATCTCCTGCCGCGCTCGCAGAATGTCCGTCCGGCTAACACCCGCGAAACTGTCGGCAGGTTCCATTGCTGAAGCGGTCGGCGGTCTGTCCAGTATGTCGAGCGGATGGCCCAGACCGGCGCGGCCCTGATACAACTTGAGGATGCGATCCTCCTCGTCGGCCGGCGGGTGCGTCACTACCAGCTTCAACAGGAAGCGATCGAGCTGCGCTTCCGGCAGGCGATACGTGCCCTCGTACTCGATCGGATTCTGCGTTGCCACGACGGTAAACAGTTCCGACAGGACGTGGCTGACGCCGTCGAGGGTGACGGTCTTCTCCTCCATCACCTCCAGCAGGGCGGATTGCGTCTTCGGCGGCGTGCGGTTGATCTCGTCGGCGACGAGCAGATCGGTGAAGACGGGGCCGGCGCGGAACTCGAAACGACTGTGCTGCATGTTGAAGATGTTCGTGCCGAGGATGTCCGACGGCATCAGGTCCGGCGTGAACTGGACGCGCTTGCAGTCGATCTTGAGCAGCCTGGCCAGTGTCCTTGCCATCAAGGTCTTCGCGGTGCCGGGCACGCCTTCGAGCAGGATGTGGCCGCCGCAGATCAGCGCCAGCAGCATGTGCTGCAGGTTCTCGCCCTGGCCGACAACGACGCGCTCCGCCCGATCTTGCAGGGCCTCGACCAGTTGCTGGACCGATCGCGTTTCCTCGCCCACAAGCCACCTCGTTTGTCCGTTTAGGCGTAGCGTCAGAACCCCTCCCCCCAACCCCCTCCCCCACAGGGAGAGGGGGAGCCGGACAAAGACGACTCTTCTTCTCCCCCTCTCCCTGTGGGGGAGGGGGTTGGGGGGAGGGGTTTCCCGCGTCGCTAAACGGTCGCCTTCGCCTCGTTGATGAACTCGTCGAACCCTCGCGCCCACGCCAGCAATTCGGCCTCGCTCACCTGCCGCGCTTGGGCGCTCTGACGCAACTCGGCGGCGCCGCGTAGCAGTTCCTCCAGGCGCTCGCGCGATTCGCCGCCGGGATGACGCCGCCGCCACACAGCGACGATCTCGGCGGGCGCGGCACTGCGCCGCAAGCGAAGGTGCGCCGTCAATCGGCCGAGGAAGTCGCGCACGATCAGATCCGCCAGCAGATGCCGCACGCCCGCCTTCTGATAGATCCGCGCCACGGCCGACGCATAGTCCACCGCGTCGGCCGTACTCTCGACCGGCGCCGGCACCGCGGGCCCCAACCGCACCGCGACGCCCCAGACCGCCACGGCGAGGGCCGCAAACAGCAGCAGGACGCTCGCGTGTTGGTGGTGGAACCGCAAATAGCCCCACGCGCCGCCGCCGGAGCGTATCCCGTGATGATATTCGTCGAAGTAGACCTTGCCATCGCGCGCCTCGCGCGCCACGACGTTGGACAGCAACAGGACGTTGTCACGCCGCAACAGGCCGCGATGCGTCAGCAGCGACGGATCGGGCAGCACCAGCACGCGGCCCTTGCCGTGCGGTACGAGCAAGGCACCGGGACGGTCCCCGATCCACCAGAGCGGCACCGCCCCGCCGCCCTCAACCGTCGCGCGACCTTCCACCTCCAGCGCCTCGACGTCCTCGGTGTAGCCGCTGAACTCAATTTGCTCCACGGTCCGCGGCGTGTCGTCGCGTGGGCCTCCGCCCAGGAACACCTGCAATTTGTCGTGCAGGGGAGTCCGCTCGCGACTGGCGAACAGGAGCGCATTACCGTTGCCGACCCAGCGCAGCAGGCCGCGCACGTCATCGTCGCTCATGCCGCTCTCCGAACGGCCGAGGACGTCTGCGCGGGACGGTTCGACAAGAATTAGCAATCCGCGGGCGCGCGTCCCCTGGATCGGCCGGGTAACGGCGATGGGCTGCCAGCCGAACCGCCCAACCACCGCCGCCGCCTGCGCCAGACCGCGCGCGTCGTCGGCATAGACGGAGTACGCGGGCAGTCCCTGGCCTGCCTCGGCGCCCTCGCGCAGCACCCAGTACGTCAACGCACCGAACGCGCTGACGAGCAGCAAGATCAGCAACCAGTTGAAGAAAGAGGAGGGACGCGGCCGCGCCGGCGGCTGCGATTCGGCGGTCGGCTGTGCGGCTGCGTTGGACATGGTCATTCGCGGCCTGTTCTGCTCGATGCGGACCACAGGACACAAGGCGGGAGCGCCCGCGAAGGGACAGTTTGGCGAAGAGGGTTGTCTGGGCTGCTAAGCGCTGGAATAATAGAAGTAGGGACAGAGGTGAGATTGGATTGCATTGCATTCCACACCCACACCTCCCTGCCCTTCGCCCTCCGTCCGCGGTGCGCTCGCCGTCACGGTCCGCTGCTTGTCTCAACCTGGAGCACGGGCCTTGTACACCGAGCAATACCCCTTCTGCGAGGACACCCGCTCCACGAAATCCGCCGCCGCCCAGAGTTCATCCACGACCGGCGTCACGTAAACGACGTACATCTCCCGCGGATGTTCCGCCCACGACTTGCGAATGTTCGCGATCACCCGCGCCATCACCTCGGCCCCGAACGGGTTGAAGAAGTAGACGACCGTCGGCAGCGGCGGCAACGCGTACTCGGCAGCATCGCCGCAGACCAACTCGATGTCCTTGCACTTCTGGCCGTCACAGCGGAACGAACGGACGTTCTGCTCGGCGATCTGGTGCAGTTCCGGCGCGAACTCCACCCCGATGATCTTGCGAAACGGCAACTGCGACGCCAGCAACAGCGATCTTCCCTTTCCCGATCCGAAATCGATGAATACGAAGTCCTCGTGGCGTATTTTGAGGCTGCCGACGGTGCGCTGGAACCGCGTGGGGTCGATCGGATCGTGGGCGAAGCCGTGGTCCTTGTTGCTGCTGCCGAAGCCCAGACGATCCAGCGGCACGAAGCCCGCCGTGTGGACATTGAATTGCCGGTCGAATTCGCGATCCTCTTTCTCTTTCAAACGCTTGGCACGACGACGCGCGGGCGTCTGGTCCAGGATGCGGCTATACACCTTGACGACGGCCTTTTTCAAGGTGCCGAACAGGCCCTCGCGTCGAAACGTCTTCTTGATCTTCGCGATCAATCTGCCCGCCATGTCGTGCCTCCAGTGGAAACGCGCTCGCGATCGGTCCTCAACAGGATAATGTACGCGAGGCTCAACAAGCGGCAGATGGATCAATCGCTCGAACCCTCCTCGACGTCCACAATGACCCGCGAACGCCGGAAAGGGAAGAGGGAGCGGGCCAGGAAACGCAGCAGCAATTTGAGGTCGTAGCGCCAGGTCGCCGTGGCGGCGTAAAAGGCGTCCGCGGCGTACAGTTCATCCTCGGTGGGGTTGGGCCCGCTGAACGTGCCCTCGGTGATAATGCCGGCCTTGCCCCTGAGGTAGAGCCGCTTCCAGGCCCTGGAGAGGTTGCCGATTTCCTCCGGCGTGCGCGGCGGCAAGCCGACAAAGGCCAGTTCGCCCTTGACCACATTGATCAGGGCCGGGAGAAATCGCAGCAACAGCGCCCGGAACCCACAGCGCACCCCGATGCCCGGCGGAAAGTCGGGGCTGAAACTCAGGATCTTGAAGGTCCGCCAGCGCGGCTGATCCTTCGGGGCGGGCAGGCGCACGACTTCCTTGCGATGCCAGACCGGCCCGCGGCGGAACAGGAACAGGCACAACATCGTCAACAGGAGCACCGGGCTGGTGAGCAGCAGCAACAGCACCGCCACCACCCAGCGGAACAGCCCGGTGAGCCCCGGCAGGAAGTGCCCCTCGCGCGTATTGCCCGGTATGAACTCGTCAATGTCGAGTTCGACCCCCAGGCGCGCATTGATCAGCAGGTTCTTGTCCAGCAGCACGTCCGTCAGTTCCAGCAGTTCGCTGACGTAGGTTCCGGGAAAGATCAGGGCGTTGCTGGCGGTGCAGCCGGTGTCCAGCAGGCAGTCGTTGCCGACGACGACGTTCGGGCCAAGTTCGACCCCGCCGTCGACGCTGGAGTTGTCACACACGTAGGCCGGCGGGGCGTGCTTGACCGTCGGGTGCAATTTCACGTTGCGCGACAACCACAGACCCGTATTGTCGTACTTGGTGACGTGCTTCAGCACCAACTCCTGGAACCGCTTCCGTTCGGCCTTGTCGAGCAGCTTCGCGAGGGCCCCCGCAAAATTCTCCTGCGGCCCGAACTCCTTCCCCTTCAGGGGGTCGAGTTTCTGCGCCACCGCCTCCGGCATGCCATCCGCACGCAACGCAACCAACGACTCGTCGGTGACATGGAAACCAGCCTCCTTCTTGATCTCCCACCCACTGAGGAGCAAACCGGGGAACGTCCCCGCCAGGACGGCGCGCTGCGACTCCAGGATCTCCGCGTAGCTGGCCACGCTGAGCGGCCTGCCGACCTCCGACCAACCCCGCTCGTTCTCCACATTGGCCCGAAGATAAGCCTCGAGTTCCGCCTCGTCGGGGTCGGACGGCAGCGACGTCAGGCGGTCGGGGGCGAGCAAGGCCCAACCGGTCCAGCGGCGGCTCTCGGGATCCGCGGCGGCCTTGTCGCGCCAGCCGAACAGCAGCGGCAAGACGCCGGTCCCGCTGGCCTCCTGCAGACGCATCTGGGGGAGACGGTCGGCGTGGCCTAGCAGCAACGGTTCGCCCGGTTGGCCCTGAAGGTCGAGGATGCGCAGCAACCGATAAGGACGCAACGGATCGCGGGCCAGGTGGAACGTGAAGCGACTGCCCCAGCGCTTGCCGTCTTCGAGCAACGCCTCGATCTTTTCGGGGAGGTGGCTCAGGACAAAGTCGAATTGTTTGACGCCCTGGCTAATGCAGAACTCGACGACGTGCTGCAGAAAGGGGCGGTCCACCAACGGCAACAGGGGGAGGGGGTAGCGCTCATTGAGTTCGCTGTTCGGGACCATTCCGGGGGCGTTCCCGGGGGCCATGATGATCGCCCGCACGACATTTACTCTCCTTGGCCTATGGTGTCCCGTTTGCGGGTGGCGAAACCCCTCCCCCCAACCCCCTCCCCGAAGCGGAGAGGGGGGAGAAGCAGAGTCTTGCTCCCCCTCTCCGTTTCGGGGAGGGGGTTGGGGGGAGGGGTCCGGCAAACCAGGGCAGTTAGTACGCCCCCCTCCCCAGCAGCACCGCGGGGACGGTTTTCAACAGCAACTTGATGTCGCCCCAAAAGCTCTGGCTGCGGATGTATTCGAGGTCCAACCGCTTCTGCACCTCGAACCCCGTGCCGCGCGCCTTCACCTGCCAGATGCAGGTCAGTCCGGGCTTCGCATCGAGCCGCGCCCGCTCCTCCAGGGTATACTCGGCGACTTCACCGGGCACCGCCGGCCGCGGGCCGACCAGCGACATGTCACCCTTGAAGACGCACCACAGCTGCGGCAACTCGTCGATGCTCAGTTTACGGAGAATCTTGCCGATCCGCGTGACGCGCGGATCCTTCTTCATCTTGAAGGTGATGCTGTTGGCGTGGTCGTTCTTCATCGCCGCCAGGATTTGCCGGCTCTTCGGATCGAGGTCGGTCAGCTGGTCAACCATCCGCGCCAGCACTTCCCCACTCAAGGTCTCGATGGTCTTGCGCACGGCAGGCGTGAACTGTTTCATCAGCTTGCCGGCCTTCATGGGCGATTCCTTCGCGAAGCGTTTCATCCCCTCCCGCGTCTCGTCGTCCAGATCGGTCCGTTCGTCCGCCAGCCGCGCTAACTCGACACGCACGTGGCTGAGCAGATCGAGCATGCGCTTCTTGATCTCCTCCGCGTTGGTGACCATCGAGCGAAACTTGGGGAAGGGGAACTCGCGCCCCCACAGGCCGACGCGGCTTTGCCAGAACAGAATCGGGCCACGGCGGTCGGTGAGCTTGAGCAGAATGACGACGATCAGGAACAGCGGCGAGGCCAGCAACAGGCCGGTGAGCGCGCCGAGGATGTCGATGGTGCGCTTGAGGAACCTGGCCCCGCCGACGACGAGCAACCAGGCGTACTTTTTGCGCCAGTAGCGCAAGCGGCGCGACCCCCCCGACTTCCAGCGGCGATGCAGGAGTTCGACGAGGAGTTTGCGGTCGTTGGTCGCGAGTGTCGCCGGCGCCTCCGCGGTGGTGCTCATCGCTGCCTGCTCCTGCCGCGGGGGTGGCGGGTGACGGGTGACGGGTGGCGGGAGAAGACATCGAAGCCTCTGCTTCTCCCGCCACCCGTCACCCGTCACCCGCCACCCGCGTAGCGTTCCTCAAATCCCAAAGGCCCGGATGGCCTCCTCGCGCGTGTTCCAGATTTCGACGATGCGATGCAGTTTGGTCAGTTCGGCGATCGTGCGCACTTCCGCGGCGAGGCAGCACAGTTTCAGATCGCCGCCTCTGGGCAAGACCCGCTTCAAGCAACTCACGAACGCCCCGATCGCGGAGCTATCGACCGTCTCCACGCGATACAGATCCAGGACGATCCGCGTGTGGTGGGCAAGCAGCAAAGCCATGTCGCTCTTGAACTCCGCGGTGTTGCGCAGATCGAGGTACTGCGCTCGCGGCGCCACCACCAGCACAGAGGCGAGTTCCACAGTGAGATCCTCACACGCGCGTCTTACACCTGAAAGGCCTTGAGCGCCTCATCGCGGGTGTTGAAGATGTCGAAGATGCGCGGCATGCGCACCAACTCAAAGAGCGTGCGGACCGGCTTGGTGATCGCGCACAGCTTCATCTCGCCGCCGCGCGCATGCAGATGCCGCAGGAAGCCGATGAACGCTCCACACGCGGCACTGTCTACCAGCTCCACCCGGTGCAGATCCATCACCACCTTGGTGTGGGCATCGAGCAGCGGCTGCATGTCGCGTTTGAATTCCTTGGTGTTGCTGGCGTCGAGGTACTCCCTCTGAGGCGTGACCACCAGAATGTCGCCAACCATCTCGCGTGGGAAGTCCACGGCAGATTCCTCCACTGCCTTCAAATTACCGGCGAAAACCCCTCCCCCCCAACCCCCTCCCCCACAGGGAGAGGGGGAGCGAGCAAAGCGCTCTGGCTTCTTCTCCCCCTCTCCGTTTCGGGGAGGGGGTTGGGGGGAGGGGTCCACCGGCTCTTACTGCTTGAGCCACTTTTGCAGGAACACGTAATGCTCGCCGAATTCGCCGCGGGCATTACATTCCACTTTATCCACCCGCGCCTGCGTGGCCTCCAGGGGCTTGGCCGTCTCGAAATCGAAGCCCTCGCCACGATGGTAGATCCGCACCGAGAACCGATTGACAAACAGGCTGGCCTCGATGCGGATCATCATATCTTTTCGGCCGCTGTAAGCGTGCTCGGCGATGTACTTGAGCACCTCGCTGACCGCCTGCTGCAAGGGAGCCAGATCGGTCGTGAAGGTCGTCAGGTCGGGACTCTTCTGGCACAGGTCGCGCAACATCGCCATCACGTGCGGCACCTGCCGCAGATCGCTCGTGATATCGATCTTATCGCGCAAGGCCCCGCGCGACCGATTCGGGTCAAGAATTTGGACCGCCACACAGGTCAGGTCGTCCTGCGGCGGCCGCGCGCCGGAGTAAATCATGACCTCCGCACTGACGCGCTCCACCAGCTCCCGAGGATCGAGCCGGTGCAGCGATTGCACCAGTTCGGCCACGCGCTGCTCGCCGAACTGGACGGTCTCCTTGTGGGCTTCGGTGACCCCGTCGGTGTAGAAGAAGAAGGCGTCCCCCACGTCGAAGGGCACCGTGAATCCCTTGTAGTCGTCGGCGCGAATCCAGCCAAGGGGCACATTTTCCCCCTGGAGCAAGTTGCAGGTGCCGTCGTTGCGGACCTGCACCGCCCGCGGATGGCCGCAGTCGATGATGTGCGCTCGCCGCTCGCGCAGATCGAAACGGGCATAGCAGAGCGTCACGTAACTTTCGATCTTGCTCAGCGGCCCGTAGACCTCCGCGGCCACGCTGGCGAGAATTTCTTGCGGCTCGGGCAGACGGGCGGGGTTAGAGGCATACAGGTTGTAGATGGCGCGGAGGAAGTGATACTTCGTCGCCGCGCCCAGCAGCGCCCCCTGCACGCCTTTGCCCATCACGTCGCCGATGACCACGTCCAGCACCTGGTCGTACGCGAAGAAGTCATAGAAATCGCCGCCGACGCACAGCGACGGAATCGAGACGGCGTCGGCGCGCAACTGCGATTTCAGATCGACGGTCGGCCGGCCGAGCAAGAGCGACTGCTGAATGTGAGCTGCGGTGGTCAGGTGCTGATTGTGCTCGGCCAGCAGCGTTTCGGTACGCTTGCGGAAGGTCTCGTTCTCCGTTTGCAGGCGCTGCAGCGTCACCGCGGTTTCCTGGTTGGTGCTGTGGCCGTCGCGGTGCGACTCGAGCTGTTTCCGGAACTTCTCGTTCTCCTGTTGCACTCTCTGGAGAATCTCGCTCTCCGTTTGCAACCGCTGCAACGCCGTCATCGCGGTTTCCTGCGTCGCGTTGCATTCGGCACGCAGCGCCTCGGTCTGTTGCCGATACGTCTCGTTCTCGACTTTGAGTTGCTGGAGGGTCGCCGCGTTTTCCTGGCTGGCGCTGTGTGCGGCGCGCAACGTCTCGGTTTGCTTGCGAAACGTCTCGTTCTCCGTTTGCACCTCGCGCAGGGCAGTCGCCATCTCGTGGCTGGCCTTGCACTCGGCCCGTAGCACCTCGGCCAGTTGGCGGAGCTTCTCGTTCTCCAACTGCAACCGCTGCAGCGCCGCGGCGGTTTCCGGGCTTTCCCTGGGTTCGTCGCGCAGCGACCTGTTTTCCCGGACCAGCCGATCGATTTCTTGTTGCAACTGCTGGAGATGGGCGACGGTTTTCGGATCCTCGGAGTGCTCGCCGCGCAGCAGCTCGTTTTCTTTTTCGAGATCGACCTGGCGCATGGTCGAGACGGCCGCCTTGCATACGGTCGCGGCGAGGGCGGGGTGGACGATGCCATCGCAGCAGACGACCAGCGCACCGGCGCTGCGGTGCTTGTACCAGAGCGGGACGGTTTGCGAGCGGCGGCCGTCGGCGTGACAGTTGTGCAGGCGGGAGAAATCCTCGCCGACGATCTGCGAACAGGGGCAGGCCTTGCTGGGCACCACCCATCGAATCCCCGCAGGCGAAAGGTAGGCGATGGCGGTCGCGCTCCCTTCCGCAAGTTCGCCGACGGCCTTGCGCAGATTACTGACGAAGGCTTCACGGACCTCCACGGGGGGAAAGACATCGACAGAGGGCATGGACTTTGCGCCATTCGCGAGGATCATTTCTGCCAACCCCTCGTGGGGCCCTCCGAGCTGCCTGAACTCAGGACCGCGCAGGCCAAAAGGTTCCTCGAGTGCGCACCCGAGAAAACCGCGACCGCAAGGGAACGGCGGGGACGGATTGGGTTCTAACTGCCTGTCGTTCGATCCCGGCTGTGCTGGATGCCGCCTCTCGGCACCGCTTTCCGTTCCCCTCTGGCGGCTGCGAGGTATGCGAATCCCTGAGACCAGCCCATCTCTGGAGGCACAATTGCTGGTCTAATTACATCATAAGGGCAGCGATCCGCCAACCGGATTTTCGGCATTTTTTCCCCAGACTTGCGCCGCTGGCCCCGTGAGTGCCAGTGTAAGCGACCTGTTGTTCGTAGTACCGCCTTTAGGCGGCCAGACAGCTTGCCGCCTAAAGGCGGTACTACGAACAAGACCTCCCTGATGGTAGCATGAGGAGATGAACCGCCAGTCCGTCGCCGGGCTCCCGTTGGCCGCCCGAGGAGCCTGTATAAGCCTTATGCGGATTTGGTACGCCGATGTGACAAAAAATTTTCGCTCGCAGCGGCCGCGGAGCGCGAAAACGAGGCCAGAATCCCCCGCAACATCGCGGCCCAGCCGCGGCCGACATCGTAAAATTGCGGCTGCGCTTCGAGGCACCCGCGACAATGGGCCTGGTACGAAGTCTCGTCGTCACAGAGCTTTAGGATCGCGTCGCCGTAGCCCTGAACGTCGTCAACGGCGACCTCGACGACGGCATCCCGCACGTAGTCCAGGGCTGGACAGACAGCGGAGGTAATCACAGGTCGGCCCGCGAGCACTCCCTCCGCGACCACCTGATTGAAGCCCTCGATGAAATCGCTGGTCGTCGGCACAATCACGGCGTGGGCGCGGCCGAACATGTCGCGCATGAACGCCCGGTTGCAGTGCCCGTGGCAGCGAAACCGCTCAGCGAGTCCCTTCGCCTCCGCTTGCTTGCGCAATTCCGCCAGTGCCGTGCCGTCGCCGCACAGGTCGAACTCGATGTCGGTGCGGCCGGAGGCGGCGAAGCGGGCGGCGATGTTCAGCAGGTCGAAGACGCCCTTGTTTTGCTCGATGCGCCCGGCGAACAGGACGCGGAAGGGGCGGCGCGGGACGGACGGAGCGCTGCTGCCGGCAAACAGGTCCGGTCGATAGGTCGGCAGGAACTCGACCACCGGCCGCGGCCGTCCGTGGGTGAGCTGCTTGACCTGGCGTTCGATGTCGCGCGAAGCGCTCAGGATGGCGAACGCGGCGCGGGCGAAGAACACGGCGTCCAGCTGCGCGACGATGCGATTGACGCCCCGCGGCGGGCGATGTTTCGGCCAGAGGACGCAGTGCAGGCTCGGGACGACCTTCACGCCGAGGAGCGGCAGCAGCAGCAACGGGAACCAGTGTCCGCTGCCGTTGGTGATGACGGCGACGTCGGCGCGGAAGAGAAGCGCCGACACGATGAGGCGGAAGGCGGCCCACACCTGCCCGAGATGGTAGAGCGGGCCGGGGCCGTTTTCCAGGGGAATGCGGCGGTGCTCGATGGTAAACCGGCCATCACGCAGGCGGCCGGGAGTCGGGCAGGAGGCGATGACGTACGCATGGGCGCCCACGTCGCGGCAGACGTCGTAGAACTGTCCGGAGTACGTCACGCTCACCTGGGAGGGGTCGTCGCGGCCCTCCTTCCAGTGGTGGTAGGTGCCGATGACGTTGCCCGGGCCAGCGGCGTACAGGATGCGAAGAGGCCGACCCATGGTCGCGTCGTCTCCCTTCCTTGAGAGTGGTTAGTGGCTAGTAGGTCATCCAGTTTGAATCGTCGAGTATAACTGCCACAACTTGCTCCGGGCGTCGGCTGTCGTGAACTGCCCAGGCACGCCCACCGGACGCTCGTGCCGCTCTGCCTGCCCAGGATCGCCGCCGTTGCGGACATACTCGTCGTCGAACCGCTGCGGTGGGCCCGACGCCGCCAGCAGCGGCGGCACGGTCGCGCCGTTCAGGGATGCGGTCAGCGGTCCAGGCGGGGCCGCCGGCGGCGGCATCGGCCTGGAGCAGAAGGCGCGCAGGGGTCCGTTTCAAGGCGGCGGCCTTGCCGGCGGCGATGACCGCGTGCAGGGACTGACGTTCCGCAACCGTGAGCGTGCCTTGGTACTGCTTCATGGCGGATTCCTCCCGTTCCGCCTAAACTAGCGATCCAGCTGCACCCTGCAAGGCAAAACGGATGTCCTGGTAGTGGTTAGTGGTTAGTGAAGAAAAAAGGCATTTTCCCTCTTCACTGACCACTAACCACGAGCCACTAACCACTGGGAGGATTGGCATGAGCGCGAAAGAACAACCAGAAGGGGCCGCGGCACCGCCGAAAAAGCCCTCGAAGAAAGACCAGATTGTTTCACTGTGGACCGCGGGGATCCAGGAGGTTTCCGACCTGGCCCACATCACGCAGTCGCGGCCGAGCTACGTCGCCTCGGTGCTGCAGGAGGCCGGTCTGATGACCGGCTACTTCGACCTGTACACCCCCAGCGACCAGCCGATGAACGTCTACTCGAAGTTCTTCACCGGGCGGCTCGGTTTCCGCGACGAGGCGACCGCACGGGCCAGCCTCGAACGGATTGACCAAATGCACCGGCAATTCGCCGTCGCCGAGGATCGCGCCGGCCAGCATCATTGCCTGGTCATGGCGCTGACGATGTTCGACCGCGCCCGCTGGACCGGCAAGGGGCCTGAGGCGGAGATATTCCGGAAATGGTTGCTGGAACGCCTCAAAGAGGCGGTGTCCGTGGCGCTCCCTGCAAGCAGTCCTCCCGCTCCGCCGCCCACGGCACCGGCCAAGGGACGCAAGCGGGCGCCAAAGGCCGTCGAGAAGTAACCCGAGCGGCGAGCGCCGTAGCCCGACTCTCTGAGTCGGGTTTTGCGTGCCCACCGACGCAGAGAGTCGGGCTACGATTTCCTGCGGCTCACCGAAATGGGTGGTTCAGGCCGCGCGCCGCGCTGGAGCCGGATTCGCGAGCGATTGGAGATGACCGGCGACTGTGTCGCCGTAATGGGGGACAGGGGTCGGCACGAGAAAACGACCGCCGCGGCGCAGATACTCGGCCTGCTGGCGGACGATCTCCGTGAGGAAATTCCAGGCCAGAACCAGCACCACGTCCGGCTGCTCCGTGAGCAGTTTCTCCGGCGGATAGATGGGGATGTGATGGCCGGGCGTGAGCAGTCCCTGCTTGTGCGGGCTGCGGTCCACGAGGTACGCGATGCGCTCCGGGCCGAGATCGCAGTATGCCAGCAGCGTCATGCCCTTGGCGGGTGCGCCATAGCCCGCGACGGTGCGGCCGGCACTGTGCAAACGATCGAGTTCGGCTCGCAGCGCCAGGCGGTTATAGGCCACCCGGCGGCCGAACGCCAGCCATGGTCCGGGCAAGTGCAACCCCGCTGTCTCTTCCCGCGCGATCTGCTCAGCAACCGACGCCGCGACCGGACGCGGGCCGCCCTGGCGCTGAGCCGTTACCAAGATCGACCCGCCGTGAATCGCGACGTCCTGAACATGAATCAGTTCCAGACCGCAGCGCTCGAACAGGTTGCGCAGCACGCGCACCGAGAAGTAACACAGGTGTTCGTGATACACCGTATCGTATTGCAGTCCCTCGCGCAGCAACAGGAGGTGCGGCACCTCGACGGCAGCGACGCCGTCCTCAGCCAGGGCAGCGGCGAGGCCGCGCACGAAGCCGTGCAGGTCCGGGACATGGGCGAGAACGTGCCGCGCCAGCACCAGGCGGGCGGCTCCGAACCGCTCCCGGAGATCCTTGACCGTGTCCTCGCCGAAGAACGCGCACACCGTTTCGAGACCGGCGTGGCGCGCGTGGCGCGCGAGGTTGTCGGCGGGCTCGACGCCGACGACGCGAACCCCGTGCGGCCGGAGCGCTTTCAGTACGGTGCCGTCGTTGCTGGCGACCTCCACGACGAGATCGCCAGCCGTCAACTGGTAGTTGCGGACGAAAAACTCGGCCAGCCAGGCGGCGTGCTGGAAGATTAGGTCCGACGTGCCCGAGACGTAGATGTAGTCCGAGAACAGGGTCTCCGGCGCCACCTCCTCGTCGATCTGCACCAGGCCGCAACTGCGGCAGAGGACAAGTCGCAGGGGAAAAGTGGGTTCCTCGCCGGCCTGTTCCGGGCGGAGAAACCGATTCGCCAGGGCGGTCGGACCCAGGTCCAGGAACGGCTGGAGGGCTCGCCCGCGACAGACCCGGCATTGCGTGCTGCGCACGTGGTTTCCCCACACGGTTCCGCTTGCAGGTTAGGAAACAGCGCTAACCCGCCAGCGGGGTGTAGCGGAGCGCGGGGAAAAGATCAAGCAGACTTGACGGCGGCCGTTGCGATACCCAGGGCCGTTCGCCGTTGGGTGTTGGCAGGTTGCCTGGGTTTGGGTAAGTGGGGCGGGTGGTTTCCTGGTCCCGGAGGTCCGCCATGCCCCCGCTGGCCCTTACCGATGTCCTCGCCGAACTCCCCGATCCCCGCAGCCCTCACGGCCGCATCCACCCCTTGCCTGCCGTCCTGGAGCTGGTCGTCCTCAACTTGCTGATGGGCACGAAGAGCCTCTCGGCCAGCGCCCGCCTGGGCCGCCGCCTCGACGGCCCGCCCCTGGCGCACGCCCTCGGCTTACTGGCGCGACCGCCTCTTGAAGAAGCGAACGGCCCTGGTTCTACTGTTCGCAGGTTCCTTCGACACAAGCCCGGCCGGCAGCATCAGTTGCCGGGTGTACCCATGCCGCCCGGCAACTGATGTTGCGAGTCCGCGAGGCTTGTGCTTGCTCCCCGTCGAGCATTCCCCGCATCCGTTCCGCGCGCACCCCAAACCACATACACCGCGAAGCACAGGGCGAAGAAGGCGGCGACCGCCAGTTTGAGCCCGCTATCGAAAAACCAGTCCGGCGCCCGCGCCACCCCTGCTTCAAGGAGCGCGGCCACCGCCAGCATCGGCAAACAACCCGACACCAGCCAGAGGGCTTCTTTCCCCGTGCGGGTCAACTCCTCCAGGCGCGTCCAGGGTCGAGCGCGGAGGATGGCCTGCGCCAGCAGCAAGCCGCCGGCCGCGCCGAGCAGGATGGCAGGGATCTCCAGCACGCCGTGCGGCAAGATGCCGGTGCAGAAGGACCGCAGTTCGCCGGCCTCGACGAACACTGCCGCCAGCGCCCCCATCATGACGCCGGTCTCGAACAGGAGCCAGACAGTGCCGACTCCCAGCGTCAGGCCGAGCGCAAAGGCGACAAGGGTGACGCTCACGTTGTGGCGAAACAGGAAGCCGGAGAAGGCCGCGAGTTCGCCGGTGGTCTGCAGTGGGTTGTCCTGACCGGGCTGGATCATCGGGAAGTCCGTCGGGAGAAGATAGCCGCGCGCCGTCATCGGGTCGAAGTACGAGGCGAGGAAACCGAACACCGTCGCGCCGGCGACGATGGCCGCCGCCAGCAAGACATGGCGTGCAGAGCGGCGGAAGACGATGGGGTAGCGGAGGAACATCGCCCGGAAGACGCCGCGGAGATCGACCCGGGTCTTCGCGTGGATGACGACGTAGCAGCGGGCGACGAGGTCGTTGAGATAGCCGCCGGTAGCGTCGCCGCTCACGAAGGTTTGAGCCTGGTTGAGGTCGGAGGCGGCTCGGCGGTAGAGCTGGGCGAAGGCGACCGCCTGCTGATCGTCGAGCGCCGCCAGGCCACTGCCCTCGACGTGTTCGAGGAGCGCTTCGAGCTTTTTCCACTCGGGGCGTCGCTGTTCGAGGAAGGCGGCGAGGCTCATGGCGTGGTCTTGGGTTGGGGCGGTTGTCGGATGCTGCCGTCGGCGAGCCGCTGCGGTTCTAACCGGCACTCCACGGTGTCATAGACGGCGCACCACCCGTCGGCCACGGCGGCGATCTCGACCAGGTAACGCTCGTCGCGCGGGAGCAGGAGCGGTTTGGTGCCGTCCCAATCGAGGCAAGCGTGCGGCGTCGCCGCCAGCCAGCGGTGGAAATGGCCGAGGAACAGAACCCGGTGCGGCACAGCCTCGAAGCAGTTCGCTCGTGCTGCCGCCGACTCCGGCCGTTCGCCCAGGTAATACATCGCCGGGTCGGTCGGATCCCAGCAGGGCAAGCCGTGTGTGAAAAGGCAGTCCTCGACTTCGAGGCGCGGCCGCAGCGTGGCCATGTAGTCAAGCACCGGGCCGGCATAGGTCCGTCGGATATGCTCGTCCGGCTCGTGGCACAGGCCGAGTTCGTGATTGCCCCAGACGCCGACTACCCCGGCTTGAGCCAGGAGGGCGACGGTCTCGGTCAATCGCCGGCCCACGTCGAAGACGTCGCCGAGTAGCACAAGGCGATCGACGTTTTCACGCTGGCAGCGCTCCAGTGCCGCCTGCAAACGGGGAATGTGCTCGTGAACGTCTGCGAGGATGCCAATGCGCACAGGCTTCTCCTGTAGTGTGCCGCAGCGATGGTGGAAGAATCGTGCTTCACGCTACCGCAGAGTCCGGCGCTGGACAAGCCCCGTAGGGGCTGGGAGTGTCTGTCACGCGCAGACGGCGAGAGCGAATTCTTGTCGCATTTCCTCGATCACCACGCTCGCCGCCCGGAGTTCGCGCTCACGGGCGTGCAGGGCCTCCTTGAGTTCCCGGATTTGCCGCGCAACTCTCTGAATGTCTGTCTCCCGCGCCGCCAGACGCGCGGTCAACTCGGCGAACTGCTGGCCGCGCTCGTGCAGTTGCTCCCCGCGAACCCTGAGTTCGTCGCGTGCGGCCTCCAGTTGGCTTCGCATGCGTTGTTCGCGCGCTTGCGCCAGGTGTTCCAGCTCGGTCAGGGACGTGTCCGCCGTGCTGACGGTGCAGTCGAATTCCACCGTCACCCGCTGCACGGCCCCTGCAATGGGTAAGAACACCATGGGGTCGCCCGTCGCGAACCTGACGAAGCCATCGGGCTCGGGGGTGCCGTTGGTAGTTAGCAAATCGAGATCGAGATCGTGCATCGTGCCGTCAGCGTCCTCCCAATGCACTGCGCGGACATGCAGCCGGCACAACCTTCGCTCGACGGGATCCCAGCGCAGCCGCTTGACAGCGCCGAACCCCTGCGGAGTAAAGCTGACCGCGATCCTGCCCTCGTGGGAATCGACCACCTGACGACAATTGACCTCCTCGCGAAAGCCCGTCCCGGTATCCGCGTACAGGGTCGTCTCGTGGATGTGTTCCCTGGCATACAGGTCGCGCTCGCGCGCCTGGGCGACTTGCCGCGTTGCCTCCAACTCGCGCTCGCGGTCGCTCACCAGATCGGCCCGCGTCCGGGCCAGGCGCTCGAGTTCGCGCAGCGACGTGTCCACACTGGCGATGCCACCCTCGCCCTCGATCGTGACGCTGCGGATCTCCCCGGCAATGGGCAAGTGGAAGGTTGGATCGAGCGTCTCGAACGTGACGAAGCCATCTGCCCCGGTACTGCCGTTGGTGGTCAGTCGGTCGAGATCCAGGTGGTGCGTGGCGCCGCCGGCGTCCTCCCAGGACACCGCACGGACACGGAGCCGGCATAGCCTCTGCTCCAGGGGATCCCAGCGCAGCCGCTGTACCGTGCCGAATTCCCCGAGTGGGAAAGTCACGGTAAAGGAGTCGCGGCGGAAGTCGATGACGCGCTGACAGCCAACGTCCTCGTGAAAGCCAGCGCCGGTATCGACGTAGAGCTTGCTGGCGTGGAAGTGCTCCCGCTCCGGCAGGCCACGAAAGCCGACCGCGCTCAGGTCCAGCAGCAGCGAGTCGGGCACCGGCAGCGACGCGGCTTGTGCGGCGTCGTCCGTGCAGACCGCAATCAGGTAGAGAGTTTCCTTGCCATCGCCGACGGTTGGCTCGAAACGGCTCTCGGCGAGGGCCATCTGGTACTCGCGCAAGCCCTCGGATTGGCCGTCCAGGTTCCAGATGTAGCTCGCGGGGTAGAGGTGTTGGCTGAGCAGGCGCACGTAGCCGAAATGGCTTTGCAAGTAGGCGGCGAACTCGGCGGTGGTGAACTCCCGCAAATGGTAGGGGTTCTTGTCTTTGTAGGGGTCAGAGTAAAGGGTGCGGTTAGGCGTCGAGACGAGCAGCAAGCCATCGGGCTTGAGCAAGCGTTTGACCTCGGCGGCGAAGGCGGTCTGGGTCGGGGCATCAAGGTGTTCGATGGTCTCGAAGGAGACGACCACATCGAAAAGATGCTCGCCGGCAATGGGGATGGCCCCGGCGCTGCCGCACAGGTACGACAGGTTGGGCCGCGGGTAATGCTCGCGCGCATGAGCGACGGCTTGCTCGTGGAGGTCCACGCCGACGACGGAGGCGGCGTGCTGGGCGAGGAAGGCGCTGCCGTAGCCCTCGCCGGAGGCGATGTCGAGGACCGCCTTGCCGGCGACGAAGGCGGCCGCGTAGCGGTAGCGGTGCCAGTGTTCGTAGGAGATGAACGGCTCGAACGGCATCAGTGCCGGATTGTAGATCCACGGATAATAGCGCTCGCTCGTGATTTCCATAACGCCCTCCGGATTGCGTGGGGTCGGCCCTGGCTTGCTCCCCTCTCCCCTGGCGGGAGAGGGGAGAACGAGCCCTGATCAAGCGGCCTGCGTCCTCCCCCAAAACAGGCCGTAATAGTCCGAAAGAAGCTTCGGGTACGCTGCCGGCGCCTCGCGTGACTCCGGCAGCGGCTCGGTCAGCCGATCGGTGAGGCTGAGCAGTTCGCCGTTGACCACCGCCGCATCCGTCGTCAGCGGGAAGACGTGGCCCACGCCGGCCGCGCGGATACGTTCCGCCGGGGCGCCGAGGTCGAAGGCGACCGGGAACAGCCGCCCGAGCAGCGCAATCGAGAGCGTGTAACAGTAGGTCTCCGGCCACACCGAGGGGAAGAACGCACAGTGGCAGTTGAGCCCCGCGAGCAGGTTGAACGCCTCCTCCTCGCGATACGGCCCCGTGATGGACACGTTCGGCAACTGCCGCAGGACGTCGTCGCGGTCGGTAAAGCCTGCGACGTGGAAATGGATCGGCAGGTTGCGCGCCGCCGC
>Ga0137375_10003673_pt1 | contig 18230 bp, 16 predicted proteins | sample SagtaG_24_FD_104936 | JGI IMG/M metagenome (GOLD analysis project Ga0137375, IMG submission 104936) | Vadose zone soil microbial communities from Sagehorn Ranch, Mendocino, California, USA - Sage1_R_113_16 metaG | ecosystem: Environmental > Terrestrial > Soil > Vadose zone | place: USA...
GTTCCGCGACGAATTCACCATCGCGATCAAGGACGAACGAGGCTGGCAGCGTTCGTGGCCGCTGCGCAGCGTCAAAGTCGCGATCGACGATCCGATCGACGCGCACCTGGAACAGATCCGCCGCTACAGCGATGCGGACATGCACAACGTCCTTGCGTACCTGCAGACGCTGGGCACGGGCAAACGGGTAAAGAAGGCGACGACTACAACTACCGCCGCCGGCGCGGACAACAAGGCGGGACCGCCACCGCCGGGACCGCCGGCGCTCGATCCTGCCGCGCTGCTGAATCCGTCCGCTGACAGCTGGCCGAGCTACCACGGCGATTATTCCGGACGCCATCACAGCCGGCTCGCGCAGATCACGCCCGACAACGTGCACCAGTTGTCCCTCGCGTGGACGTTCAACGCCGGCCAGCCGGGCTCGATCAAGTCGACGCCGATTCTCGTGAACGGCATCCTCTATTTCACCGCGCCGGATCACATGTGGGCCATCGACGCCCGCACCGGACGCCAGGTGTGGCACTACACGTATCCGCCGAATACCGGTTTCCACATCGGCCATCGCGGAGCGGCGATGTACGGCAACACGGTGTTCCTGACGACGCCCGACTCGCATCTGGTGGCGCTCGACGCGCGGAACGGCAAACTGAGGTGGAACGTGGAGGTTGCCTCGGCGAAGAAAGGCTACTGGTCGTCGAACGCACCATTGATCGTGCGCAACCACGTCATCGTCGGCGTGTCGGGTGACTTCGACAATCTTCCCGGCATGCTGACGTCGTTCGATCCGGAGAGCGGCGATACGCAGTGGGTCTTCTACAGCACGCCTCCCCCCGGCACGTCGGGGTCGCGGAGCGGCGGCGCGACGGGCGGCCAGATGTGGATGACCGGCACGTACGATCCTGATCTGAACCTGGTGTTCGTCGGAACCGGCAATCCGACACCCGTGCTGAACGGCGAGGTGCGGCCCGGCGATAACGAATGGACGTGCAGCATCGTCGCAATCGATCCGGACACGGGGAAGCAGGCGTGGGGATTTCAGGCGGTTCCGCACGACACACACGACTGGGATGCGGCGGAGGTCCCGGTGTTGGTCGATGCGACGTTCAACGGCGCGCCGAGAAAACTGCTGCTGCAGGCGTCCCGGAACGGGTACTACTTCGTCCTCGATCGTACGACGGGCAAGAACCTGCTGACGAAACCGTTCGCGGCGGTGAACTGGACGAAAGGCATCGGCGAGGATGGCCGCCCGATTCCCGATCCCGCGAAGGAACCGTCGCGCGACGGACGCCTGGTCGCGCCGAGCGAGAGCGGCGGCACGAACTACCGATCGCCGTCGTTCGATCCGGCGAGCGGACTCCTGATTGTCAGCGCGCTGGACAGCTACGGGATCTATTTCTACAAGCCGGAGCACGGCGCGTATGGCTGGGCGGGCGCGGACTACGGCGTGGGGGGCGGCGGCGGCGCAATCCGGGCGATCGACTACCAGACCGGCGCCGTGCGCTGGAACCATGACATCGGCGGCGGCGGAGGCGCCGGCGTCCTCACCACGACGACCGGCGTGACGTTCACCGGCGACTCGCGCGGCAACGCGCTGGCGCTCCGCACGACCGACGGGACGACGCTCTGGCGCACGGCAATCGGCGGCGTCGGCAACGCGCCGATCACCTACGAGCTGGACGGACAGCAGTTCATTCTCGTGGGGGGCGGCGGCTCTCTCTTCGCGTTCGCCCTCCCGCAGCGTCCGTAGCGATTGACAAATGCCCGCCACCGTCCTACCTGGCGCGCATTCTCAACGCTGGAGGCGATCGAAGGACGCGGCGCCGACGTGCACCTGGGATTCGAACGTGCCGAGCCGCTGGCGGCGCGAAAGGCGGCGAAGGGGCATCTGATCTGGAGGCTGTTCAAGAAGGAATTGCGCCTCCATCAGCTCGCGTGGATCGTTGCCGGTCTCTATGCGGCCGGATACGTCGCAGCAGTAGTCTCAAAGCGCGGCAGTGCGACTCTCGACGACATCATCACCATCATCACGATCATTTACACCGGCGTGGTGGCGATCCTGATCGGGTCGCTGGCCAGCGCTGAAGAACGCCAGTTCGGCACCCACGACGTGCAACTGCTGCTGCCCGTCGCCGCGTCGCGTCAATGGATGGTGAAGGCCGGCACGGCCCTCGGCCTGTCGGGGCTGCTCGCGATCGCGCTGCCGATTGCGCTCGCTGTGGTCCTTCCACCGGGACGCCTGCCGCCGTTTGGACGGCGGGGAATCGTGCAGCCGCAGATGATCATCACGATCGCAACGTTCACGACGATCGCGCTGTACGTTTCATCACTTTCGAGCAGCGGTCTGCGCGCCCTGATGATCTCGATCCCGGCCGTGTTCGCAGCGTTCCTCTTTATGATTAATGTGGCGATGCCGGTCTCGTTCAGCATCTTCCGGGCAATCTACCATCCCGGAGTGAGCCGGCTGCACTTTCACCCTTCCGTCGTGTCCGATCGAGTCTTCTATCCTGTCGCGTTCGCTGCGCTTCTGCTGCTATTGCTGCGATTCGCTTTCACACACCAGCGGTGGGCCAGTCCAGGGCTGCTGCTCATCGGCCGGCATGTCGTCCTGATCGCGGGGGCGATTGTTGCGTGTTTTGCGCTCGCCGGGGTATTGGGAGTCCGCTAGCGCTCTGCCGAGTACAGCTCGTCGATTTCGTTCTTCCAGTTCTGCTCCACCGTCTTCCGCCTCACCTTCATCGTCGGCGTCAACTCGCCCGACTCGATGGTGAACTCGCGCGGCAGGAGGCGGAATCTCTTGATCCGCTCGAATTGCGACAGCTCCTGGTTGAGCGCCTCGACGACATCCTTATATAAAGCGACGACGTCTTTCCGATTGACCAGCTCTTCCCGGTCACCGGGTGGACCGCCCAGGTCTTTCAGCCGGCGCTCCAGTGCCGCGAAATCGGGGACGAGAAGCGCTGCGGCGAACCGCCGTCGATCGCCAAGAACGATTGCCTCGGCGATCAGAGGACTCTTCTTCAGAAGAGCCTCGATGGGCTGCGGCGCGATCTTTTTCCCGCCTGACGTGACGAGCAAATCCTTCTTGCGGTCGGTGATCGCCAGGTAGCCGTCGGCATCCAGCGTCCCAACGTCGCCTGTGTGGAACCATCCGTCCTTCAAGACGGCCGCAGTCTCGGCGGGTTTGTTGTAATAACCCACCATCACGTTCGGGCCGCGCACGAGCACTTCCCCATCGTCCGCGATCTTTACTTCGACACCAGGAATCGGTTTTCCCACCGTGCCAAGGCGCGGCGCGTTCATGGGATTTGCGGTCACCACGGGAGACGTCTCGGTCAACCCGTAGCCCTCGGTGATGGGCAGACCGATGCCGGCGAAGAAGGTGGCGACGTCGAGCGGCAACGGCGCGCTCCCCGAGACGAGGCAGCGCAGGCGTCCCCCCACGCTCTCGCGGATCTTCGAAAAGACCAGCCGCTCGGCGACGGCGGTCTCGAGCGCCAGCAGGCCTCGTGGCCCTCCCTTTTCCATCGCGCGCGCGCGTGCGACTGCGACCCTTACGCCCCAGTGAAAGAGCGTGCGCCGCGGCTGTGGCAGAGCGCCGCCCCGCTCGAGGATGCGCACCTGGAATTTTTCGTAGACGCGTGGCACGCCCGTCATCACTGTCGGACGCACCATGGCGAGATCCTTTGCGATTGTCTCTATTGCCTCCGCGAAAACGATCGTGACCCCGTACGCGAGGTACACGTACGAGACCAGGAGCTCGAATGAATGACTCAGCGGCAGAAAGGACAGTGAGATGTCGTTTTCGTCGACGGGAACGATTGTGTGTCCGGACAAGAGGTTCGAGATCAGGTTGTGATGCGAAAGCATCACCCCTTTTGGTTCCCCCGTCGTGCCGGACGTGTAGATGATCGTCGCGAGATCGGCCGGGCGGATCTCGCGCGCCTTGTCGCGGAACTCTCGCCCGACGCCCCACTCACCCATCAGCCTCGCGTGGCCGCGGTGCGCGACGGCGTCGAGACCCAGGATCGACGGTGAGACGCCGGCGATCGGATCGAAGGTGATGATGGCTTCGAGCGTCGGCAACTCGTGTCGAATCCGCTGCAACTTCTCGAGCTGTTCGGCAGTCGAGACAAATGCGATTCTCGCGCCGGCATCCTGGATGATGTAGCGCGCCTGCGCCGCCGTCAGGGTCGAGTACACGGGAACGACGACCGCCCCGAACGCCAGCGTCGCAAGGTCGACGAGGAGCCACTCCGGGCGGCTCTCGGACATGATGACGACCCGATCCCCGCGGCCGATGCCGAGCGACGACAGGCCGAGCGACACGTCGCGCAGCTTGTCGAACCAGTCACGCGTCGACAGGCCGACGATCGATCCCTGCCGGCACTGGCCGATCAGCAGCGGCTTCGGATGGCGGCCGAGGACATGAAACGGCAGGTCCGCGAGCGTCGCGAGTTCGGGTGCGGGTTCGGTCGCGTCCATTGGTTGATTAGTAGCCCGCTCGCTTGTCCACGAGGTTCGTCAACGGCTGGCCGGTGACGAACCTCCGCAGGTTTTCGGCGAACAGCCGTGTCGCTTCGGGCCAATATCCCGCGTGAAAACCCGAAACGTGCGGCGTGATCAGCACGTCATCACGTCCCCACAAAGGATTCGCCGGATCCGGCGGCTCGTGCTCGAACACGTCCAGCGCCGCTCCGCGCAGGCGTCCCGTCTCGAGCGCGCGGACGAGCGCCGATTCATCGACCAGCTTCCCGCGGCTCACGTTTACCAGGATCGCATCCTCTTTCATTGCTGCGAACTCCCGGTCCCCGAGAAGATGCCATGTTTCCTTCGTCTGCGGCGCGGCGACGACGACCACGTCTGCCCGCGAAAGTTCGCGCGCCAGCGCATCGGGGCCGAACACAGCGTTGACACCGGCGACGGGCTTGCCCGCAGGGCGCCGTCTGAGACCGACGACCTCGGCGCCAAATGCGGAGGCCAGCTTCGCCGTTTCCGCGCCAATCGATCCGAGACCGATGACGAGGACGCGCGCGCTCCGCAGCGTGCGAATCGAGACACCGGCGTCGAACTCATTCTGCGCCCAGACGCATTCCGTCTGCCGGCGCCACGCGAGCGGCAAATCGCGCAGCAGCGCCAGCGTGACGGCAATCACGTGTTCCGCGATCGTGACCGAACTGTTGCCGCGCGAGTTCGTCATTATGACCGGAGACGCGATCATCTCCGGAAACAGCATCGCGCCTACACCGGCGGCGGGACTGTGGATCCATCGCAGCCGCGGGGCGGCGGCGAGGTGCGCGGCGGTGATGCGCGAGCTGAAGGCCACATCTGCCGGTCCAATCGCGGCAAGCGTCTCCTCATCCGTATCAGCGCGGTTGAACGTGTGCTCGGGAAACTCGGACCTGAGACGATCGACCTCAGCTTCCGGAATGCACCATGACCGGAACTCGCTGTAGATGGCGACGACGATATTCACTTCGTCTTTTTGATCAGCCGGATGTCGCCGATCACCATCGCCTTGTCTACGGCCTTGACCATGTCGTAGATCGTCAGCGCCGCGACCGACACGGCTGTCAACGCTTCCATCTCGACGCCCGTCTGCGATGTGGTACGGACCGTGGCCTCGATGTCGTAGCCATCGCGGGCGGCACTCAGTTTTACGTCGGCATGCGAAATAGCCAGCGGATGGCACAACGGGATCAGGGAGGCCGTCTGCTTCGCCGCCATGATGCCGGCAAGGCGCGCGGTTTCGAGCGGATCGCCTTTCTTCATGCTCCCCGCGCGGATCTGCGCCAGCGCCTCCGCGGAGATCCTGATGTGTCCCCGCGCGACCGCTTCACGTGCGGTGACCGGCTTGTGCCCGACGTCAACCATCCTGATTCGCCCGGACGGGTCGACGTGCGACAGGCGCTTATGCATCCGCCTCTCCTTGGACGAGAAAAAACGACAACCCTTCGAGCGAAACCGTCAGGTCCATGCTTTTCAACTTTACGCCGCGCGGCACCTTGAAGGCGCCGGGGGAGAAGTTGAGGATGGCGCGAACACCCGCGGCGACGATGGTGTTGACCGCGCCCTGTGCGGCATCGCCGGGAACGGCGATCACCGCGATCCCAATCTCCTCGCGCCTGGCGACCTTGCGAAAGTCCCGCATGTCGTGGATCAGCACGCCGCCGCGCGAGCGCTTCCCGATCTTCTCCTTCAAAGTGTCGAACAAGGCCACGATCTCGAACCCGTCTTCGCGGAACCCGCCGTAATCCGCGAGCGCGAGCCCGAGGTTACCTGCGCCGATGATCGCGACCCTGACTCCTCGGTCAAGGCCGAGGATCTGGCGGAGGTGGCGCCGCAGCTCCTTCACGTAATACCCGATGCCGCGGACGCCAAACTCGCCGAAATACGCGAGGTCCTTCCGGATCTGTGCGGCATTGAGGTGGAACTGTTCGGCGAGCGCCTGCGACGAGATGGTCCGGACGCCTGCTGCATCGAGGGTGTTCAGGCACCGGAGATACACCGACAGCCGATTCGTGGTCAGCTCGGAGACCGGTTCGGCCAACACGCGCGGACGCGCTTCCAGCTTGTTCTCGCGGGACACAAGCGAATTATGGCTCATGCCTGCCCGTGGCCCTGAGCCGGGTTATTATCGCCGCTTATGGCACATAAGCCGACTCCGTCGACTGCCCGCACTACCTTCCAGCCGTACATCCGTGCCAACCAGTCCCCCGCCGAGTTCACCGTGAAAGCCGTGATCCTGGGTGTGCTGTTTGGACTCATCTTCGGCGCGTCGACGGTTTACCTGGGCCTGCGGGCGGGGTTGACGGTCAGCGCCTCGATTCCGATCGCGGTACTCGCGATCTCAGTGCTCAAGAAGCTGGGTGGCTCGACGATCCTGGAGAACAACATCGTCCAGACGATCGGCTCCGCCGGGGAATCGGTGGCCGGCGGCGTCGTCTTCACGATTCCCGCGCTCATCTTCCTCGCGCCTTACGGCCCTGGATTCTTCAGCTACTTCCAGATCCTGATGCTCGCATTCGCGGGTGGCATCCTCGGCGTGCTGATGATGGTGCCGCTGCGCCGCGCACTCATCGTGAAGGAACATGGCGTGCTGCCGTATCCCGAGGGAGCGGCTTGCGCGGACGTGCTCATCGCGGGGGAACGTGGTGGGGCGCTGGCGACGACGGTGTTCAGCGGTCTCGGGATTGGCGCCGTGTGGAAGGCGCTGTCGTGGATCGTTCAGATTTTCCGGACCGACATCGGGTACTCGATGTCGCGCCAGAGCTTCTTCCCCAACGCGACGCTGAACGTCGACATCTCGCCGGAGTACATGGGCGTCGGCTACGTGATCGGGCCGCGGATCGCGGGCGTCATGTTCGCGGGCGGTGTCCTGTCGTGGCTCGTATTGCTGCCACTGCTCAGCATCATGGGCAACTACATGACGGTTCCCTTCCCGCCCGTCCCCGCAAGCGGTCTGCGCATCGACCAGATGTCGGCGCGGCAGCTCTGGAGCGCCTACATCCGCTACACCGGCGCCGGCGCGGTGCTCGCATCCGGACTCATCACTCTTGCGCGCACCATTCCGACGATCGTCTCCTCGTTCCGCGACAGCATGAAGGACTTCGGCGGCGGCAAGACCGCGGCGAAGCAGACTCGCACGGAGCGTGACATCCCGATGATCATCGTGCTGGGTGGGTCGCTCGCCCTCGCCATCTTCCTCGCCGTCGCACCCAAGATGCCGACGCAAGGCAACCTCCTCGCCGCGCTGCTCATCATCATCTTTGGTTTCTTCTTCGTGACGGTGTCGTCTCGCATCACCGGCCTGATCGGATCCTCCTCCAACCCGATCTCGGGCATGACAATCGCCACGTTGATCCTGACGTGCACGATTTTCGTCGCCCTGGGCTGGACGGGGGACTTCTACGCGCCCGTGGCGCTCTGCGTCGGCGCCGTGATCTGTATCGCGGCCGCGCAGGCGGGCGGCACCTCGCAGGATCTCAAGACCGGCTATATCGTCGGCGCCACCCCCATCTACCAGCAGATCGGCCTGCTCATCGGGGTCGTCACGTCAGCGCTCGTCATCGGCATGACGACGCTGTACCTGCACAACGTGATGACGATCGGCTCGCAGGCGCTGCCGGCGCCGCAGGCGACGCTGATGTCGACGATCATCAAGGGACTTTTAAGCCAGAACCTACCGTGGGGTCTGGTGCTGGTTGGCGTGTTCATCTCGCTCACGCTCGAACTGTGCGGCATCCACTCGCTCTCGTTCGCGGTCGGCTCGTACTTGCCGATCGCGACGACCGCGCCGATCTTTGCAGGCGGTCTCGTGCGCTGGTTCGTCGAACGTAAGACAGGCGTCGCCGAGGAATCCGAGGTGGGATCCGGCACGCTCTTCAGCTCCGGCCTGATCGCCGGCGGCTCGCTTGCGGGTATCCTTTACGCCGTCCTGTTCGGCCGCCACATCATCAACGCGGCAGACGACCCGGAGACGCTGGGCATTTTCCCGGTGCTGCACGAGGGAACGATCGGGATGGTCGCAGGCGGCCTGCTCTTCGCCGCTCTGGGTGTGATCCTCGCTCGGGCTGCGCAGAAAAAGCTCGCCTAGCGATGCGAGGTGCTAACGGTGCTGACGGTGCCAAAGGGGCTAACGGTGATAAAGCTGCTAAGCGTGCTCTGCACCGTTTGCACGGTTGGCACCACACTGTCAGCGCAAGCGCCCACGCGCCTCGCGACTTCGCCCGAAGCGCTGATCGCGGCTCCCGTCTTCTTTCACGGAAAACAGATCGCGGTTCGGAGTGACGTCGAGCCTGCTGGTCCGCTGATGCGCCTCGCCGGGACGGCGAAGCCGGTGTTCGTGTTCTGGCGCGATTCGCCGATGGCGCCGCGAAACAGCGAGGTGCGCGGTGAATTCTGGGATGTCGGACGGCTCGAGCGCGGGGATTCGCGATTCTCGAACGTGAACTTCCAGGCCATCCTCGACGCGGCGTCGAACGGACAATGGCCGCCGCGAGACCAGGTGTTCATGATTCTCGGCGCGAGCACCGTGGAGTCGCCGCTGCCGGCGGAACCGACGATCCGCGCACTGGCACTGGCGCCGGACCGGTACGTGGGCAAAGGAGTCACGGTGACGGGACGCTTCCGCGGCGCGAATCTCTACGCCGACTTACCGATGGGCGCCGGCACGAAAGGCCGATGGGATTTCGTGCTGCAGTCGGCGGACTCCGCGATCTGGGTCACTGGCGTGCGGCCGCGCGGGCGCGGATTCGATCTGGACGTGAATTCACGGCTCGATACGGGCCGCTGGCTCCAGGTTGCCGGCACCGTCCGCCGCTCCGGTCCTCTCGCCTGGATCGAAGCGACGTCGATCGCAGAAGCCACCGCGCCGACGGAAACGACCGTCGAAATCGCGTTGCCCCCGCCACCGCCCGCGCCCGCGCCTGAAGTCGTCTTCAGCGCGCCGACACCAGGTGAAACCGACGCGGACCGCGCCGGTACTATCCGGATTCAGTTCTCGCGCGACATGGATCCGAAGACTTTCCGCGATAAGGTCCGTATCTCGTACACAGGCCCGACACCACAGGGCGCCGCGGCCACGCCGCCGGCATTTACGGCGCGGTACATCGAGGGCAACCGCGCGCTCGAGATTAAACTCTCCGCGCCGCTCGACCGCTATCGGACGGTGAAAGTGGAGTTGCTCGAGGGGATCATGAGCAACCTGGACAACCAGCCGCTTGGGCCGTACTCGCTGACGTTCACTACCGGCGGCTAAGATCGAACTCGAAGGAGTCGAAGAAGTCGAAGAAGTTCGAAGGAAAGGATCGTCGAGACTCGAAGGCGTCGAAGTTCGAAGATTGCGTGAGCCGTCGAAGAGATTCGAAGGAAAGGATCTTCGAGCTTCGAACCTTCGACGGACGAAGGTCTTGCGTTTCCTTCGAAGCGTCTTCGATTCCTTCGACGCCTTCGAGTTCAACACTACAGGGCGGGCAAGGTGTCACGCCTGCCGAATCGTCGGCGGACGGCGCGGACGATCCACGCCGAGAGCGTCACGATCAGCGCCAGGCACACGAACACCACGACCGCGGCGATCGCCGGATACTTCAGCGCGAGAAAACCCAGGCCGATGACGAAGGCGTCCTCACCGAGGCTGAGGCCCCAGTTGGTGAAGGGCTCCGGGCTGGCATTGGCCAGGACGCGCGTTCCCGCCTTGCTGAAATGAGTGCTCGCGGCCAGGGCGCCGCCGACCAGCGCGATCAGCGTTTCGGCCGCCGGGGACTTGTCGCCGAGCGTCGCGACGGCAATCGCCGCGCCACCAACGGGACGAATGACGGAGTGCACGGCGTCCCAGACTGAATCCACCCACGGGATCTTGTCCGCGACGAACTCGACGACGTAGAGCGCGAGCGCGCCGCCGATGATCCAGTTGTTGTCGAAAACCTGGTACTGCGGCGGCAGCGCGACCCAGCCGAACCGGCTGGCCAGCCCGAGTATGGCGATGGTCGCGTACAGGTTGATCCCCGCCGCGAACGAAAACCCCATCGTCCGGCCCGCCGATGCGAGGAATGTCGCGAGCATTTCCATCTCAGGCCTCCTCGGCGAGGAGCGATGCGACGGCGTTACGGGCCGTCGCGACGAGCTCGTCGCGATCCTCGAGCGTCAGACCAGTTGTCGCAATCGGCGCGCCAAAGCTGACCGTGACCTGGACCGGACGAATGATGAGGCTGCCCTTCTTCATCGCGTTGCGCGCGCCTTTGATCGCGGCGGGGACGACCGGCGCCTGGCCCTGGATCGCCATTATGAACCCACCCTTTTTGAACGGAAGGAGCTCGCCGGTCCGGCTGCGCGTGCCCTCGGGAAAGATGAGGAACGAGTTGCCTTCGCGAAGTGCGGCGGCCGCCCGCTCGATTGCGGGCAGGCTCTGGTCCCGGTTTCCTCGCTCGAGGGGCACGAACCCCGCAAGGTCGAATGCGCGCACGAGGATCGGCAGCTTCCTGAGTTCCGCCTTGTAGAGAATCCGAAGCCGCGGGAAGAGGTCCTTCAGCGCCAGGTAAATGATCGGCGGTTCGACGTTGCTGGCGTGGTTCACCGCATACACCGCGGCGCGATCGAGCTGAATATGCTCGGCGTGCCGAATGACCATCTTCATGCCGCTCAACCAGAGCCCGAGCCGGACGCCGCCGCTAGCGGCGCGATACAGCGGGAGGACCCGCTTCGTGAGAAATGCGAGGACCAGGAACGGAGGTCCAAGCAGCAGCACGTAGAGGGAAACCGCGACGTAGGTGGCAAGCGACCGGATGGCGGCGATCAGCGTGGACATGAAAAAAGGGCCGGCGCGATTTTATCGCCCGGCCCTACTGTAGCTTGCAGAATACGGTTTACGGTCTACCGTTTACCGTTTACCGTTTACCGTTTACGGTCTTACGACGCTTTCGCCGTCCGCTTCACGGTGATGCGGCTCGTCGGTGCGGCCTTCGCGGCCTTGGCGCGGGCGATCGACCGCGTCTTGGTCGAGAAGCAGCGCTCGAGCGCGACATCGACTTTCTGTTCGATGGCGTCGGTCTTCTCGCGGGCGACTTCCGAGATCTCGGAGATGACCAGGAACTTCGCGCGATCGAGCATCCGCTTTTCACGGAACGAGAGGTTCTTGGACCGCGCCAGGAACGTCAGGCTCTTCAACACTTCGACGACGTCGTAGATGGAGCCGGTGCGCATGCGATCCGAATTGTCTTTGAAGCGTCCTTTCCAGTTCTGGTGGTTATCAATCTTGCCGTCGCCAAGCAGGCTGAAGAGCCGCTCGATTTCTTCGTCGCCGATCGCGCGCCGCAGGCCGACACCATCAACGTTATCGACCGGCACGAGCACGGTGGTTTCGTTTGCCACCATGCGAAGGTGGTAAAACCCGCAGGTTGTGCCAAGGATAGTTTTGGTTTCGATGCCCTGAACGACGCCGAGTCCGTGATTTGGGTAAATGACCTTGTCACCAATCTGGAATGTCACACGTCCCCCACAGCGTAAGGTGTTCGGGAAGGAAAAAGCGAGATGAGCAGTCCCTTAAGTATACCCGAAGGATGCACCTCCGGCAACGAAAAGTGCTGGAAAATCAGGCTTTTTTGCACGTTTCTGCCCGAACTGGATGAGAACCGGTGAGGAGCATCGTGCGGCGAGATCGTAAAGACGAATCGTGTAAGTTTCCGCGAACTAACGGGTTGCGGCTGAATGCCCGAGGTCAGCGATCAACTGCCGTAGCGCGCGAGCGCGAGCTCGGCAATTTCTCCAATGAGCTGCGTGTAGGTGCGGCCGCTCTTCCGGGCCGCCAGCACAAATTCCGCTTTCGACGCCAGCCAGGGGTTCGGATTGGCCTCGATCACGGCTACTCGTCCATCCGGACGCAAGCGCATGTCGATACGGGCGTAATCGCGAAGTTCGAGCGCCTGGAACACGGCAACGGCGGTCTGCTGCATCAGCGCGAGGCTGTCCTCCGGCAGGTTCTCGGCCACCGCGGACTTCGTGTCCCGGTATGCCGCGGTTCCTTTTCCCCACTTCACTTCGGCGCCGGCGATTCGGGGGGTGCCTTCAGGCAGCTTCGACAAATCGAGTTCGATGACGGGCAGCGCGGTCGGATTCTCGTTTCCCAGCACACCGACGTACATTTCGCGCCCCTCGACGTACTCCTCGATCAGGACCGGCGAGTCGAAATTTGCGTGCAGCCAGTCGATCCGTTCCATCAGCTCCCGGATCGAGTTGACGACGGCGTTGAATTCGATACCGATCGAGCCGTCCTCGCGCGCCGGTTTCACGATGACCGGGAACTCGAGATCGTGCGAGAAATCGAGTCGTCCCCGATACGACCGCGCGAACACCGGGGTGTGCAGGCCATGGAACTCGAGAATTTTCTTCGCGACCGCCTTGTCCTGCGCGTAGAGGAGCCCGTGCGATCCGGCGCCTGTGAAACGCTTGCCCAGGAGCTCCAGGTAACTGGCGATGCACGCGTCTGCCGTGTCATTGCCGGCAAAGGATTCGGCGAGATTGAAAACCAGATCGCACTCCATGCGCGCGATCGCGTGAAGACTTTTGATGGATCCGTCGAGACGGTGAAGCGTCGCGTGATGTCCCAGCCTGCCGAGCGCCTCGGCGACCTCATCCTCGACTTCTTTCTTGTCGAGCGTGCGCGTCAGCGGGGACTTCTCGGTCGCCGTGGAGTCATGGTCTTCATCCTCCCAGCGATCGTAAAGAACGACAACGTTCAGCGTGCCCACGCGCTGCGCATTATAATCGACTGATGCAGAAATCCTTAATGTTCATCCTGGCCGTGGTGTCGCTGACCGCCGCGGCCTGCAGCAATGCAAAGCCAGGCGAAGAGTTCGGCATGAAGGATCAGGCCGCCATTCGCCAGCGCACCGAGGCGTTCGTGAAAGCGTTCAACACGAAAGATATCGCGCAGGTGCTCTCCCCCTACGCGGAGAACTCCGTGTTCATGCCGCCCAACCAGCCGATCATCCGCGGCAAGGACGCGATGAAGATGTACTACGACGACCTGCTGAAGTCCGGCGCGAGGAACCTGCGACTGAACGTCACCGAGGTCTCAGGACACGGTCCACTCGCCTACGCAAGTGGCTCGTACGAGATGGACCTGAAGCCCGCGTCCAGCCCGCCTCCTCATGACCGCGGCAAGTTCCTGTTCGTGCTCCGCAAGATGAACGAGACATGGCGTTACGAATACACCATGTGGAACTCGGATCTCGCACAATCCGGCGACTAGTCTTTTCGATAGCGCCGTAACGCCGGCGTCGCGGCCGCGATCCCGATCGTGGCGGCGACGCAGGCGATCCCGCCGGTGACGACGGAAAAGATCGCGCCGAACCACTGCGCCACGAGTCCCGCTTCCAGCTCGCCGAGCTGCGGGCCGCCCATGAAAAAGACCATGTTCACGCCGACCATGCGTCCGCGCAGGTGATCGGGCGTCTCGAGCTGTCGAATCAGGTTCCGGAAAACCATGCTCACGGTATCGGTGGCGCCGGTCAACGCCAGGCACAGAAGCGAGAACCAGAAATTTCGCGACGCGCCGAACGCCACCGTCGCGAGGCCGTAGCCGACAACGGACCAGACGAGCACGCGTCCGCGGCGCTCGATCGAATCGACCGCTCTGACCATGATGGCGCTCGTGACGATCGCCCCCGCTGCCGGAGCCGCGTACAGCCAGCCGTAACCGCGCGCCCCGACGCCGAGGATGTCCTGCGCGAACAGCGGCAGCAGCGCCGTCGCCGACGAGAAGAACGTCGCAAAGAAGTCCATCAGCATCGTCGAACGGATCAGCGGCGCGCGGAACACGAAACGAAGCCCCTCGAGCGCCGCATGAATCGTTAACTCAGTCTTCTTCGGGATTTCCCCGCCGTCCGACCTCCGATCTCCGATCTCCCGCCCGCCTTCGCCGCTCTGCGGCTTCGGCGAGGCCTCGCCGTAGCCGGCCTGGAATTCCCGGCCGGCGGAGGCGGGCATGAGCAGAAGGGCTGCGATGACCATCAGGAACGAAGCGGCGTTGAACGCGTACGCCCAGGCTACGCCGAGCTGGCCGATGACGATGCCGCCGAGTGCGGGGCCGGCGACCGCGGCGACCTGGAACATGATCGTGTTGAGCGTCAGCGCGTTAGCCAGGTGCTCGCGCGGGACGAGATTCGGCGTCAGCGCCTGGCGTGCGGGCATGTCGAACGCTCCCGCCGCGGAGCTGGCCGCCGCGATCGCATACACGGGCCACACTGAATCCAGTCCCCGCCAGGTCAGTGCCGCGAGCGCCGCCGCGAAAATCGCCATCACTGACTGCGTAACCAGCATCAGCTTGCGCCGGTCGTAGACGTCCGCCGCGACGCCACTGAGCAGCGAGAAAAAGATCACCGGCAGCACGCGTACGAGGCCGACCATCCCTAGGGCGAGCGCGCGCTTGTTCTCGGGGACGAGCAGCGACACGTGCCACAGGATGGCCGCGGACTGCATCAGGCTACCCGAGAACGAGATCAGCAGGCCGAACCAGAGGAGGCGGAAGTTGCGGTGTTGGAGGGCCGTGAGCAGGCCCTCAAGTTATCAGATTCACCGTGAACAGGTCCGCCTGACGGGTTTCCGGCAGTGGCGTGCCGCTCTTTTTTCCAACCTGCCGCGATTCAAAAGGTCTAACGTTGTGAAGTAAGAGCGCACATGCAGACTTCGCTTCAGGATTTGCGCTATGCGGCTCGCGCCCTCGCGAAGTCTCCGGGATTCACCGCGATCGCCGTGCTCACCCTGGCGCTCGGCATTGGCAAACACCGCCATCTTCAGCCTGCTCGACCAGGCGTCCTTTCAGCGTCTGCCCGTTGACCAGCCCGAACAGCTCCGTACGGCCGTCGTCGTCTCTCGAAAAGGCGAGGAGATGTCAAACGTTCCAGCGGAGTTCTTTCAGGAACCGGTAACGCTCCTGGCGAGCGTTGCGGTCCTGGCAGTCACCGGGACGCTGGCAGGCTACGTCCCCGCCCGCAGGGCGGCCCGCCTGGAGCCAGCCATGGCGTTGCGCCGAGACTGACACGCTCCCAAATCACCAGATGTTAAGATCGAGTTTCGCCTCTCCGCCGGAGTGGTGAAACTGGCAGACGCGCGGGACTCAAAATCCCGTGGGGTTCACGCCCCGTGTGGGTTCGATTCCCACCTCCGGCACCAGCTATCTAATTGATGTGGAGAGATTTCGAGACGGACGGATTGTTCGTCGCCGGTTGCGTGTCGGCGGCCTCGTCGGCAGAAGTTGAAAGAAAGTCGAAAGGTTGACCATCATCGAGGCGTTTCGCAGCTGCCGCGAGCGCTTCGAACCGTTGTCGATCGTACCGCTCTGTCGTGACGATCGATGCGTGCCCCAGCAGATCTCGAACCTGCGAGAGCGGCACACCCCGCTCCACCAGCCTCGACGCATACTCGCCCCTGAGGTCGTGGAACCAGAGGCCTGTGATCGTCGCTGCGGCCAACGCGTCCAACCACTCGTTGCGGAAGTCCCTCAACGGCTCTCCCACGCGATTTGAGAAGACGGGAGCCGCGTCGGGCTTCTTCCCACCCTCCGCGTCGATTCTGAGCCAATCCAGAACCGCCCTGAGCCGCGTCGTCGCAATCGGAATCGACCGGCCCTTCTTGCTCTTGGCGTTCTCAGGACGGACCTGAATGACCTGTCGATCGAAGTCGACGTCGCCAAACCGCAGGCTCAGCAGCTCGCCGCGCCGCATCCCGGTGTCGAGAGCCGCGATGACCAGCGCCTTCGTCGTCGGCCGCGCGCCGTTGAGCAACCGCTTTTCCTCGTCGGCTGCGAGCCGGCGCGAGCGGCGGTTGTTCTCGCGTTCGAGCTTGATCACGGCCTGAGAGCCGCGGCGAAACGGCGTCCGGTCCAGGTACTCGCGCTCCACCGCCCAGTTGAGCATGCGGCGAAGCAGCGCGAGATAGCGGTTGATCGTGGCCGGCTTGCGTCGCTTGGCCTTGAGATCCTCAACGAGGTCATCGACGTCGCCGATGCGAATGTCCACGAGCGCCTTAGGACCGAAACGCGCCTTCAGGAAGGGCATCTGCCACTCGATCTTGTCGCGCGTCCGCAGGCCTTTGACCTTTACATACCGCTCGATGAACAGATCGGCAAACGTATCGAACGTCTGCGTTGTCGGTGCCGTCGGCGCCAGCGGGTTCTCGGCGTCGGCGTCAAAGGCGCCAGCGCGGACCTTCTCTTTCATCCGATCGAGCACCGCGTTCGCGTGCTCTTTCGATTGCACCTGCTTGTTCGCCCAGCGTCCCAGGCTGACGCGGTGGAGCGTTCCACGATGCTGGAAGCTGCCCCACCAGGGATGTTCGCATCGATCGCGTGCGCGTCCTTTGTGTTTGCAGATTTTGTAGAGTCCCATCTTCGTTCCTCCTTCCTACCAAAGCGTCGCCGGTGCCCGCGTGACAACGCGCCGCAGACCGACGACCAGTCACCCCTCTTCTGCTCGCTACGATACACCTCCGTGTATGGTGCCGTGCTCGACGGTGCGGATGGCGCGCACATCCCGCGCGTGCTGTTCGAGCCACGCATCGATCCATTTGGACTTCAAGCGGATCGAGCGCCGTCCTCCGATACGCGCGTGACGGAGCTCGCCACGTTCGCAGGCGGTGTAGATCGTGTCGCGGCTCACGCCGGCGTACTCGGCGCCCTCGCTTACGGTGAACCAGGTCTTCATACGGCCCTCCCCGCCGGTCCGCCCGTGCGGACCATGAAACTTGTTGTGATGGGACTTGCGCCGAGACGCGCCGGCGATGTGGCCGGCGCGCTGACAGCCGGTGGCGCAGATGCGGGCAATGTGCCGACATCGAGCCGCGGGGAACGGTGTTCCGAGCGGAGTGGGGGCGATTTCAGCGACCGCCTGTTCCCACGCGAAGCGATTGAGCGGCTCGGGCGTTCAGTCGCGAGTCGTTCAAGGCTGCCGTCGGCTGACGCCGTCGATTGGATCAGCGCCGCTGAGTGCCGACGGTCTTGCCATCGCGTCCGTGCACAATGTGTTGCTAGCGGACGCCTTGCGGTTGGAATGCGTTCGACTGAGGACCTGGGCCGTCAGCCGGAACGTGCTCGGTCATCGGGCGATGCGGAGGGGGTGCTCCACCGAGCACCAGCGAGATACGAGCAGGATAGGGCCGACCGAACGTGCCGTCAACCTCAACGGCACGACCGCGGTTTACCCGAGGCGCAATGGTGGACTGACACCGCGGCGTGCATGCCACACCGCAAGCACTTTCACTTCGTCATGCTGCGGAACGTAGTAGACGTGATACCGAGTCGCCGAAAGCAGGACGCGGCGAGTTCCAGTGACTGGCGAACGTCGGTAAGGGCGGCCGATCTGCGGTGCGTGACTTATGGTCTCGAATGCCGCGGTGAGCTCCTCGCGAAACAGGTTCGGCGCCGCCGACCGATTGCTGCGCCACCAGGCGTCAACAGCGAGGATCTGAGCGTCAGCTTCGGGCGTCGTCCGAACCGGCAGGCTCACTGACGCCGACGGAGCTCGTCCAGGATGTCAGACGCGGGCCGGAGATCTCCAGCCTGCGCGGATTGCCATGATGCCGAGAGTGCGTCGTGCAACGCGCGGCGCTCGTCGTCAGTGAGGTCGTCGTCCTCATCGTCAGCGACGAGTTGCACGACTGTGCCCTCAGGCAGTGTCGTCGGCTCGTCGAGAACAAGACGCCCTTTCTCGACACGCGCTCGCAGTGGGCTCACGCCGCTA
>Ga0137375_10003685_pt1 | contig 18208 bp, 15 predicted proteins | sample SagtaG_24_FD_104936 | JGI IMG/M metagenome (GOLD analysis project Ga0137375, IMG submission 104936) | Vadose zone soil microbial communities from Sagehorn Ranch, Mendocino, California, USA - Sage1_R_113_16 metaG | ecosystem: Environmental > Terrestrial > Soil > Vadose zone | place: USA...
CGGGGGTAGCCGGGCCGGGGGTAGCCGGGCCGGGGGTAGCCGGGCCGGTGGTAGCCGGGCCGGTGGTGGCCGGGCCGGTGGTGGCCGGGCCGGTGGTAGCTGGGCCGGAGGTAGAGCCCGGGACGGCCGGTGCCGTGGCCGGCCTTTCCTCCGGGCCGGGCCCGGGTGCGGGCGCGCGGCCCGGATCGCCGCCGCGCGGCGCGGCCGCGTCTGCGGGCGGGTGACTGGGGGGGACTTCGTGGGTCACGGAAGATTGTCCTGACTATCTTGTGAACCGCTTCACAAGTACTCTTTCCGGAGTCTAGACCTTCGCTTGCAGCGCCCGCGAACCCGCCCCGGCGTCGCTGCCCTGCCGGGGCTGGCCCCGTCGGCTGCCCCTGGTCCGGGGCGTCCGGCCCGGGCACCGGCCAGCCCGGACCGGGCTGGCGGACAGCCCTCAGCCCGGGCGGCGCGCCAGGTGCACGGCTACCACGCCCAGGCTCAGATTCCGCCAGCGTACTGCCGTCCACCCGGCCGCGGCCATCCTGCGCGCGAGCTCGAGCTGGGCGGGCCAGTCCCTGATGGACTCGGCCAGGTAGTCATAGGCTTCCGGGCTGCCGGAGAGCCGCCGTGCGACCGCGGGCAGCGCGGTGGCCAGGTACGACTCGTAGAGGGTGTTCAGCCGGGGCCAGGGCAGGTGGCTGAACTCGCAGATGACCAGCCGCCCACCGGGCCGGGTGACCCGGAGCATCTCGGCCAGCGCGGCACCCGGGTCGGCCACGTTGCGCAGCCCGAACGAGATCGTCACCGCGTCGAACGCCTGGTCCCGGAAGGGCAACTGGAGGGCGTCGCCGGCCACGAACCGCACCTGGCCGGCCCGCCCGGCCGACCCGCCAGCCGCCCCGCCGGCCGACTGGGCCGGCCGCAGCCTGCGCGCCCCGACCTGGAGCATGCCCAGGGAAAAGTCGCACGCCACGCACGTGGCGCCGCCGGTGGTGAACGTCCGGGACGAGGTCCCGGTGCCCGCGGCGAGATCGAGGACCAGGTCGCCAGGCCGGGCCGCGACCGCCCGGGCGACGATGCGGCGCCACCAGCGGTCCTGGCCCAGCGACAGCACGTCGTTCATCAGGTCGTAGCGCCCGGCGACCTTGTCGAACATCGCCGACACCTCACCGGGCCGCTTGTCCAGGTTCGCGCGCGTCATGGCCACAGCCTGGCACAGCGGCGCCGGCCCCCGGTCACCGGAGGCTGGCGCACCCCAGACCGGTTCACTGGTGGCTGGCTGGCAACAGCAGGCCGGCTCACAGCAGGCTGGGTCGCTGCCAGGGCTCGCCGAGCACGTGCTGGGCGAGGAACGCGAACACGGTCTCGTACCAGATCCGCGAGTTGCCGGGGCCGAGCACCCAGTGATTCTCGTCCGGGAAGTAGAGGAACTTGGACCCGGCCAGGTGGCCGGGACGGGCCGCCAGGTCGGTCCATAGCCGCAGCGCCTCGCCGACCGGGACCCGGTAGTCCTTGTCCCCGTGGATGACCAGCATCGGGGTGGTGATGGCGGACACATGCCGGTCGGGGGAGTTGGCCGCAACTCGGGCTCGCCGGGCTGGCCCGCGCCGAGCCGGACCACCAGCGACGGGCTATCCATCGCCGAGCGCGTACCCTGAGGGACGGGCCGCCAGGTTGCGGCGCCCTCCGCGGATGAGCTGGCCCCCCCGGTGCTGTGCCCCCTGATGCCCTGCCAAGTGCTCTGCTCGCTAACAGCGGCGCCGCCCGGATCGCCCGGTGCTCCCAGTAACTCAGTGCCCTTCAGTGATCATGACCGCCCCGACGGTGGCGTTGGTGGCCTCGTCGATCAGGATGAGGCCCCCGGTTTGCCGGTTGCGGTTGTAGGGGTCGAAGAACAGCGGCTGGGTCAGCCGCAGGCTCACCCGGCCCACCTCGTTCAGCCCGAGCCGCTCGGCGTTCTCGTCCCGGTGCAGGGTGTTCACGTCGAGCCGGTACTGCAGGTCACGGACGATGGCCTTGACCGTCCGGGAGGTGTGCTTGACCACCAGCCGGTCCCGCGCCGCGAGCTGCTTGTTCTCCGACATCCAGCAGACCATGCCCTCGACGTCCTGCGAGCCCATCGGCTGGTTGTGCGGGCGGCAGATCATGTCGCCGCGGGAAATGTCCAGGTCGTCCTCGAGCACCAGGGTCACCGACATGGGCGGGTAGGCCTCCGGGACCGGGCCGCGCGCGGTGTCGATCCGGGCGATCTTCGTGGTCAGCCCGGATGGCAGGTGCATCACCTCGTCACCGGGCTTCAGCACGCCGCCCGCGACCTGGCCCGCGTACCCGCGGTAGTCGTGCAGCGCCGGGTCGGTGGCCTGGTGCGGCCGGATCACGTACTGGACCGGGAAGCGCACATCGATCAGGTTGCGGTCCGAGGCGATGTGCACGTGCTCCAGGTGATGCAGCAGCGAGGGCCCGTCGTGCCAGGGCATCTTCTCCGACCGCTGCACCACGTTGTCCCCGTGCAGCGCCGAGATGGGGATGAAGCTCAGGTCGCCGATCTCCAGCTTCGCCGCGAACGCCGCGAACTCCTCGCTGATCCGCTCGAACACCCCCTGGTCGTAGTCGACCAGGTCCATCTTGTTCACCGCGAGCACCAGGTGGGGTACCCGGAGCAGGGTGGTGAGGAACGCGTGCCGCCTGCTCTGCTCGGTCAGGCCGTTGCGGGCGTCTACGAGCACGATGGCCAGGTCGGCGGTGGAAGCCCCGGTGACCATATTGCGGGTGTACTGGATGTGACCCGGGGTGTCCGCGATGATGAACTTCCGCCGCGGCGTGGCGAAGTAGCGGTAGGCCACATCGATCGTGATGCCCTGCTCCCGCTCGGCGCGCAGGCCGTCGGTGAGCAGCGCCAGGTTCGTGTAGTCCTCGCCGCGGGCCTTACTGGTCTGCTCGACCGCCGCGAGCTGGTCCTCGAAGATCGCTTTCGAGTCATACAGCAGGCGCCCGATCAGCGTGCTCTTGCCGTCATCGACCGAGCCGGCCGTGGCCAGCCGCAGGATGTCCATCGGCCTGCTTCCTTCTGGGGTGAGGACGTCGTACGCCGTCGCCGTCATTAGAAGTACCCCTCCCGCTTACGGTCTTCCATGGCCGCCTCACTGGCCCGGTCGTCCGCACGGGTCTGGCCGCGCTCGGTGACCCGCGTGGCCGCGACCTCGGCGATCACGTCGGACACGGTCGTCGCGCCGGATTCCACCGCGCCGGTGCAGGTCATATCGCCCACCGTCCGGTAGCGGACGGTGGTCTCGAAGACCGGCTCCTCGTCACCACGCGGGGTGAACTCGTTGTCGGCCAGCAGGATGCCGTCCCGCTCGAACACCCGGCGCTGGTGGGCGAAGTAGATCGAGGGGATCTCCAGCTTCTCCCGGGCGATGTACTGCCAGACGTCCAGCTCGGTCCAGTTGGACAGCGGGAACACCCGGATGTGCTCGCCCATCCGGATCCGCGCGTTGTAGACGCTCCACAGCTCGGGGCGCTGGTTCTTCGGGTCCCACTGGCCGAACTCGTCCCGGAAGGAGAAGACCCGCTCCTTGGCCCGGGCCTTTTCCTCGTCGCGGCGGCCGCCACCGAACACGGCGTCGAAACGGTTGTCCTCGATCGCGTCGAGCAGGGTGGTGGTCTGCAGCCGGTTCCGGCTGGCCCGCCGGCCGGTCTCCTCGGCGACCCGTCCGGCGTCGATGGAGTCCTGGACGGACGCGACCACGAGCTTGACCCCGGCCTCGGCGACCCGGCGGTCCCGGTAGTCGATCACCTCGGCGAAGTTATGCCCGGTGTCCACGTGCAGGACGGGGAACGGGATCCTGGCCGGCCAGAACGCCCGCTCGGCGAGGGCGAGCATGACGATGGAGTCCTTGCCGCCGGAGAACAGCAGTACCGGCCGCTCGAACTCCGCGGCTACCTCCCGCATGATGTGAATGGACTCCGCCTCAAGCACTTCTAGCTGCGAGAGCGAATAGTCAGAACGTGGCACGGCCATGAAGCAGACTCCGGTCGTCGGGCACGGTCGGGATCGAGTCACTCCCCTGCGGGAGCCCTACTGCGTAGCAGAACAAGCCACGCGCAAACCATCCAGCAATGTGGGGGCGAGCCCCGCTGGGCAGATAAGGATATCCGGGAGGGAAGAATCCGCCTGGTTGTAGGCCAGCTTCGAGCCGTCCAGCCGCGACGCGTGCAGCCCGGCTGCCACCGCGACCGCCACCGGCGCGGCCGAATCCCATTCGTGCTGGCCGCCGCTGTGCACGTAGGCGTCCGCGTTCCCACGGATCACCTCCGCCGCCTTCGCCCCGGCCGAGCCGAGCGGGATCAGCGTCAGCTCGATCTGCCGGGCCAGCCGGTCGAGGAAGGCCGGCGGACGGGTCCGGCTGACCAGCACGCGAACCGGGCGGCCCGGCTCCGGGGCGGGCGGCGCGGGCGGCGGCTCGGCCGTGCTCAGCACGGTGCCCTGGGCGGGCAGCGCGACGGCGCCCGCGGTCAGCTCACCGCGCTCCCACAGCGCGACGTGCACCGCCCAGTCGTCCCGGCCAGCCTCGCCGAATTCCCTGGTGCCATCCAGCGGGTCGATGATCCACACACGGTCGGCGGCCAGCCGCGCGGGGTCGTCCTTGCCTTCTTCGGACAGCACCGCGTCGGCCGGGCGGAGCCGGCCCAGTTCCGCGGTGAGGAACTCGTGTGAACTCCGGTCCCCCGCCGTGCGCAGCTCCGACGGATCACCCCCGGCGGCACGCAGGCCGAGTAGGCGCTGGCCCGCCGCGGCGGCCAGGTTACGGGCCAGGCGGCTGTCGTCGGTGGTCATCAGGCGGCTCCCCTCGCCGGCGGGGACGCCGGCTCGTACAGGCTAGGGCATCACGGTGTGTCCTGTCGGCCTGAGGACCGCAAGGCCACGTAGCTGAGCTGACAGCTGCGGATGGAGGCGAGCGGGCGCCCTCAGGCCAGGCGGCCGGCGGAAGTCCGGTCTATGGTGCGCGGGCCGCGCCCGGTCCTCTCCGCGTGGTCTACCGGTGGCGGCCGCTGCGTGTGCCGAGTCGCTGCAAGTACGGCTGCAGGGCTGGCAGGGCGGCGAGGCCGGTGACGATGAACGCGGCGGCAAGGGCGCACAGCATGCCGCCGATCACGTCGAGTGGGTAGTGGTCGGCGAGGTAGACGCGGCTGACGGCGACGGCGATCACGTACATGCCGCCCAGCACGAGTGCGGCACTCCGGCCGGCCAGGGTGGTGGCAATGACGATGAGCGCGACCGCGAACACGGCAGCGGTGGTGGTGTGTCCGCTGGGGTAGGAGGATCCGCTGTCGGCCGTCATTGCCCATAGCGACGTCGGCGGCCGGTGCTCGTTGATGAGTTTCTTCCCGATCTCGGCCAGGATCAGTGCCCCGCCGAACATGCAGAACACCTTCAGGGCATCGAGCCGACGGCGGGCCAGCACCAGGACGAGTGGCATCACGATCATCAGGCCGGCACCGACGATCTCCGGTGTCGCGATTGTGCTGACGGCCCTGGCCAGCGTGGTCAGCGTGCTGGTGCGGTCGTGCATGGCGATGTGCCGGTCGACGCGCAGGCCAAGGCTGGACACCGGGCCCGTCTTCGCCAGTACGCCGACAAGCAGGACCAGGATACTGAGCGCCACGCCGGCGAGCAGCCTGGCCAGGCCATGCCGGGGTGTCCATGTCCGGCCCGGGACCCGTGTTTGCCTTCCGCGGCCGACCGCGGTAGCGGGCTGGGCGTAACGGGGCGCTGGCGAACGCGACATGAATAGTTAACCTCCCGGCGGGTTGCCATCCACCTTTTACAATTTTGTAGAAGGTAGCAGACTCCAGAGAGATCAGGGCACGCCCTCGTGGCTTGCCGTTGACCTGCTGGACCGGGGATCAAGCAGTTCGCTGATCCTGTCCGCGCCGCCGGGCTGCGCTGGCCGGCAGAAGAAGGCTTCCGGTCTGGCCAGGACAGCGTCGGCCTCGATGAGTCCCAGGTCCGCCTCCACCGCGATGCCCGGCACACTGTCCTGGTCCTGGCCGCCCCGGCCATCTGCGCCATCACCGCTGCGCTGGGCAAAGCCGCACCGATACCCAGGCGCCACCGGCGGTCCGGCCCGGCCAGCCGTCACCAGCTGACCCCGGCATGATCCCGCTGTCCGTCGCGGAGATCGCACGCCTGGTGTCCTGAGAGCCGCGCCGCCACGCTGCCAGGTCCCGGTGCCACGACCCTAGGCGCCGCGAGATGGGCGGCAGCACGGTGGCCTCCTCAGCGTCGGGGCCGCCTGGGCGACATGCCCTGACGCGTGGACCGACGGGAGTTGCTTCGGCAGTCACGCCGCGCCCGAAACTCTAGGCGAAACGCGTGAACCTGGTACGGATGTCGGGCGTCTGGTCATTAGCGGATATTCCGCGGCCCTGGATTTCTAGCGGGCCTCATGGCTGGGATGACCAAGGTGGGTCTGCTGAGATTGAGTGCGGCTCGCGGCCGATGAGGGCCGCGGCGGCAAGATAGGGGCTACGTGTCCTGGTTGATGCGCTGCGCGGCAAGCGCGGCTGTGTTTTCGGTGGGGACGGCCATGGCGCTCGTCCCGGCCGTGTCCGTGGCTGCGGCCACGAATCTGCTTCCCAACGGTACTTTCGACGGCGGAACCACCTCCGGGTGGAAGGGCACCAATGCCACGCTCAGCGTGGTCAGCCCGGGCTTTGGCGGCAGCGGCGATGCCGCCAAAGTGGCAGTGTCTGGCACGGCTACGTCGTACGCCATGTACGCCGCTCCCAAGCCGGCCACCAATGTGGCCCAGGGGGCTCAGCTCCAGGGCACCGGCGAGGTGCTGGGCGTCTCGGGAAAGAGCCTGTGCCTGCTTTTGCAGGAGTACACATTGGGCGGCTCGCTGGTGCAGACCGCCAAGCAGTGCGTGACGGCCAATGGGAGCTGGCAGGCCATCGGCCCGGCGACCCTGACTGACGAGAACGCTGGTGACTCGGTGGGCTTCCGGATCCGCCAGACCGCTGCGGTGGCCGGTAACAGCTTCGAGGCGGACAGCCTGTCGCTGACCGGGTCGTCCTCGCCCACGCTTGCCGCACAGTGGAACATGGACGAGACGTCCGGGACGACCATGGTCGACTCCTCCGGCAACAACAACAACGGCACGCTGTACGGCCCCGTCCAGGTCGGTGTTCCCGGGCCCACGGGCCATGGCACGGCCTACAGCTTCAGCGGGAAGTCCGCCGTTGACGTGCCCTACTCGTCAACGCTGGTCGCGGGCTCGGCCAACATCAACATCTCGTTCTGGCTCAACACCACGAACCTGCCCAGCTCGGGTGACTATGACCTGGTGCGCATGGGGGACTACCCAGCCAATGAGTACAAGGTCGAGCTGTACAACTCGAACCAGATCGAATGCACCTACCACGGGTCATCCAGCAGCAACAATGCCACTGGCGGCGCCAATCTGAACAACGGGCAATGGCACTACGTCCAGTGCATCAAGACCGCTTCAGCCATCCAACTGTGGATCGACGGCGTGCTGGTGCATAGTACGTCCGCGGTCATCGGGTCCGTCTCCCCGCCCAGTGACGTATTCATCGGGTCTCACGCCAACCCTGGCACTAGCTCTGGCTTCGACTGGTATCAGGGCGAGCTGGACGACGTGTCGCTCTCCTTCGGCTGACGGGCTGGGCAGGCATGAGAAGCAACAGGAACACCGCCGCCGTTGCCGCAGCGGCGGTAGCGGCCGTGCTCGTCGCCGCATGCGGCGCCGGACCGCATGGTTCACCGGCGGCGTCATCCGCGTCCGGGGCGTCGGCGGCCGCTCACTCCCCGGCGGCACAGGCGGCTGCGAGTTCCCCCGCGGCACCGTCGCCGGGGAGTTCACCAGTGCCCGCGGGCAGTCCCGTGCCTACCGGGCAGCTGACGATAAAGCAGGCGCAACTGGCCTACGTACGAATCGTGGGCCCGGGGAACGCGCTGGCCAACAAGCTCGCCGTCGCCTCCGCCGGTTCGACGCCCTTCGGCGGCTTCCGCACCGACGCCTTAGCTTATGCCAGGGAACTACGCGCGGAGATAGCCGAATTCCGGGCAATCCGCTGGCCAGCCCGGGTACGGACCCGCATTAACGCAATGGTCGCGGCCAACTTCCCGGCCGACGTCAGCTGCCTCCAGACAATGGCGGCGGCCGGCAGCATGGCAGCGGCCCAGGCGGTGGGCGGCAGCAACCATGACTGCATGGTGGCCGACAACTCCACGATTCCCGGCACGCTCCAGTCAATGCTCAGCCAATAGGGGACGTCCCGGTTAGCTACTTCGACCTGAAAAACCCGCGTGGCGATGCGTGATCGCTGGCGGTGTGGCCGGCAGGATGGCCTCGACCCCTTGGGCTAGAAGGGATCGAGGCCATCGTGTTCGGCACCATAGGTGATCAGCCGTCATTGTGGGAGTCGGTTCTGCCGGAGGTTCTGCGGCTGTCCGCCGCCGGTTCCGCGTGGACCACACCCTGGCCGGGATGGATGTGCTGCTGCACCGGATCGGCTGGAGCGTGCAGGTCCGGGCCCGCCAAGCCGCAGAACGCCAAGCGCACCAGTTCGGCACCGGAAACCTCGCGGGAGACCGGGCCGACGATGCCCGCCAGAGGCAATCAAATGATCGTCGATCAGCACGTACAGTGCCGTCAGTGATCTAGTAGGCGCCGTGCCCCCCGATGACCGCGGACCAGGTTTTCCACAGGATCTGCAGGTCGAGGGCGAGCGACCAGTTCTCCACATACCGAACGTCGAGCCTGACTGCTTCATCCCAGGCCAGATCAGAGCGGCCATTCACCTGCCACAGCCCAGTGATCCCCGGCTTGACCACCAACCGACGTCGCATGTGGCCGCCGTACTTAGCCGCCTCGTCCGGTAGTGCGGGCCGCGGGCCAACCAGGGACATGTCGCCGAGCAGCACGTTGAACAGCTGGGGCAGCTCGTCCACGGAGTAGCGGCGCAGCAAGGCGCCTGTCTTGGTCACCCGGGGGTCCTTGCGCATCTTGAACAGCGCTCCCGCCGCCTCGTTGTGGGCGGCCAGCTCCGCCTTGCGCTGCTCGGCGTCCGTCACCATGGTGCGGAACTTCCATACCGAGAACATGTGGCCGCCCTTGCCCACCCTGGTCTGCCTGAAGAACACCGGCCCGTGGTCATCCAGCTTGATGGCCAGCATGACGATCGCGAACAGCGGGGCGAGCAGAGTGATCCCGGCCAGCGCCACGATCTTGTCGAAGGCCGTCTTCAGTAGCTGCTTGCCGCCGTCCAACTGCGGGTGGTCCACGTGCAGCAGGGTCAGCCCAGCGACCGGACGGATGGTAGTGCGCGGGCCGGCCACGTCGAGCAGGGCTGGCGCGACGCACATCTCGGTTCCGGTCTTCTCCAGGTCCCAGGCGAGCTGGCGGAGCCGCACTCCGTTCATGTCCTGGCAGGCCAGCACGGCCACCGTGTCGGCGCCGAGGTCGCCGACCGCTGAGACCACGCTACTCAGGCCACCGTAGACCGGAACGCCCGCGATCTCGTGCAGCATGGTCCCGCCAGCCAGGCACGCGCCCGCCACGGACAGGCCATGGTAGGTGCCGCGGCGAAGCTCGCCGACAAGCTCGGCGACCGCCGGGGCGTCCCCCACCGCCACTACCTTGCGCATGCATGCCCCGCGGCTGCGCAGGCGGTGCAACCGCCGCCGCAGCCGGTACCGTACGACGAGGTCGAAGACGGTCGCGCAGGGCAGCGCGATGACCATATAGCCGCGGGCGGTGTCGATCTTCACCGCATAAGAGGCGATGGCGATCGTGGCGGTCAGCATCACCGCCGCATTGATCACCCGCCGGAACTCATCCGAGCCGACCCCGATGAACCGAGGGTCATAACCGCCAACCAGGGCCAGCCCGCCGATCCAGAGCAGCGGGAGCAGGCCGGTGAACGCGAGATACACACCGGGCCGGTAGCTCGTAGCGTCGAACCGCACCTCGTAGGCGAGGGCACCCGCAGCGAGCACGCACAGGCAGTCCGCGAGCAGCGCTCGGCGCAGGTAGGCGCTGGTCCACGCGGCCGGGTTGGCTGCGGCCTGCCGTGCCTGGGTGCGGTGGGCACCTGTAACCGCTGTGCTGCCAGATGACACCGGCCACCGTCCTTCTTCCACCACCCCGCCCATCACCCCGGGCTCATAGAGGAGACGCCCAGCCATGCCTCCGGGTTGTCCGGCTACTTCATAATTGATAAAGGAATGTCCTGACAGGGAACGCTCCGCGGGGCCCGGGTGCGGCTGCTCTTTTCGCTCAGCCCGGCCGGGTACTCCCCGATCGATCGTCGCGATGTAGGCGCGCAGTGCCGGGGGGCGGGCGCGTCTGCCAACGCTGCCACGGCCGGGCGGGCCGGTACACCATAATGGGGCGTTCATCGTCTACTGGACGAACGGCGCACCGCAGTATGCGTGCGGAATCCGAGGGGCAGCGCCCAGCAACACTGAGAGGAACACACCCATGGCAGCCACGCTTACCGAGATCCTGCTCGCGCCGGAGACCCAGCCGCAGGTGGTCACCGACTGCTACGAGCTGATCGACCAGCAGATCTCGGAGATGTCCGGCGTCTCCGGGACCGCGGTTAAGCTTGCCTTCAAGGCGGTGAACACGTTCATGCCGGGCCACGCCTACAACATGGCCGCCAAGCTGCTGCCCGACTTCGTCGGCCAGCTCGGACCCTACTGGGCGGACTTCAACACCGCTGGTGGCAGCGGGTTCGGCGACTACCTGGCCAAGCACGGCGACGAGGTAGCCGGCGCCCTGCTGTCGGTGACCGACGCCAAGGCGGCGTCCTCTGACCGTCCCACGGTCATCAAGGCCTACGGTACGGTCCGCGGCGGTGCCGCCAAGCACATTCGGGCCGCGCTCCCGCGCGTCGGCGACCTGGTGCAGAAATACGCGGCCTGACCTGCAGTCCCTGTCCCAGCGGGCTAGCATGATGCGCCCGTAAGCGGTTTTTGAGGCTTTATGGAGGTGTGGTGTGGACGGGCGGCGCGGATCAGCAGGGGAGCGCTACGCGGATCAGCGCAACCCGTCTTCGCACCGGATGCGGCTGCTCGTGCTCGTGCTCGTGCCTGTGTATCTGGCATTCGTCATAGCGGCAGCGTCGGCGGTCCACTCCGTGCTGAAGAGGAATGCGCCGACGGGTCAGCCCAGCGCGGTACCCAGCCAGGGCCACGCCGCTGCACCGGCCGACCCCGGGCTCATCGTCATCAACAAGACCAGGGCGAACAAGCACCGGCCGCCGCTGGCTTCCTCCTCGGCGGCCGCGCGCTTGGCCCTTACGCACAGCCTCACCATGGCTCGCAAGGGGCGGGTCTTTCAGGACAGCTGCGTCGAGTGCATGAACTGGCGCATGATGTGGGGAAACGTCGAGGAGAACGTCGGCTCAGGCAGCTCGGTGCAGGCCGCGTATCAGGACCTGATGCACGGTCGCACGCCGTGGGCCAACGTGCAGTGCCAGTGCGTGACCCAGGGCGGAACGGCCGTCGCGCGATCTGGCGGGCGGGTGTGGGTCACCGCGATCTTCTTCCGACCTGGGACGGGCATGCTCTTTGGCGCGCGTGCCGAGCCCCGGGCCACCGACCCGGTCGTCACCGGTGACCCAGACAAGGATGCGCTGCTGCACCTGGAATCCGAGATCGGCAGGAAAGTTGCGATCGACCATATCTACGTGCACTTCGGGACGCCGCTTCCGTACCCGCGCTTCGCCTGGGATCGCGCCAATGGGCGAGTGCCGTTCGTGGACTGGGACCTGTCGCAGCCGGCCGACGACTGGAGCCAGATCGCGGCAGGAAAGGCCGACAGTATCATTGACGCGACGGCCCGGGCAGCCAAAGCTTACGGTCATCCTATTCTGCTGTCCTTCGACCACGAACCTCTCTACGGCACGTATGTGCCCGGCAAACCTGCGCAGTTCGTGGCGGCGTGGCGGCACGTGGTGGACAGATTCCGCGCCGTCGGGGCCACTAATGTCTTCTGGGTCCTGATCCTGACGGCCTCGACGTACCAGGGAGGGGTAGCCGACCTTTACTATCCGGGACGCTCGTACGTCAATTTCCTGGGCACGGACGGCTACAACTGGAGGTGGGCTCACCACCACGCGCGCTGGCGGTCTTTCGCCGACATTTTTACCACGTTTTACTACTACGCCCTCGAAAAGCGCCTGCCCGCGATGATCACGGAAGCAGGGACCCTGGAGGATCCTACTGCCCCAGGGCGTAAGGCAGCATGGTTCCGCGGAGCGGAAGCCTGGCTGCATACGCACCCAAATATCAAAGCTTTTATTTACTTCAACACCACTGTGCGATGGCCCTGGTGGATAGACACCTCCCCGCAGTCTCTGGCCGCATTCCGGGCCCTTGCGAACGACCCGCTGTTCCGCAACCCGATGAGTAACCCATAGGTGCCGTTCGCCGCCTTATCCCCGCCTCGATCCCCATACCAGGGGCGCTCAAAGACGGCTCCGTGATTGGAAGGATCTCAGGCACCATGGCAATCCGTCGCCGGCGCATAGCTGGCCTGGCCGCCGTCATCATTCTGGCCCTGGCGGGTGTTGTCGGCCTAGTGGAGGTGGCCGCCAGTGGGCAGCAGTCCGGCGCGGCACGGCCAGCGGCCGGCGCGGATGATCCCACCCAGGGGCCAAGGCCGCCCGCACATGGTGCCTACTTCGGCGCCCGGGTAAAGGGCACCGCCTACACGGACAGCGCCGACATCGCGGCGGCTGACCACCTGCAACAGGACATAGGACGGCGGCTCGCCATCGTGCACGTCTACCACCTGTGGCAGGACCCTTTCCCGGGCCGCAGCGACCTGGCCTTCCTGCGCCAGGGAAGCACTCTGCTGCTGTCCTGGTCCGGGACCGACACCCGGGCGATAGCCGCAGGCAGGTACGACAGCATGATCCGGCAGCGGGCGCGCGCCATCAAAGCCGTAGGCAAGCAAATCTTCCTCGAATGGCGCTGGGAAATGGACCGTCCCGGGCTGAAGGCGGAGATCCACTCCCCGGCGGACTACATTGCGGCCTGGGATCACATCAGATCCATCTTTGCCCAGGAACACGTGACCAACGTAGGCTGGGTATGGTGCCCGACAGCCCGCGGGTTCGCTACCAGCCAGGCCGCTGCGTACTACCCAGGCAACAATGAGGTCGACTGGGTCTGCGCCGACGCTTACCCAGGGTACGGGCCATATCGCTCGTTCGCGAACGTCGTCGCGCCGTTCCTGTCCTGGGCGTCACAGCACCGCAAGCCAGTCATGATCGGCGAGTATGGCGTGCCAAGTACCTACGGGGCTCAGCAGCGGGCGCAATGGCTCCTGAACGCAGCTCGCACGGTGCGCGATAACCCGCAAGTCAGGGCACTCGTGTACTTCGACGCGAATGCCAAGCGTGCCTATTCTCTCGGCGTCGGCTCTCCTGCACTGGAAGCGTTTCGCCGCATTGCCCACTTCCCCTACTTCAACCCGGCCGGTCAGCCTTGATCATTGAGCAGCTTAATAGAACACTACGTGTCCCGGCAATTGCAGCGTGCAATCCGGGCCTGCGGCCCGGGCAGGGCCTGGCCCCTGGGCAGCGTGCACAAAGCCCTTCGGCGGGCTTAAATTGCCGCTAGGATCGACCCTTACGTCTTACCCGGGTGTTTCGCATCTCGCCGGGCATGTTCATTCTGCTGAGGTAGTGAGGACTACGTGCTTTCAGAAGGATTGCTGGACGCCGGCTCCGTCGTGTCGGCCATCGATGAGGCGCTGAGTGGCACGGTGATTGTCACCGGGGCACTCCCTCCGCAGGGCCGCGACCTGGACCTGCTGGTCAGCGACGAGCAAGCGCGGCGACTGCCGGAGATACTGGCCGCGCAGGGGTTCCTGGCCAGGGGGCGGAAGGTCGCTCCCCGTCGGCTGGCGAGTCAGCAGTGGGTCAGGATCGAGGGATCCTCAGCCCTGGCTGTCGACCTGAATCCCATGCAACGCTGGCAGCTTCCCCGGCCGGAGCAGGAGGCTCTAGTGGCGGAGGCGGTGCCCATCGAGGGCTTCCGCCATCTCGCCCGCCCGGCGGCTCACCACGTCATCCTCATCCTGGCCCGGCGCCTTGCCGCGGGCACCTTGTCCGCGCGTCGGCTCGAGAAGCTCCGGGCAGCCGTCGAGCAGGACCCGCAGGCCTGGCAGCGGGCCGGGCAGCGGGCCAGGGGCTGGGGTGTAGCGGCCGCTCTGCCACCCCTGCGCAGGCTCTACGAAGGCGGCGCCTGGCCCACCCGCGCGGAGCGGGCAAAGGCAGTGCTGGAAGTAACCAGGTCCGCCGGATTCGCTGGGACCGTGTCCAAGGCCACTCGCAGGCTGTCCGCTGCCACGCCGGTACGCCCCCAGGTGGTCGGGTTCTCCGGGCTGGATGGTTCTGGCAAGAGCTCACAGGTGCGGGCGTTGCTGTCGACGCTGGAACAACTGGATGTGGCGGTCATCGCCCACTGGAAGCCACTCGGGCACAATGCGTCGGTCCGTACCATCCGCCGGGTCGTCAAGCGGACGTATGCGGCCATGCGCGGCTGGGACGCCGACCAGCTAGACCGCTCCAAGCAGCCGGGCCGGTCTCTGGTCGCGGGCACCAATCCGGCCATGCTGGGAGGCCGGCAGAACCGTCTGGTGACCCACGTCTGGGCGACCCTCGTGTGCCTCGTCAGTGCGAGCCACTACCGGATGGTTGCCCTGCGGCACGGTGGATCCGGGCGGCTGATCGTGTTCGACCGCTTCGCGCTCGACACCACCGCGCAGTTGCGGTTCTTCTATGGGCCTGAGCTTGAGTTCGGCTTGCAGCGGGCGCTGATCCGCATCGTGTGCCCGACACCCATCGCCGCATGGCTGCTTGAGGTCCCCGGAGAAGTAGCTCTCGCACGCAAACAGGAGCAATACAACCTCGACCAGTTGAAGGAACAGGAGAGCCTGCTCCGGGAGGAGGCGCAGCGCCTCGGGGTCACCCGCCTGGACGGCACCCGTCCCATGGCCGAGCTGTCTGAGTACATCGCCACCGAAGTCTTGGAGCGGATGAAGCGGTGACAGTCATCCTCGGGCACGCCGCGTCACCGGGCCGGGGGTAGGAATGCCGGACGGCCAAGGCCAGCCATCCCAGCCAGGCATCACATGGCTAGGCCAGGCACTCGGTGCGGTGTCATCTGACGGCTCAGGTGATGGAAGGTACCGCTACGTCCTGATGCCCTCTCGGTCACGCCCTCAGATGGTGCTCTCACTGGGTGAGCGTGGGGCGGGCTGGGCGTCGCTGCACCGGCACAGCGACGCCGCCCCGCTGAAAGTGCGGGTAGCACGGGAACTCTGGGCATGGGCGTGCCGCACGGGTCTTGCCGGGGTGATCTTCTCGCCTCCGGTGACGGATTCGGCGGTGGGCTTGCGGACCGGGTCTGTCCCCTGGCCGGACCTCATGGCGGAGGTATTCGGGCGACCTGACCTTGCGGTGGCCATCTCGGTAGGGCAGCTTCGCCCTCAGATCAAGCCAATCCTGCATGTGTCCACCAAGGCGGGCCAACCCCTTGGGCACATCAAGGTCGGCTGGAATGACGTCACGCGCTCACTGGTCCGGCACGAGGCCGCGATCCTGCTGGCCTTGACCGGGCTGAGCGGCCTGCCAAACGACGCGGCCGGTGCGGATCAACCGGCCGGGGCAGGGCGCGTTCCGCGCGTGGCGGCACTGCGCGTCCCGCGGGTGCTGCACCATGGGGAGTGGTACGGACGCGACGTGCTAGCCGTGTCGGACGTCGGGGGCAGCCCGTGGTACCGTCGCCGCCGCACGAGCCTGCCCGCGTCGGCGACGCGCCAAGCGGGCCGGGCGCTCGGTGTTGACCGGGCGGCCCTGGGAGCATCCACATTCTGGTCCGATCTCTTCGCGCGGGCGAAGCGCCTGGTGAACCACGCGGCCGTGGAGCCGGGTATCTCGGCGGACCTGGCCGCCCTGTTGGACACTGTAGAGTCCGGGCACGCCGCCACCGAACTCGACTTTGGCCTGATGCATGGCGACTGGGCGCCGTGGAATATGGCCAGCCTCGGCCAGGCTCTCGCCGTGTGGGACTGGGAACGCTCCCGGATCCGTGGCCCGGTCGGTTTCGACAGTGCGTTCTTCCGATTCCAAGTCGATCTCTGGATCCGGGGCCTGCGGCCGGAGCAGGCGCTCTGGCGGAGCCGGTGTGCGCTGGCAGAGACCATGGCCGCCTCTGGCGCTCCACCGGAGGTCGGTCCCGTCATGCTCCGGCTCGTGCTACTTGAGGTAGCGCTCCGGCAACTGGAGGGCGTGGCGGCTGGCGCGCCGGTGCCCGACCGTGTCTACCGGGCTCTCAGCGGCCTACTGAGACAATCGCTTGCGGTTGATGGTGCTCTGGCGCAAGGCAGAAAGCCCTAGCATCCCCCGCAGCCGCCACAACACCACCGCATAAACGGGCAGCGAGACCAGCATGAATAGGGCAAATCCGGCCAGGTTAAGCCCGACGATCTGGCGGACGATCACCCCGCCCACGCCGAAGAAGAGCACAGATGCTGCGACCACCACCCAGTACCCTCGTCCGAAGGGACGGATCCTGAGCAGGTAGTTGACTTGCAGTAGCGCTGCCAGGTTGTTGCAGACGATGGAAGCAGCCCAGGCGATCGCCGCTCCGGTGATGCCCAGCCGGGGGATGAGAACTATGTTGAGGGCGATATTAACGACCAGCGATGCGGCGGCGTTGAACATGTTCCATGAGCTCTTACCCACCATCAAGAGCACGATGGTCACGTTCCCGGTGCCCAGGTTGAACAGCTGGGCCAGGCATAGGATCATCAGCGCCGCAGTCCCGGCCGCGAATCGATGACCGTACACCTGGAGCAGGAATGGCGCGAAGATGGCGAGCGTGATGTACACCGGCCAGGTGAGCGCCATCAGCCACCATGTCCCGACCTGGAACAGCGACTGAGCCTCACGCATCTTTCCCAGCGTGGCCAGCTCGCTCACCTGGGGTGCGATAGCCATGCCCACCGCGCTGAGCATGCTCGCACCAAGCACCGAGAGCCGGCTCGCCGCCGCGTAGATGCCCGCCTGCTGGGTGGAATGCATAAAAGCGCCAACCAGCAGGACGTCAAGCCAGGTGATCGTGATGCCGAAGACGGCTGCGAGCGCGCGTGGCCCAGCAAAGCTCCAGAATTCCCGGGCGATGTCCCGCGTATCGCCCGGGCTGAGGCGCGGGTCAGCCTTGCGGGCCCGGACGACCAGCCTCAGCAGGAACAACATACCGAGCAGGAAAGCGGCGCCCACCGGGGCAGCCCAGCCGAGGGCCACCGCCAGCGTGCCGAGCCCGAGGTACAGGGCGGCAGCTATCAGAATCGGCCGGATAGCAGGCAGGAATACGTTTTGGACCATGACGAAAGGCGCCATGGTTCCCATGCCCCGGGTCCCGGCCAGCACGACGGTGGTAATGGCCCCGAGCGGAATGAACGGCGCGAAAGTCCGCAGGTAAGACTGCACCTGGGCACCGTGCTGGGCATGAGACAGGAGCGACGTGAGCTCCGGAGCGAGCAGCCATGTCGCCGCCCCCATGCCGATGCCGAAGAGGATGACCGGCCACAGGGCGATCTGAACGACCGTGCCCAGATCCTGGTTGCGGTTGAGCGCCCGGTAGCGAGGCAGGATCTTGACGAGTCCGGTGTCGGCACCGAGTTCACCAACGTTCGACAGGATGGTGAACAGCGCGACTGCTTCGAAGAACGCCCCTGTGCCTGACGCCCCAACCCCGCGGGCGACCACGACGGTCAGCACCAGCTGCATGGACCCGCTGACTACCACCCCGAGAAGGTTGAGCGCCCCGCCGCGGGCCAGCGCCTGAAAGTGTCCGGCGCCCCGGCGATGACGCCCGTTAGCCTGCGCTGGCTCCACCGGAGTTTCGGGTTGCCGCAGCAGCGGGACACGCACGGGTTCCAGCTCCGCGGTGTCCACGTTCCTGGCTACGATCGCCGCAATGCTCGTCAGGTTTTCATCCGGATCGGGACGCGGCACCCAGCGTCCTGGAGCACGAGGTGGCAGCGGCTCCCCGGCGGGGCCGGGCCGGCGGGGCTGGCCGTTGCCCGCGGGATCGGGCCGGCGGAGCTGGCGGGGCTGGCCGTTGCCCGCCGGATCGGGCCGGCGGGGTCGCCTGTCCATGTCCGGGTCGGGC
>Ga0137375_10003689_pt1 | contig 18205 bp, 18 predicted proteins | sample SagtaG_24_FD_104936 | JGI IMG/M metagenome (GOLD analysis project Ga0137375, IMG submission 104936) | Vadose zone soil microbial communities from Sagehorn Ranch, Mendocino, California, USA - Sage1_R_113_16 metaG | ecosystem: Environmental > Terrestrial > Soil > Vadose zone | place: USA...
CCCTAAGTGCCCCGCGTCTCCTCCCTGGCGCTTAATCTTGATCTTGCCGACGGGGAGATCAATATCATCATGTACGACAATCAAACTCTCTCCCTTGTGCAGGTAGCGCCGCACCAAAGGTGCGACGCTCTGTCCACTGGCATTCATATAGGTCTGCGGCTTGACGCACAGCACCACACATGGCCCGATCTGGCCTGTGCCACAAAGCGCCTCGGCCTCGCGCTGTCGTACAGCAATACGGTACCGCTCAGCCAACGCATCAATGACGTCAAAACCAAGATTGTGTCGTGTATGACGATAGCGTTGTCCAGGGTTGCCCAACCCAACAATCACATCCACAGGTGCACCATCATCTCTCTGCACCTCAGCCGCACCACCACAGAACACGAGGCGCTCTCGCTGACCACGGCTTAGGCTTCTACCTCCTCAGGGCTGCTCTCTGTTGGGTTCTCTGCCTCGACGTGCGCCGTGACGATGACCTCCTCGGCATCAGTGACCAGGATGACACCTGGAGGCAAGGCTATAGCGCCGGCTTTGAACGTTACCCCCGGATGGATATGCGCCAGATCCACCGTAATCTCATCCGGAATATCGCCCGGCAGACAAGCGACCTCCACTTCACGCCAGAGATGCGCCAGCACCGCATTCGCACTCTGAAGCAGATTGTGAGGCTCATTGATGAAGGTCAGAGGCACCGTCACCGTGATCGATTTATGCATATCCACACGATAAAAATCCGCATGTAGCGGCGCGCGACTGACGGGGTGAATCTGCACCTCGCGTAGGATGGCCTGGCAGCTTTCTGGGGTGTCTCCTTCGATCACAAAGTCCAGAATCGTATTCTCGCCAGCCTCGGATTGTTGAATGTGTGTCAGGTCTTTTTCAGACAGTGCAATCGCCACGGTGATTCCATTCCCATATACTACCGCCGGCAATTGGCCAGCACGCCGCAGCCGTCGGGCCACCCCTTTCCCGGCCTGATGACGTTTTTGCACTACAAGCTTCACAATCTCCATACATCTCCCCACTTCCACTAGTCGAAGAGTGAACTGACCGACTCTTCACAGTGGATACGTTTGATCGCTTCCCCCAAGAGAGGCGCCACCGACAAAACCTGGATACGCTCCCATGCCTGAGCCTTCGCGCTGAGTGGGATCGTATCGGTGACCACAAGTTGTTCGAGGTCGGAAGCTGCCAACCGCTGCATCGCTGGCCCAGAGAGCACTGCATGGGTCGCGCCAGCATATACACGTCGTGCCCCAGCACGCCGCAGCGCTGTCGTCGCTTCGACCAACGTCCCCGCCGTATCGACCATATCATCGACCACGAGCACATCACGTCCAGCTACATCGCCCACGATATGCATCACTTTGGCGACGTTTTTCTTCTCACGATCCCGACGCTTATCGATGATACCCAGCGACACGTCTAAGCGCTTGGCAAACGCCCCAGCCCGTTCCACCCCTCCGGCATCCGGCGAGATTACACTCAAGCTCTGGTAGGATTGGCGCTGAAAATAGTCAGTCAACACCGGTGCGGCAAAGAGATGGTCCACCGGGATATTGAAATAGGCCTGCAATTGCCCGGCATGCAAATCAAGTGCTAAGACGCGATTTACCCCAGCGGCCGTGATCAGGTCAGCCACGAGTTTGGCGGTGATGGGTACCCGTGGTTTGTCTTTGCGATCCTGCCGACCGTAGCCAAAATACGGCATCACCGCCGTAATACGTGCTGCTGAAGCCCGTCGGCAGGCATCGGTCATGATCAGCAACTCCATGAGGTGCTGATTCACAGGGTGACAGGTCGGCTGCAGCAAGAAAACGTCTTTCCCACGGATATTCTCGCGAATCTGGACAAAAATCTCCCCATCGCTAAAATCGGAAACATCGATACAGCCCAGTTCGATGTCCAGATACTGGCAGATCCCGCGTGCCAGTTGGGGATTCGCACGCCCTGTGAAGAATCGCAAGTCCCTCATGATGCCTACCTTACGCACGCAAAGCGGTTTGTGTCCCGGAAGCCGCTGCACTGGGACAAGAGGGCTGGGGAGGAGCATAGAAGACTGGGGCGGGAGGATTCGAACCTCCGAATGCAGGTTCCAAAGACCTGTGTCTTACCGCTTGACGACGCCCCATCCAGGAGCAGGTATCGGGAAGCACTGCAAAGGCGGCTTGTCAATGCCTGGAGATCCACTACCTTGGCGCCCAGCCCTGACCGGCTAAGCTAGGCTAGTTCTGGAGTGACATTCTGCCAGGGGCAGCATACCCATACACCCCACCCTCTCTGTCGTACCGCAGAAGCGACCTCGTGCGCCACGTCCCACGATGGACAGAGAGCATACACTGTTGGTCCGCTGCCCGACATGCACACACCACACACTCCCGGCTGTACCAAGGCGCGTTTGACGTCTTGCACGATAGGAAAGTGTCGTAAGACTACCGCTTCGAGATCGTTGAAGCATGCCACTCCCAAGCCTTCAATATCCCCAGATTCAAGGCATTGTCTGAGGATGTTAGTATCCTTTGGAGGCGCTGTCAACTCAAATCTGAGTTGCTGGTAGACCCAGGCCGTGGACACGGCAATCGGGGGTTTGACCAGGACCAGATAAAATGTCCGGGGACACGCCACGGGTTCAAGCTCATCACCACGCCCATACCCCATAGCCGCCACCGTCGGCGTCAGAAACAACGGCACATCAGCCCCGAGGCGTGCCGCATACGGCGCGATCTCCGCTGACGAGAGGCCCAACTGCCATAAGGTGTTCAGGCCGAGAAGGGTGGCCGCAGCGTCACTGCTGCCCCCTCCCAACCCTGCCGCCACTGGGATGGTTTTCTCAAGGGCGAGATGGACGCCTTGCCTTGGCACTGCTAAAGGCTGCAGCGCGACTGCCGCCCGATGCACGAGGTTCCGTGCATCGCTGGGCACCTCGGGATGCTCACAGTGTACGACGATCTCCCGAGGCTGGACCGTCAGACGTACGGTATCGACGAGGGAAATTTTGAGAAAAAGTGTAGAGATATCATGGTAACCATCAGGTCGGCGTCGATGCACAGCCAAACCGAGATTCACTTTGGCTGGGGCCTGCACAATCAGCATAAGTGGCTTTACCAGAGGCGCGGGAGCGTATCGGCTTCTGGTTCGGGCAGATCCTCGAGCTTCACACGTGTCGTGCCCATAGGCACACGCATGTGAAAGAGGGCCGGGGTGACGCCAGTATTGAGCTGGACTTCTTTATACTGCCACACCACACGGCGCCCTACCTGGGGTTGGAGCAGAGTAATGCGATACGGCACCATGAACCCGTTGAAACGCTGAAACTCCTCATACCATATCTGGAGGACGAGCTGTCCTCCAAAGTCTTCCATCTCAAAACGGACGGGCTGGAGATCATAGGGCTCAAACCAGATCCGATATACCTGGGGCTGGGAGGACACCTGTCCTTTCCAGAGGTACAGATTATCGCGCGACCGATAGACGAATTCTCCTGTGGTTGGGAGGGTCGCAAGGGGAACATCCCCCGCCAGGACGTATTGCAAGGCCGTAGGCGTTACCGCGATCCCAAAAAGACGCATCAGATTCTCAGCAGAAGCAACGCCTTCCAATAAGCGGCCCTCCTGAGGGGCGTAGAGAGAAAGTTGTTGCGCGTCAGCAATCAAGAGAAACAGCGGTTGGCCAACCGGTCCAATCCCCTCCAAGCGTATGGCCTCAAAACGCTGCAACACGACCACGGCATCCTCCAGGGTAGCGTCACGTATTGAGGCCCGTAGCTGTACGCGTGCCAACCCTTTCAGATTGTCCAAGGTTTGGCGACGTGCAGCCAAGTGCTCCCACACTGGTTCCGCCCTGGAAAGCAGGGTGGCCGGTGGCGGAAGGCTCTGCCAGGGATTCGAGATACTATGACAGCCAGCGCACCATAGTAGCAGCGTGCCAAGACTAAGGACGCCGCAGAGCAGGCGCACCATGCAACGCTTCCTCCATTAGGGAACGCACCTCACGAAGTTTCTGCTCCACAGTAGGATTGTCGGGCTTTAAGGCCATCGATTTTTCCCATGCTTGGCGCGCTTCTGGGAGACGGCGGAGATGAAAATACGCATCCCCAAGGTGGTCTTGCATGATGGGGTCGTCTGGGACTACAGCCACAGCCCGTTCGAGTTCAGACAGCGCCTTCTCATACCACCCCTTTTTAAAAAAGGCCCACCCTAAGCTATCCAGAAAATAACCATTGTCGGGCTCAATGACCAACGCACGCTGAATCACCTCGATCGATTCGTCGAGTTGAATGCCGCGTTCAGCGTACATGTATCCCAGGTAATTTAACGCACTTGCATGCTTGGGATCGAGGCTGATAGTGCGTTGCATTTGCGCCACAGAGGCCTCGAAATCTCCGAGCTTTTCATAGACCACCCCCAGGTTAAAATGGTAGGTAGGGTTGTTGTCGTCAAGCTCAACGGCTTTCCGCAAGCTGGCCGCAGCCTCGGCGTAAGTTTTGTTTTCAGATTGCGCCAACCCTAAATAAAAATGCGCCCCAGCGTGCCCCGGGTCCAGTTCTACCGCCCGACTCAGGGCGGTAAGAGCCTCCGGCATATTGCCTAAACGTTCGTAGACATGGCCGAGATGCAGATACAGTTCAAGCGATTGCGGCCGCACGGCGATGGCACGCTGGATCTCCCGCAGCGCATCCTCAAATCGCTTCATCTCTTCATACGTCAGGGCCAGGTAATAGAGGACATCCGCATTGTTCGGCTCCACCACTTCGACAGCCTGAAAGGTTTCGAGCGCTTTTTCCACCTCCCGCTGTTCGAGATAAATCAGGCCGAGGCGCAAGCGCAGACGGAGGTTCTGGGGTTCGAGCTGGCGCAACTGTTCATACGTGCTCAACGCCTCAGCCAGGTTATTTTGCTGCAGATAGACCTCTCCAAGTCGATGCCGTATCGCATGGTTGCGTGGATTCACCTCCAACACGCGATTATACAGCTCGACCGCCTCTCCATAGCGCTTCTGCACTTCATACACCGTTCCCAGGACGCTTAAGGCCCGCTCAAACTGCGGCTGCTGTGCTGTCGCACGTTTCAGCAGCTCTTCAGCCTGGACATAGTCGCCCTTTTCGGCATACAAGCGCCCAAGTTCATAGAGCCCACGGAGCGAGGTGGGCTGGACCCGCAACAACTCCTGGAAGACCGTGATGGCGTCTGCCTGCTGTCCCACGGCCAACTGCAGCACGCCTAGATATACATACCCTTCTTCATCAAGTGGCTCCAGCTCGATGGCTTTCCGGAAGGCCGCCTGCGCTTCCTCCTTATGTTGCAAATTGGCGTGAATCTGGCCGAGCACAAGGTACGCTGGGTGATATTTCGGATCCAGACGTAGCGCTTTTTGGCAAGACTGCAAGGCTGCTGGCATGTCCCCGCGGCGCATCTGCAGGCGGGCTAACTCCGTATGCAGAAAGACGGTCTCCGGTTGGACTCGAAGCGCCTCACGGAGCTCAGCGATCGCCCCATCAAGCTGATTCTCCTCTGTACTGCCCCGCAGGGAGGCGTAGCTCCGCATAAAATGATAGTACGCCTCACCACGCCGCAGAATATCTTCAGGACCCAGGGCCTCCGTCTCACCACTGGTTACCATATCATCAACCGCGGCAGCGCGCGGCATATGTGCCGCCGCACAACTGCTACACAGCAGCAGAAAACTCACACTGCCAAACCATAATCCAAGGCGGGACCACACCCTACCTCCCATGGCCAACGAACCTGTGCATATATTCATACCCCTTACCTTCTCACTTGCCATCCCCGCTGCCAGGCTCGCCTGACCGTCTCGCGCAGCTCAGGATCAGCGATGCTGGCTGTGCCTTCTTGCATCTGCTGTTCTTCCACCGCGGTGAGTGGTAGGGGCTCCAGGTCTTCCTCAGGAGGGGAGAGGATCGGCTGTCGGGAAGAAGACATCGCCAACATAAAGTGGAGCTTGGTAATTGGCACATCGCCAAGGACGCTCCGGATATTCTCCAGCAACTGTGCTTGGTAAAAGGTGATTTGCTGCAGCCAGATTGCGTCGCTCACGGTGACAAACAAGACACGTCCACGGATGCTTTCAGGCTGCGTCACAGCAGTGAGCTGCGGCCCGGCGATGGTGCACCAGTGTTGGACAATTCGTCCGAGGAGCACCAGATGTCCCAGGCCGCGCTGACGCAGCGCCTGCGCTAAGACAGGGGCAATCGACTGCAAGGCATCCGCCTTAGAGGGTTGAAGATCCATCGCGCCTCCCCTGAGTGCGTGTTTGAATAGGCATCACAGGGCTTGTTTCTATCGGTTGTGGGGTATTATACAACAGTGACCCAATGGCACTCATCACTTCTTGCATAATGGCCACCGCGGTCTCTTTGGTGTCCGGAAGGGCATAATAGAGGTGTAAGTCCACAGGTTTTCCGTAGTGTACGCACACGGGAACACGGCCACGGAAGAGCGCCTTGAGATGGGACAGAATACGCTCTGTCCCGATGATCGCAGCCGGAATCACCACCGGTCGCGCCGCATAGATGAGCTTCCCCACCGTACGTTTCCCATCATGCAAGCGACCATCGCGACTGCGTGTCCCCTCTGGAAACAACATCATCTTGTCTGTACGCATGTGGGCAATCATCCGACGCATCGCCTGCCTGTCATGCTGCCCACGCCGGACCGGAAACACCCCTAAGGAGGTGAGCAAACAGCCCATAAGGCGGGTGCGGAACAGTTCTGCTTTGGCCGGTGCCCAGATAATCTGTATCCCCTGTGTGGCCAGGACAGTGTAGGGCAGGAGGAGCGTATCAAACGCTGAGATATGGTTGCTGACCAACACCACACCACCCTGGGAGGGGATATATTCACTCCCCTCGATCCGCACGTGACAACAGAGGCGGAAAAAGAGTTTAACTACTATGTAGGCCAAGCGTAGCCAGAGGTATCCTACCCAGGGATGTTTGACCAAGGGATGCAGGGGTAAGGATGAGTGCACAGTCAAATCGAGATAGAGTAATCAATGACATCACACTTAATGAGATGAAACCTGTCAACATGCTGATGAGTATAGCCTTCTCAGGCAAGAGATGCAATCTAAAGAAAGGGTGGCTTTCTGCACTCGAAGTTTCGACTGCACCATTGACTTTCTCACATTCTGTGCTTATCATGAAGCGTACAAAATTTGTCTCTCTTTCACACGCAATGGTATGCATCTCTACGCAATTATTCTCGCTGGTGGTAGTGGCACACGCTTTTGGCCCCTCAGCCGGGCTCGTCTTCCGAAGCAGTTCTTGGTGCTGCAGGGCACGCAGTCGCTGTTGCAAGCGACCACCAGCCGGATTACGCCGCTTATTCCTCCAAGTGATATCTACGTTGTCACCGCAGCCCATCTGCAGGCCCAGACGATGTCGCAACTACCTGAGATGCCCGCGGCCAATATTCTCACCGAGCCCATAGGGCGCAATACCGCTGCTGCTGTAGGCTTAGCAGCCTCGTATCTGATGATGTTAGATCCGCAGGCGATGATGGTGGTCTTGCCAGCAGACCATGCCATTGCTGACCACACGGCGTTTTGTGAGAGTCTACAACAGGCCGCTCTCGCTGTGGACCACGCTAATCTGCTGATGACGCTTGGGGTGCAGCCCACGTTTCCGGCTACGGGCTATGGCTACATTCAAGCGGGCGACTCCCTGGCGATCCCCACAGCCCCTCTCGTCCGCCAGGCGACACGGTTTACTGAGAAACCTCCGGCAGAGGTCGCCTCTCAGTTTGTTGCTTCCCAACAATACCTGTGGAATTGTGGCATCTTCGTGTGGCGCGCTGCGACCATCGTGGAAGAACTCAGCATGCATATGCCAGAACTCGCGCACAAACTCAAGGCGTACGTGCCTGCCTGGCAGGCTGGCGCTACTGCGGAGACGCTGTATGCGTCATACGCACAGCTTCCCAATGTGCCTATTGATATTGGCGTCCTCGAAAAGTCATCACGAGTGGGAGTCTTACCGGTGATGTGGGCCTGGAGTGATGTAGGCAGTTGGCGTGCTCTCTCAGAACTACACCCCCAGGATGAGATGGGGAATGTCACAGTGGGCCAACACATCGGCCGAGAGACCACTGGAGCGATTATTTATAGCCCGGAGCGGCTCGTGGTGACGATTGGCGTATCGGATCTGATTGTCGTGCAGACTGACGATGTGCTCCTTATCTGTTCCAAAGAGCATGATCAGGAGGTCCGCGAGATCGTCCAGTTCCTGCAACAACGTGGGGACACCAACTATCTCTAACCCTGCCCCTTTGCCGTGCTCCGGGACGCGTATGAGTCCTGCTGCAGCAGCCAGGAGCACGCGGCTTGCAATGCCAACATGTAGCTGTGTGCGCCAAAGCCGGCCACCTGCCCAAGCGCGATATCGGTGAGATACGACTGCCAGCGGAACGGCTCGCGACGGTAGACATTCGACAAATGCACTTCAATCACGGGCACGCCCACGGCAAGAATGGCATCACGGATAGCAATGCTTGTATGCGTGTAGGCCCCAGCATTGATGATGAGCAGCGCCGCCTGCGTCCCCCGTTGCTGAATACAATCGACTAGCGCCCCTTCATGGTTCGACTGAAACGTCTCCAGCTCATGCCCCGCAGCCATAGCACGCTGCCGCAGTTCCTGGTCAATTTCTGCCAGTGACGTCTGGCCATAAAGCTGCGGTTCGCGTGTCCCCAGGAGATTCAAATTTGGGCCATGCATCACGAGAATACGAGCCATTGCACCTCTTTATCTCTGGCGCGTTACGTCTGCTCTCGCTGCTGACGCTGTTGCTGGAGATAGTGCAACCAACGTTGAAGCTGTATGACTACCTGGTGCTCCTGACGGCGTGCCGTCCTCGTTGCCATCTCTACTGTTGCCTCAGGAACAGCCCGCTGCACCACGGTGTCTTGCCCAAGCGCACCAAGCGCCAGCTCCTGCTCCAGAGTGGACAGACGTTCATGGAGCTGATGATTCTCTGGCTGCTCTTGGGCTAAACGGCGATAGATAGCCAGAGCACGTTCCACAAATCCTTGTTTGAGATACAGCCGGGCGAGCGTTTCAGTATAAATGCCGTCTTCAGAGTCACGTAGTTGAGACGCATCGCCTTCCGTCTCGACCATGTCGCCTCCTTGCTGTCCGCCAGCACTTGCTAGGCATACTCAGCGAGAAGCGTCTGTAACGCCTCCAGAGGTACCTGCTGATGAAACGCGACCTCACCAATATTTTTTAAGAGGACAAAACGGACTACGCCGTTGAGGGACTTTTTGTCATGAGTCCTCACCTCTAAAAGGCGCTGCGGCGGCAGATCGGCATACGTTGTCGGCAATCCCAGCCCCTCGATCAGCGCACACAAGCGTGAGCGCACAGCCGCACTACAATAGCCCAGACGCTCCGACAGAATCGCCACCAGAGCCATCCCTACGGCTACCGCCTCGCCATGCGAGTATTGTGCGTACATTGTAGCGGCTTCCAGGGCATGCCCCAGGGTATGGCCAAAATTTAGAATAGCGCGCACACCCCGTTCGGTGGGGTCCTCTTGCACCACCCGTACCTTCACCGCAATAGCCCGCTCAATGAGCGTCGTCAGAACCGTTTCTTCGCGCTGGCGTATCGCCTCAACGTGCTCCTCAATAAACTCGAACAACGCCACATCACCGATCACCCCCGCCTTCACAATCTCACTCAAACCGCACAAATATTCACGTTCAGGGAGTGATTGTAACAGGGCCGTATCGGTGAACACCGCGCGCGGTGGGTAGAACGCTCCAATGAGATTTTTCCCGAGCTTATGATTGACGGCGGTTTTCCCGCCGATACTACTATCAACCATCGCCAGTAAAGACGTCGGAATCTGCACGAGCGGGAGGCCGCGCATATAGGTGGCGGCGACAAAGCCCGCGAGATCCCCAAGCACACCCCCTCCCAACGCACACACAACGCTGTGGCGATCCGCCCCACCCCGGGCCAGACGGGTAAACAAGCGCGACGCACTCAGCAGGGTTTTGCTGCGTTCGCCCTCGGGAACCAGACAGGCCTCGACCTCACAACCCACAGCACGGAGGTTGTCCACCAGGGTGGCACCGTACAGCTTATAGAGAGGTGGATGTGACATGAGAAATACTTTGCGACCTGGGGTCAGTGACACCACATGTTCGCCAACGTGGGCCAGCACTCCAGGGCCAATGTGAATGTCATACTGCTCTGTAGCAGAACGTACAGCAATGCAGCGATATGGCATAGATAGCATAGTTGTCTCTCTCTCCCCTGATCTATCCCCCTCAATACGACAGCGCCGTGTGGCGTTTACCCACTACATCGTCTTGCCGTATGATACGCGGGGTGAGGAAAATGAGCAACTCGTCATTCGTGTCGTTCGATTGCTCCTTGCGGAATAGCCAACCAAGAATTGGCAGGCGTGACAAGCCTGGAATGCCTGTCCGGTTCGAGTTGATCGTCCGCTGATAGAGGCCAGCAATCACTACGGTATCGCCGTCCTTGACCAACATATCGGTCGTGGCTTCCCGCGTGGTGATCGTCGGGACACCATTCACCACGTTGGAAAAATCCGCCTCATTCTTGGTGGCAGTGAGCTTCATGTCAATATAATCATTTGGCGTGACGTGGGGTGTCACCTTCAAAGTGATGCTGGCATCGACAAACTCGGTCTTGGTCCCTTCTGCTGAAGTCGTGGCGACCGGGATCTTCCGTCCACTCTGGATTTGGGCTTCGGTGTTATCCAGGGTAGCAATCTTGGGGCTCGAGATGACCTTGCCTCGCCCAGACGATTCAAGGGCTGAGAGTTGCGCATCGAGAATGGTGCCGCCAATGCTCGCGAGCGAAAATCCAATCGCACCGCCACTCCCTGTCGCCACGGCAGCAGGCAGGTCTAAGAGGAAATTCGCTGGTGCCGGCGGGCGCACGAGCCCCGCCCCGCCGGTCAGATTGGGAATGCCACCACGTATATCAATGCGATTTGGAAAGGTGCGATCCGTGATTTGGGAATACGCTAAACCCAGCTGAACACCCAGTTCACGTGAGAACGTACGCGTCGACTCGACAATACGCGCTTCGATCATCACCTGTGGCGTAGGACGGTCGAGTTTCTCGAGTAAAGCCAGCACGTCATCAAGACTTTTTTGGATGTCAGTGATGATCATGGTGTTGGTGCGATCATCGATAATCATCGTGCCACGCGGCTTGCTCAAAAGCTTTTCCAGATTCGGACGCAGATCCTTGGCCCTGGCGTAATTAGCCGGCACAATGTGTGTGACCAATGGCTCAGCATCGACCTCCGTCCTCTGTGCCTGCAACCGCTCCTTGCGTTCATTCGTGAACTTTTCCAGTGGAGCCACACGGATAATGTTCCCACTGCGCTCCTGGGCTAAGCCATTGATCTTGAGAATCACGTCCAGCGCTTGATCCCACGGGACGTCCATCATGCGGGTCGTGATTTTCCCCTGCACATCCCCGCCGGCGATAACATTCACCTTGCCGACCTCGGCAATCAGACGCAAGATATCATTGATATCCGCATCTTGAAAGTCTAAAGAGATCTTCTCTCCCGTGAACGACTGCGGCTCGGTGAGACCCAACCCGGACGGGAGACCCTCACTCTTGGACGCTGGAGCGCTACCCTCGCCGCTCGGGGCTGCAGCTGGGGTTACTGCCCGCCGCACAATAGGGTTAATCTGCGCCATGCGTGGGGCCGTGGCCACAAGTAATGGTGCCGCTGGTGCCAGCGGACGCGATGTCGGAGGTAGCGGTACCAACGCTGAGGGCAGGGGCCCCGGGGTGCTGGCTGCCGCGGTGCCGGTGGACGACTTCGTCATGGCAAGATGTATGACATGGTTATCCTGATGCACGGCAAACGATGCTGCAGTCCGTAAATAGATCACCACCTTGACCGCCTCCTCCTGCGCGTCCGTTACTGGGACAGCCTCAAGATGAGACACCACGCCCTCGGGATCAGAGACCGCCATGACTTGTTCTTGCGTTGGACTCAGGTGTGCGGGCTTGATGTCAAGCGCTAAACGGGAGGGGTTTTGCTGTTGTTTCACTTGCACTTGTGGTGGTGTCCCAGCCATCTGGAGAGACACAATCGAACGCTCGGCACGCGCTTCAAACGTGATGCCAGTAATGATCGTGCCGGCTGGGTTCGAGGGTGCGGTCGGGGTGACGGTCCTCGCTGTTTCCGTAGAGGCAGGCAGCCCTGCATCCGCAGTACGGGTCCCAGCATCAGCCAGGGTAATCAGGAGCTGTTGACCTTGTATCTCAACCGTATGTGTGGTCATATACGCCAGATAGACCATGCAGCGCACGGCCTTTTCCTCAGGCACCAGCAATGGCTCAATACTGCGGACAACTCCAGCCACCGGGATCGGTCGTGGAATATCACCGAGCGTTGCCCCAGGGAAGGTGAGCACCAGGCGAGGCGGATCCTGTAACGTGAACGCCGTGTACTCGACGACCGCCGTAGTCTGCACGACAATGCGCACGTTCTCCGCCAACGTCTCTGTGGTAATCCCAGTGATCATGACCCGCCCTGGCGCACCCTGATTCCCGGCCATAGGCAGGGGCACAGATGGTGGCGTAACGCTACAGGCCCCACACGACAGGATCATGGTGAGCATGCTGATGAACACACCGGGAAGACGGGGGGAAAGGTTCACGTGCTTATCCTTCCTTCTTGTCCTTGCGCCGAAGCGGGATATTGAGGGTTTTAGGGACTTCCTTACCCTCCGCATCCACATAGAGTTCCTCGATCACTAGCTGATCGTTCTGGACCGCAATGACCTTGCCGCAGTACTTCCCCATGTAAGTATCAACTGTCGCAAAGTAACTTTTACCGTCAGGAGCCTTAATTAAAGCCTTACGCCCCAGTTCACCCCACACAATGCCAACGAGCTTCAGCGCCGAAAAATCGAAGCGCTCGAGCGGACTAGGCGCTCTCTCAGGAGAGTTTCCAGGTGCACACTTCGGTTTCGCGTCGGCGATCTTGACTTCCTTAAGCAACGGTTCTAAGGGGTCACGTCGGCCCTGCACATTGTACCGGTAGTCCTCTGCCGGCTCCTGTGCCTTCTCGACCGGTGGCGGTGGCGCCGTAGGTCGTCCACGCCTGGCACCGGGTTGCTCCTGGCTGTACACTCCTCCCACGAGCACGCCTATCAGCAGGCTCAACAGCAGCGCCACCCCAAGACACCACGGATGGCGGGGCCCAAGCCCTCGCGCCTTACTTTTTCCCAGCCTTCTTTGCAGATGCAGCCACTTCATTCGCTTCGGCCTCGTCAAGAAAACGGAACGTAGTGGCCAGGCACTGCGTTTCCTGGCTCGTTGCCTCTATCTGAATCCCATCCACGCTAATAACCCGCTCCAGATGCGCCAAGTCGTCAAAAAAGCGTCCAACCGCATGATACTGTCCTTTCACGCGCACCTGAATGGGGATCTCGGCATAAAACTCTTTGCGCTGTTCAAGCATGGGCTTGATGAGACTAATCTGCAGCCCAGTCCGTACCCCCAAATCGGAAATCTGTCGAATCATGCCTGGAATTTCACGACTCTCCGGCAATTCCCGCAACAATGCATGCAGCCTGGCTTCTAGCTCGCTCACCTGGGTCCTAAACGTCTCGAGCTGTGCGGCAATCTTCTGGTATTTTTCCACCGTTTGCCGTTTTGTGGTGATACGCTCTTGCAACGCCGCCATCTCTTCAGAATATGGCTGATACAGAAAATACCAGTAGAGCACTGCCAAAAGCAGCACAAAGACCGGGATGGCTAACCAGCGATATAATGACGGGATGCCTTCAAGCCGTTCCATGAACTCCATCGCGCCCCTCCGGTGTCCTAGGACGTCGCTTCCTTTTTCTGCGATCCTGCTATGTGGGCCACCACTGTAAAAGCGACTACCTGTTTACCCTGCAAGAGTTCGGACTTCGACTCAACGAGTTCCACATTCCCGAACAACGGCGAACGCTCGAGATTTTCCATAAACGCCGCGATCCCAACGTTATCAAAGGACTTCCCGCTGATCTGCAGCCCCCCGCCAGCGTCCCTGATCGAGACGAGCCACATCTGTTCAGGCAAACTACGACTGATTTCATCAAGCAACCGCGCCGGACGGCGCTGCTTGATCTTGATATCTTCAATGGCTCCGACTTTTTTGTCCAACAGAGCTTTCTTCGTCTCGAACTTCTGGACCTCTTTGATGACCGCCTCGAGGCGTTTGATCTCCTCCTCAATCCCCGCCAGCTCTTGCTGACGCGCCTCAAGGCTGCTGTTTTGGATCGTGTAGCCCCACACGCCACCACCGACAGCCGCCAACACCGTCACAATAGCGACTTGGACCTGATGGCGCAGCTCAATCCGACGCCTGGCTTCACGGGCTGGTAAGAGATTGATACGAATCATCGGTCATACATCCTTCGCAAGGCCAGCCCCATACTGACTGCTGCCACTGGAGCCATATCGTGAAGATACTCAGGATCAAAAAATTTGTCGCTGTAGTACAAGCCCTGGAATGGGTCCGCCACGCTCACCGGCAACCCCAAACGATTGCTTAAAAAGCGATCCAACCCCTTGATCTTTGCACATCCCCCACTGATGACCATTTTGTCGATCACTTCATCTGCTGCTGTGGTGCGGAAAAACTCAAACGAGCGCTGAATCTCCTCGCCAATTTCTTCGCTGACACTCGCCATGATGGACAAGAGCTCTTCTTGCTGACGTTTATCGGTCACACCAACGCCCATCTTCAGCGCTTCCGCCTGATCATAGCTCACCTTCAGCTCTTTCTGAATAGTGGCAGTGTAGCGATTCCCCCCAATGGCAATATCGCGCTGAAACAGCGTGTAACCAGCTTTCAAGATGTTGATGTTCATCGTCGTCGCCCCGATATCTACGAGCGCCACGACGCCGACATCCTCACCAGTGGTCACCTCATACTCGTTTTCCAGCGCAAAGACATCAACATCAACCACCACGGGGTTGAGTCCTGCGGTCGTCAGCAGATTGGTGTAGTCACGAATTTTGGCTTTTTTCGCGGCCACGAGTAACACATCCATCTGATTGTCAGCACGCTCGTCGTTCTCGCGCGCCGTCGGTAAAACTTGAAAATCAATGTTGACATCGGAAATTTCAAAAGGAATGTGTTGCTCCGCTTCCCCCTGAATCGCCTCGCTGAGTTCTTTCTCCGTCATCTGTGGGACGCGGATCCGTTTGACGATCACTGACTGCCCAGAGACTGCTGTTGCGACCTCTTTTGTTTTGATTTTTTCCATCCGCACGAGGTTGCGAATGGCCTCGACGATGGCTTCAGTCTCAGCAATGTTGCCGTCAACAACGGCTTCCGGTCGCAGCGGCATGAGCCCAAAATTGAGCAGTTGATAGCCTTGGCCCTTTTGCTTGAGCCGCACTACTTTGATCGAGTGCGTGCCGATATCGATACCTACTAGGAGCTTTCGACGCATTGCAAACATATGAGAATCCCTCTGTTAGCACATCTATATATTGCATAAATGTTACCAAAAATTCAAGTATTTTCTTAAAAAGTTACCCTGATCGAGGGTGGGCTCAGCGTTCGGGGGCCAGCGCTGGGGTTGGGCCTACTCTCTGGCCATGTCGTACACCGACGTAGGCACGCTGGGAGACTACGCTGGTGCCAAGAATTATCTATGATTAATCATACCATATCGGTCTCTTCTGCTGACAGTAGGGGTCGTGTAGACCACGCCTCTACGGCTTTGCAACAGCGGAGCTGCCTGCTACAATCTCCGACACTTTCTGTGGACAACGTGAGAAGGGTCTAGTTCATATGAAGATCATGGCATTTGGTGATATCCATGAATACCTCCATCCCTTAGCCTCTCTGGCAGAACCGCTGCAGCAAGCTGATATGGTCCTGGTTACGGGCGATATGACGCGCTGGCGTGGCTCAGAAACCGCCACCAAGGTCTTGCAGGCCATCAGGCACTATAATCCTCACGTGCTGGCACAGGTGGGCAATACGGATAGCTGGGACGTCCATCATTATCTCAACCAGTGCGGTATCAATCTGCACGGCCAAGGCCATCGCTTCGGTGACGTGGGCATCTTTGGGGTTGGGGGCTCTAACTATACGGCGTAGTAGAATCTAATGCACGTTTTGGGGTGAACGTATAAGTAATTGTAATTCTGGCGCGTTTGTCCTTGCCTGCGCCGACTGTATCCACACGGATTCCTGCCACCAGCAGCTCAACTACCTGCCGCTTGGCCCCTATATCGTTGGTGCTCTCGATCACCTCCAACTCGTTCCGTAGCTGCTCCAGGAGCGTGGTGGCTTTCTGATAATGCGCCGCAAACGCCTCAGCGAGATCCTGCTGGGCTTGGATGGCGCCCAGGGCGGTCCGCAACTCTGCTGTCTCGCGCTCGATCACGTCCAGATGCATCTCAGCGTCCTGGAGTGCAATGCGCCCACGGCGAAAGAGCGTCATAATCCGGTCGCGCTCCAGGGCTTTCTCACCGAGCGCCTGCTGCAATCGGTGTTGCTCCTCAATGACGCGGTCGGACTGGCTACGTCGTTCGCCCAGTTGCCGGCTGACTTCCGCTAGCGCCTTTTCAGGATCCCGGATAAATGCCCGACAATCCTGCCAGATGAGATCTTCGAGCTCCGCGGCTTTGATGATTTTGGCTGGACACCTGCCTGCTGGCTCTGGACGGTGGGACGTGGTTTGCGCCCCACACCGGTAGTAGAAGTCATGTCCGTTCCGACGTGAGACAGGCATGCCAATGTAGCGCGAGCCACACAGACCGCAAGTGATCAGGCTCCGCAGGAGATACAGACGATGCACGGTGTTTTTAGGAAGACATTGGTTAGCCCGTAGTTGGACTTGTACGGCGTCCCACGTTGCTTGTTCCACCAGGGGTTCGACAGCTCGTGCAATGTGTCCATGGTGACTCTTCAACGCATGCACCCCCGTATACACCGTGTTTTTGAGGACCTTGTTGAGCCGAGACGGACGCCACAGGGCACCGACATTGACCACCTTGCCGTTGCCGTAGGATCGTGCCGTGATCACGCCTAGTGCGTTGAGGCGATGGCATTCCGCGAGTGAGGTGCTACCCTCTGCTATGCGCTGAAACAGATTCTGCACCAGTTCGGCTTCCGTCATACCCAACTCTGGAATGAGTCGCGTGCTGGGTACAAGCCGTCCCTCTGCACCCAAGTCATAGCCGAGAGGAATAGTGCCACCAGTCCACTTACCATCACGGGCAATACGGTCGCGTCCTAGGGTCATGCGCTCAATAATTGTGCTCTTCTCAAGCTCGGCCAGGCTGCCCAGGAGTTGGAACAGAAAGGTCCCAATCGGCGTGCTGGTGTCAAAGGGCTCGGTCGCACTGCGGATGGTAATACCTGCCTGAGACAACATGGTATGCGCCTCCAGCAGGGCCGTGAGTGAGCGTCCCAGGCGATCCACACGATAGACAAGGGCACAGCCAAAACGCCCGCTCTGTGCATCATCTAGGAGTCGTCGACCAGCTGGCCGTTGGGAGAGAGGGAGCGTCCCGGTCACGCCATCATCTTCGTATTCATCCACCACCGATAGACTGTAGAGCGTGGCGAATTGCCGCAAAAAGTCGCGTTGCGCGCCAATAGTGCCACGCTCGGCTTGGTCTTCTGACGACACGCGCATGTACAGCGCCACTTGAGACGTGGCGAGTTGAGTGTGGGAGGCTTGCTTTGGGGCCTTGCCGTTCGGTACGATAGGATGTGACATGTTCATGCCCTCCTCTGTAGGGTATGGTCATGAGATGGCGTCAGGGAGTCACGTTCTCTGGCGCCATCGCCGTTTGTGGAGAGAATTCTACTAGCATCAGCGGCATAGTCACTTCTTATGCCACTGGCACAGCTTTGCGCGTCCGGGGCCGCTTGGGCGCTGGCGGGGGTGTGGCGGCCGCGGTGGCGCGGGCCGGGCCATATCTCGCCATGAATGCCTTGCGGTCTTTCTTGTACAGCGGGCCGTACTGGTTGAGTAGTTCAAGCATGGACGGCAGGTACCACTTGCCCCGGCCGCTCCGCGTCGGCACGCCCTCGGCGTTCAGCCGGTCGCACAGCACATTCAGGGGCGTGCTCGCGACGTCGGCGAAGATGCGCGGCACGATTGGCGCAGTAGCCGGGTCTGGCTCCAAGCCAGCCACGCGGCCGGTGCCGTCGCGA
>Ga0137375_10003690_pt1 | contig 18205 bp, 18 predicted proteins | sample SagtaG_24_FD_104936 | JGI IMG/M metagenome (GOLD analysis project Ga0137375, IMG submission 104936) | Vadose zone soil microbial communities from Sagehorn Ranch, Mendocino, California, USA - Sage1_R_113_16 metaG | ecosystem: Environmental > Terrestrial > Soil > Vadose zone | place: USA...
CGGCGACGTGGACGAGCTCGCCGACGCCACCCTTCGGGTGCTCGCCAGCCTCCAGCCGGTCACCGCCTGAGATATAGGCTGTCCGTCGCAACCAGATGTCGGCCGGCCACAGACCGAGGAAGACTTATGCACGCCGTTTCCGCGTTCTTCACCGCTTACTCCGCGAGGCGCGAAGGAGCACCCGTTGAAGCTGTTGCCTTGGTTGTCAGCGAGGGACCGGGCGCCGAGCCTATCCTTCGGTTCGTCATCGTGGATGAGCGCGGCCGGGCTTCAGTTGTTGAGGCGGACGAACTGGACCTGTTCGGCGTCATCGACGACGCCCGAGAGGCGGAGGAAGCTATCGCCCGGGACCGCGAGGGGACCGAAGCGGCCGGTAGGAGCGTGAAGCCCTCCGCGGACTGATCGCCGGTCGTTACCCGCCGTAGTGGGTCGAGGAGCAGCGCGGAACTGCGGTCGAATGAGGGCGATTTGGAGCGGGAGACGGGTCTCGAACCCGCGACATTCAGCTTGGAAGGCTGACGCTCTGCCAACTGAGCTACTCCCGCTCGGGGCGGCGGCAACTATATCGGAGTGGACCGCGCGCCACCTCCGAGCCTTCGAGGCATATCGCCCGCATCATCCATCGATACCGCCCTCGAGCAACGCGAGGAATGCCACCGGTGAGTAGATCGGCGCATCCTCTCGCAGCATGAGCAGGTGGTCGTCGCCCGACACGAGAAGGGCATGCTCCGAAGCCGCGAGCGCCAGCAGGTAGTCGTCTCCGGGGTCGACCGATCGCATCGGCGGCGGGGCGCCCGGATCGGGCGCGACGGTTGCGGCGCGTCGCAGCCAGTCGCTGAGGGCCTTGGCCTCCTCGGCCGGAATGCGACGTCGGAGCTTCGGATAGGCGAAAGCACGCTCGAGCTCGGCGAGGAGGAGTGGCGAGGCGATCAGCTCGAAGCGACCTTCCTGCCAGGCGCGCAGCACTGACGCCGGCGAGCCGCTCCGTGAGAGCAAGGCCGAAATGATGACGTTGACGTCGAGGACGGCGCGCAAGGATCAGCGGCGCGGTCGAGATCGGGGCCGCGTCGCGTGCTGCGCCTCGACAGCGAGGGTTTTCGCCTCGTCCTCGGGAAGCTGCTCACGCGCCCACAGTCGTTCGAGCAGGTCAAGCCCCAAGTCCCGCCGCAGCGCCCGCTCGATGACCTCGCTGTCGCCCTGTCCCGTCCTGGCAGCGCGAATCTTGACCGCACGTAGAACGGCGTCGTCGATTGTCAATGTGGTGCGTACCTTCGCCATCTGGGCATCATAGCATCGAGATGCCAAGAAGTCGTGAACGGCTGGGGTGATGACACCGCTTGGTGGCGGTAGCGTCCATCGGCAACGGCGCGCTCAATCGCGATCCGCCGCAGGTTCGGGCCGGCCGCGGACGAGCGAATCGCCAGGCCATGACGATTCGCGGTGCGCCTGGGCACCAGGCGCTTGCCGAAACCGGGGCCCGGAGACACCATGGTCGAGCCAGGCCGGAGCCCCGCGCCGACGCCGAATCCCGTCCCGAGACCACGGGTCCGTCGCCGCCCGGTCCATGGCAAAGGAGGAGCGCCAGTGCCACGCTTTCCGCATCGCGTCTCGCGCCGTCGAGCGCTGACCAGCATCCTTGCTACCGGCCTGATCGCCTTCGGCGTCGTGCCCGCGAACGCGGCGAGCGGCGGCTTCAAAACGGCCCGGCCGGCGATGCTCGTGGGCGTTGCCCCCGGCAGCAGCGTGACGCCGCTACTGACCGTTGGCGATGTCATCACCACGGACGACGGCGAGTTCCGGCTCGAGTCGATCCCCGACGGGATCTCCCTGGCCACCCGCGGTAGCGGCCGCGTGGACCTGTATGTCAACCACGAGACCTCACGGGTGCCCTTCCCGTACACGCCGGCCGCGGCGACCGAGGGCAACTCGCAGAACGACTTCGACAACGCCCAGGTCAGCCACGTCATCCTGAATCGCCAGAGCGCGGGCGTCCTGAGCGGCAGCTACGTATCCCGAGCGCCGCCAACTACCAGCGCTTCTGCTCGAACTTCCTGGCCACCGAGGCGAACGGATTCGAGCGCGACCTCCTCTTCACCAACGAGGAGGCCGTCGACTGGATCAACCGAGAAGGAAATGCCTGGCCCGCGACCATCGGCGCCGACGAGGCTCGCCAGGCCGGCGCGGTGGTGGCGTTCGACGTCAAGTCGCGCTCCTACCGCACGATCTGGGGCATGGGCCGCCATAACCACGAGAACGACGTAGCCATCCCCGGTTACGGCCACCCGGTCGTGGTGTCGGGCGACGACACGTTCACGAACAGCCCGTCCCAGTCGCAGATGTACTCGTATATCGCCGCCAGCGCCGCCGCGGTCTGGAACGACCAGGGCGGACTGTGGGCGTTCGTCTCGGACGATCCGACCCGCCAGCGATACGAGGACTTCACGATCGGCGATCCGACGTCCGTGAGCGGCCACTTCATCCAGGTGCCGCGACTCATCGCGACCGGCCGCAACGCGGATGGTACCGATCTCATGGCCGCCGACGTCCCGCCCGCCCTCGGCGGACCCTACCTCCCGCCTCCCAACGACGGCACCTGGCAGCGCGATTCGGCCGGCGTCGGCATCGACGGGCCCCAGTGGGTTCTCGAGCGATGGTCGCAGCTCCACGGCGTCTTCCGGTTCGTCCGCCTCGAGGACATGGCCTACGACAAGCGACCGGCCATGAGCAACGTCGTCTACATCGCAGACTCCGGTCGCGGGACGACGGGAGCTCCGGAGAACGGCCGCTCGACGAACGGCCGGATCTGGAGGATGGTCCTCGATCCGAGCGATCCGACCCAGGTCGACTCGCTGTCGATCCTGATCGAGGGCGACAACGCCTCGGTCAAGGATCCCGGCAGCATCCACCAGCCGGACAACCTGGAGACGACGGCCGCCGGCAGCCTCCTCATCACCGAAGATCCCGGCAGCAGCCAGCAGTTCAACCCCGGCGAGGCCAATGCGACGACCGCGCGGCTCTGGCTCCATGACCTCGACGGCGGCGTCAAGATCGTGGCCGCCAGGGTCGAACAGTCGGCCGATGAGGGGCCGACGGACGTCGATGCGGCGGCGGCCGCCCGGTTGGGTGCGTGGGAGTCGAGCGGCATCCTGGATGCGTCGGCGGCGTTCGGGCCAGGCGCGTTCCTGATCGACGTCCAGGCCCACAGCCTGTGGATCGAGAAGCAGGCCGGACCGGACCTCACCGCTCCAAGCGGACCGGACTTCTGGTTCAAGCGGGAGGGCGGGCAGCTGCTCCTCATCCGCATCCCAGGCGCGTAACGCAGGCCGCGCCTCGCGCGGCCGGCACCGCCAAGGGAAGGGCCCGGACCACTCGGCCGGGCCCTTTTCGCTGCGCCCGGCACGGCCGGATGCCGCTGACTTGGCGCCGACATTGGTACCGGTCGCGAGCAACCCATCGCGTGACAGCCAGCCGGCCCGGCAGCGCGTATACCGTGCGGGCGGGGGCTCCGCCCGTCGTACCACGAGGCACCACATGACCCTCGCCATACAAACCGACCGCTGGATGGCGGTGGGCCACTCGAAGGATCCCGATGCGCATCGAGCCGGCTCGGAGGCCGTGGCGACCGCGCTGGCGGGGGGCGATGACGCCCGCCTGTTGATCGTCTTTGCCGCCGACGGCTATGACCCCGCCGCGCTGCTGGCCGGCATCCGCGCATCATCGGGCGACCTTCCGCTCATCGGCTGCTCGACGGCCGGCGAGATCGCCAGCGGTGGGCCGGGTGACGCTGGCGTGGTGGTCACCGCACTCGGCGGGCCGGGATTCAGCGTCGCAACCCGGGTCGCGACCCGGGCGTCGGCTGACCTTCGCAGCGCTGGTGCCGGGGCCGCCGAGGCGCTGAACGACCTCGAGAGCCGGCCGCATCGCGTGCTGCTGCTCCTGGCCGACGGCCTGGCCGGCGATCAGCAGGAGATCGTGCGCGGCGCCTACGGCGTGGCGGGCGCGGCAGTGCCGCTGGTCGGCGGCTGCGCCGGCGACGACCTGCGCATGGTCGCGACCCGCCAGTTCTTCGACGCTGACGTCCTGACCGATGCGGTGGTGTCGGCCGCCATCGGCTCCGACGCGCCGTTCGGCATCGGCGTGCGCCACGGCTGGCGGCGTGTGGGCGAGCCCCTGGTCGTCAGCGCCAGCGGCGGCAATCGCGTCGAGTTGCTGGACGAACGCCCCGCGCTCGACGCCTATCTCGAGCGGCTCGACGCACCTCCCGAAGCCTGGACCGATGCCGCCGTGTTCACGCGCTTCGCGCAAACGCATCCGCTCGGCCTCTCGCGCCGCAGCGATGAGGAGCACGTGCGCTTCGTGGCCGAAGCCGACTTCAAGGAGCGCGCCCTCGTCTGTATCGCTGCCGTCCCCCAGGGCGGCCTGGCCTGGATCATGGAGGGCGACTCGACCTCCGTCCTCGACGCCACCGATGCCGCCTGTAGCGAGGCCCTGGCAGCGCTCGCCGGCCGGCCGCCGATCGGCATGCTGGCATTCGACTGCATCGCGCGCCGGGGCGTCCTGGGCACGGGCGTGATCGACGAGGTCGCTCGCGTGGCCAACCACGCGGGGACCGCGCCTGTGGCCGGCTTCTACACCTACGGCGAGATCGCCCGCACGAGGGGCGTATCGGGCTTCCACAACCAGACCCTCGTCGTCCTGGCGATCAGCTGAGCGTGCCCGCACTGGGCTGGTCGACCCAGCAGCTGACCGAGTTCCTCGCCGCCATCGGTACGGCGTCAAGCCGTGCGGCCGCGATGCGGCTGGCCGTTGAGCGTGTGGCCGAAGCGGTCGAGGCCGAAGTCGCGGCGATCCTGATCCGTGGCCGCCCGGCTGCCCAGGTTGGCTTTCCGCCGGCTGGCGCGCCACGCGGGCTGCTGCAACGCATCGCCGCGGGCGAGGATCCCATCGAGATCGAGGGCTTGGGCCGCTGTCGCACGGTCGCCGGCCGGCTTGGCGACGACGACGACATGCGGGTGGTAATAGCCCGTGCCGGCGACGTCCCACTGAGCGGCGAGGAACGAGCTCTCCTGCGCGGCATGGCTCGCGTCCTGAGCCTGTCGCTGGGCAACCTGCGCCTGCTCCAGCGCGAGCGAGCGGCGCGACGCGCCAGCCAGCGCCAGGCCGCCGAGATCGGCGAGCGCCAGCGACTGCTCGAGGAGCTCTCGATCGTCGAACGCATGATCGCCGACCGCGCGCCGTTGGCGGAAATTCTCGACGTGATCGTGGCCAGCGTCGCCAAGCTGGTCGGTGACGAGCTGGTCGGCCTGCGCCTGCTCGACCCAGAGATGTCGGGCGTCCTTCGCATGGTGGCCTCGCACGGGATCCCGTTGGACACGTACCAGGAGGTGGCACGCGGGGCCGTGGGTGCCGGCGCCGGCGGGCTGGCATTGGAGGAAGACCGGCTGGTCGTGATCGAGGACTACCTCGACCATGCGTCCGCCTTGCCGGCGTTGACCAAGCTCGGCGTGCGGGCCGCCGCCGCAGCTCCCATCCGTCAGGACGGCCGGCCGGTTGGCAGCCTGGTGGTCGCCTCGACCGTGGCCGGACGGCGCTATCGCGACACGGAGCGCGCTGCGCTCGTCGCCTTCGCCGAGCATGCCAGCCTGGCCGTGACCGACGCCGGACGCACGCGCCAGATGCTGCATTCCGCCCTGCACGATGCCCTGACCGGACTTCCCAATCGGGCGCTGTTCAGCGATCGGCTCGACCAGCGCCTGGTTGGCGGCCGCCGGACGCGCCCTCCCACCGCGGTCTTGTTCCTCGACGTCGATGCCCTCAAGCGAATCAACGACAGCCTGGGCCACCTCGTGGGCGACGAGGTCCTGGTCGAGACCGCGCGACGGTTGTCGGCGACCGTTCGCACCGAGGATACGGTCGCTCGTCTTGCCGGTGACGAGTTCACCGTGCTGCTCGATGAGATCGCCGGCGAAAGTGAGGCGCTGGTCGTTGCGGACCGGTTGCTCGAGGCGGTGCGCCAGCCGATCGCCGTCGGCGGCCGGAGGTTGTCGCTGACCGCGAGCATCGGGGTCCGTCTGGCGCGTGCGGGCGTGGACCACGCCGCCGATGTGATGCGCGGCGCCGACCTGGCGATGTACGAGGCCAAGGCCCGCGGAGGTGGCGCGGTCGCTCTCTTCCATCCGGATCTCGATCAGCGCGCGGTGCGCCGGCTGGAGCTCGAGGGCGAGCTGCGTGCGGCGATGGAGGTCGGTGAGCTCCGGGTGCTCTATCAGCCGATCGTGGCTCTCCCGAGCGGCCGAATCGAGGGCGTGGAAGCGCTCGTGCGCTGGGACCGCGGCGATCGTGGCCTGGTCTCCCCAGCGGAGTTCATCCCGCTTGCCGAAGAGACCGGCCTGATCGTCGAGCTCGGAGCGTGGGTGCTCGGCGAGGCGTGCCGCACGGTGGTCGGTCTCGATCGCGAGACCGGGGTGGCGCTGAGACTGAGCGTCAACCTGTCCGCGCGTCAGTTGCTGGAACCTGGACTCGAGGCCACCGTGGCGGCAGCGCTGAGCGGCAGCGGCCTTCGGGCAGGACGCCTGACGCTGGAGATCACCGAGAGCGTGCTGATGGCCGACACGACCGCCACCATCGATCGGCTTGCCTCGCTCCGGGGACTGGGCGTGCGGGTGGCGATCGACGACTTCGGCACCGGCTACTCGTCGCTCGGCTACCTGCGCCGCTTCCCTCTCGACGCGGTCAAGATCGACCGCTCATTCATCGAAGACGTGGCTGAGGGCACCCGTCAGGCGGCGCTGGTGCATGCCATCATCGAGCTGTGCCGCACCCTCGAGCTGGATACGGTGGCCGAGGGCGTCGAGACCAACGAGCAGGCCATGCGCCTGACCGAGCTCGGCTGCGAGCTGGCCCAGGGCTTCTACTTTGGGCGCCCGATGCCGGCGAGGGATATTGCCCGCCGACTGGCGACCTGGGCGCGACAGAAGCCGGCCGTTGTGCGGGGCGGCGGGCGAATGGTCGCAGGGAATGGGCCGATCCACCGGCCGACGCCGGATGACGGACTCGCCCTCTATCCGCCGATCTCGCCTATTCCAGCCGGCTCGAGCTGTCGTCCCCGCCGTTCCCGCCCCGCCTGAGCCAGCTCATCGGTCGCACGGCGGGCACCGTCTCGAGGAGGGAGCCGGCGCTTCCGGAGCCGGGACCCGCTGCCGCGACCCCGGGCTCGGCCGGTTCATGGGCCTCGCCGCCGACGGGAGAACCCGGCCACGAGCCGATCCGCGCCGCCAGCGCCTCCGCATCCATGACGCCAACCATCACGGGCTCGGTTGAGCCAGGCATCTCCCTGACCGCCTCGAGTTTCGGGAAGATCGGGCGCCGTGCCGCCTGCTGGGCGATGAGGACCGGGTCCGTCTCTCGATCCAGGGCCTCGAAGAACGCGTCGACCTCGGCTCGGTACCCGGCGATCGCGGCCTCGACGCTTTCGATCTCTCGATCGATCTTCGCCCGATGGCCCGCGAGGCTGGTCTCGAGATCCGCGTTCAGCTCCTCCTCGCGCCGGTCGCGCTCGCGCTGGATGCGCTTCGTCTCGCCGTCGGCCCACGCTTCGATCGCCTTCAGGTCCTCGCCGGCGAGCTCGCGCATGCGGTCCGCCTCGGACGCCTCGCGTGCGCGCACCTCGTCGATGTGTGCCTCCCGGCGCCGGTCGGTGTCCTCGCCGATCCTGGCGCGCTCGAGGCCGGCGGTCGTCTGCATCGCGCGAACGAGCTCGGCCAGAAACAGTGTTCCGTCGTCCGCGGGCTCCTGCGGCTCGCTGGCCGCGGCCGCGATCTCGGCGCCAGCGTCTTCCGCCCGGTCGTTGGAGGCCACCTCGTTGGAGGCCACCTCGGTGGAGGCAGCCTCGGTGGAGGCGGGCCGGGAGGTCGCCGCGGCGACGATCCGGGCCGTCGGCGTCGACTCGTCGGCCGCGTCCGCGGAGGCGACGATCGGCGGATCGACGGGCCTGTCGGACACGCCGACCGCGGCCTCGGCCTCCGCCACGTTCCCGCTCGGAATACCGCTCGCTTCCGACTCGGCGGTGGGCCGGCTGGAACCGAACTTGGGCCAACGCTCCGACATTTCAGCCACCCTCCTCTGTTCCGCCGCTCGAGACGTCCCGGCACGTCGCGCTACCCGACGGATGGCAGATGGTAATGCGGGTCGTGACACAGGGCAATGGGCCGGTGCGGCGTAACACCGAAACCAGTGCGATATCCGCGTGAGTAACCCGCGTTACCCTGCGAATATCGTGACAGACGGCCCTGGCCAACCGGCTGTATCCGCGCGTCAGCCCACGCAGGGCAGAAGGCCGGCCGCCTCCTTGGCACGCAGGACGCGGATAGCGGCGCTGTCGACACGCTGGCGGAACGACGGCTTCGCGGCGGCCAGAGACGCGACGGCCTTCGCCATCTCGATGGCCGGCGTGAGCTGGTTCACGACGATCATGTCGCCGCCGGCGCCGAGGAAATCGACGGCGCGGGTACCGGGCGGGATCGCGGATACGGCCGCGGCCCCGAGGGCGTCCGAGATCACGACCCCGCGGAAGGCGAGATCGCCACGCAGCATCCCGCCGATGATGGTCGGCGAGAAGACGGCCAGGTGCGCGGGGTCGATCCGCTCGTACGTGGCGAGCGAGACCATCACGAACGGGACGTGAGACTTGACCGCCTTCGCGAACGGTGCGAGGTACGGATCGGTTCGCGTCGTGACCGAGTCGACGACGTTCGCCGTGAAGTCCGTATGCCCGGTGACCCTGCCCAGGCCGGGGAAGTGCTTGGCGGTCGTGGCGATGCCCGCCTCCCGCATCCCGGCGATGAATGCCGCGACGTGAGTCGACACTGTTGCCGAGTCGTTCCCGTACTCGCGCTGCAACTGGCCGATCGGGGCATTCTCCGCGTCCGTGCCGGGTGGCACGACGTCGGCAACGGGCGCGAAGTTGAGATTGATGCCGGCGGCGCGCAGCTGGGATCCCCATCGCGCCGCCTTCGCTTGGAGCACTGCCGGCGCCATCGTTCCCTGGACGAGCGCGGACGGAATGGTGTCGAACCCGGGACCCGACAGCCCCTGGATCAGGCCGCCCTCCTGGTTGGCCGCCACGAAGAACCTCACTCCCCCGGTCGCCTCCTGGGTCGCCTGAGCCTGGACGGCGTCCGTCAACGCCCGGACCGCAGCGACGCCGACAGAGGTCTGTGTCGTGAACGTCATCGACCCGAAGTGGTATTGGGCGACGCCCGCGCGCTCGGCTGCGTCGAGGCGGTCCTTGATGAGGCCAATGACGAAGATCTGCCCGATCCGCTGCGTTTCGGTCAGGGACGCCAGCGTTCGAGCGGCGCAGGAGGCCGTGGCCGGCGTGGGCGTGGCGGTCGAAGGCGAGGGCGTCGGCTCAAGGGGCGAGGCGGAGGGCGAGGAGACGGGCGACGCTGATGGAGCTGAGGTCGTGGGTGAGGCGCTCGGCGTCATCGGAGCGCCGCAGCCGGCGAGGACGCATGCAATCAAGGCCGCCGTCAGACCGCGCACCGCACCGTGTCGAAGACCAGACGTGGTGCCACCTCGATGTCGTCCGAGCTCTCGGTCAGGGTGACCGATCCAAGCCTCAGACGAGCCGACGAGGCCGATGTGACGGCGTGTGGATGCAAGAAATCATCACACGCATCGCAGGGCGCGCCCATTTCGCGATGCGCCGCGCCTGCATCAGGCGTCAGCTTCCCGGAAGATCAGGTCGTGGTCGCGCACGTGATCGTCGACCTGAAGCGCGACGTCGTCGCCCGGTCCGGCCTCGTCGACCTTTGCGTGCTCGACCTCCATCGAGCTCACGGCCTGGACGAGGTCGGTCGTGTGACCGTGAATGTGGATCCGCTCACCCACCCGCAGCGGCGCAGTCAGCCGGATCCCGGCGACCGAGATATGGCTGAAGTAGTGGGTAACCGCGCCGATCGCATCGGCCGGATCGTGGTCCGCTGACATGGGGCACCTCCCGCGACGTCACGCTACACCCTCGAGGCATGCTCCAACAGCTCAGGTCCCGGCACCTCCATGGGCGACGATGACGCGGACGCCTGGGCGAGGACGGCCCTGACGATCCGATCCATCCGCCGATGGTGGGATCCTCGCCAGTAGATCGCGTTGCAGCCCGCGCACCGGCGGAACTCCGCTTGCTCCGCAAAGACGCGCGGGGGCACCTCGGCCTCGACCGTCCTCCGGTCTGCGGGCTGCAGCTCGCCGTTGCAGCGGAGGCACCGGCGGAAGGGCCGCGCCGCGGCAGCCAGGTCGAACCGCTCCAGGACCTCGACGAGCTGTGTGGGGGCGCGGTCGGCGCGAACCAGATAGCCACGGACGACGATTCCGCGCTTGAGCAGGCCGCGATCCCTGGTCAGGAGAATGCGCCCCTCGTCGACAGACGTCTGCGCGAGATCGGCATCGCCGGCTCGGTTGTCGTAGACCGTGTCGAAACCGAGCATCCGGAGGTAGGCAGCCAGCCGGCCGAGATGGCCGTCGACGACGAACTGCGCGGCGTGCGGATCCTCGCTCGTCATGCCGGTCACGGTCGAGATGTCGATCGATCGGAGGGGCGGGTATACCGCGATCCGGTCACCGTTCCTGACGCGGTAGGCAAACGTCACCGGCTCGCCGTTCGCGACGATCAGCGCCACCTCGGGATGCGGGACGCCGATGGCCTCGATCGCGTCCTTTACGCCAGGCGAACCGTCGAGCCTTCGCCGGACCGTTGCCTGACGAGCGGTCGCGGGCAGGAAGTCGTTCAGCTGGCCGTAGAACCGGAATTCGGCCCGCGTCACGAGCACCGGCGCACGGCGGTCCACGCCCGTCAGCAGGTCACATGGATGATCGCGGCCGTGGAGCGCTCCTTCGCCGCGGCCAGCAGCTTGCAGGCTTCGGCAGTTGGCTTGACGACGATCTGGACGCCGCGCCGCTCGGCCTCCCGGTACAGCTCTGGCATGACCGGCAGCTGGCCGCTTGCTCCCGTGCCGACGATGAGCCGGCGCGCGGACCATGGAATCGCCTCGTCAGGCGAGAGCGGCGTGTGACCGTATCGGTCGCGATACGGCTTGGACGGCCCTTTCTTCCGCCGCCGGACCCGCCCGCCCTCCACGACGACGTCGTGGTCGAACCGTCGCCCGTCGATCTCGATCTGCCCGAAGGCGATGAGCCTCGCGTCCATGGCCTCACAGCCAGTATGGCGCGGAAGCCGAGCACCGAACAAGCCGGCCACGCCGCTCACGCGCCCGGGAACGGCACCTTGGCTCGTACGCGACCGGGCCATGCGTGGCGGGCGACCTCCAGTGCCGCGGCGCCAGCGGCCTGGCGCCCGGGTGCAACCAGCGGCGGCAGCTCGACCCAGCCGAGGAGCCCGGTCTCCGGTAGACGGCGTGCGATCGGCTCGACGCCCGGACTTGCCGGATGGAAGTCGACGTGGTCGATCCACACGCCGGCCAGGACCCACGGCGCTCCTCGGTCGGCTCGTCGGAATTCGGCGTTGGCTCGATAGCGCTCGGCCATGGCATGGATTCTGCACCGGGTTCTGCATTGGGCTGCCGGATGGCGATACGCTCTCGCCCGATGACCACGCCCGTGCCCGGCCATGCCACCGAAGTCGCATCGCGCAAGGTGCTCGTCGTGGACGACGAGCCGGCGATGGTCGGCGTGATCGGCGCGATCCTGGGCGCCGCCGGCCACCGGATCGTGGCGGCCTACGACGGGCTGGAGGCGCTCCGGCGGTTCCGCGAGGAGGACCCCGACCTCGTCCTGCTCGACCTGGCGATGCCCGGCCTGGACGGCGCGATGGTCTGCCGGGAGATCCGGGCAATCAGCGATGCCCCGATCATCGTGATCTCGGGCGAGACCGATCTGGCCGTCACCGTCGAGCTGCTCGAGGCCGGCGCAGACGATTACCTGCGCAAGCCGTTCCGCGGCGAGGAGCTGCTGGCCCGCACCCGGGCCGTGCTCCGGCGGGCCCGGCGGACGCCCCAGCGGGGAGCCTGGACGCTCGACCGGACGCGCCACGAAGTCCGATGGCGGGGCGCCCCGCTCGCGCTGACCGTGACCGAGTTTCGGCTGCTCTCCCGGCTGATCGCCCGGCTGGGCGAGGTGGTCGAGAGCGTCGACCTGCTCGCCTTTGCCTGGCCCGGCGTGCCCGATCCGGATCCCCTGTGGCTCAAGCCCCACCTGGCCCGACTGCGGGTGAAGTTGTCGGCGGCCGGCGCGACGACGCCCACCGCCATCCGTGGCGTCGGCTACCGGCTCGACGACCCGGACACCGGTCCGTAACTCTCTCGCTCCCGACCCGCCACCCGCGCGTCACTGACAGTCCGCTGGCCGTCTCTTACGCTCGTTCCCGAGGGGACGCTTCCTCGGCCGCGCGCCCCGACCTGGGGGAAGGGCGCCCGGCCGACCATTCGTCGCAATCAGGCCGGGTCGGGCCTGCCCGCCGGGCCGTGCGCGGCCGTCAGCTCGAGCACGAACCGGCTGCCAGCGGGCGGCCGATCCTCCAGGGTGAGATCGCCGCCCATCGCCCGGGCCAGGTGCCGGGCCGCGAACAGGCCGACTCCTGCGCCCCGCGATGAGTCGTCCGCGCGGACGAACGGCTCGAAGATCCGGTCACGCCACTCGCGGGGAATGCCCGGGCCGTCGTCGGTCACCTCCAGCAGGACGCGTCCACCCTCGCGCCGGCCGATCAGGAGGATGCGACCGCCCGGCGGCGCGTACTTGGCGCCGTTCTCCAGGAGGTACTCGAGGACTCGGCCCAGCAGCTCGGCCGATCCCACCGCAGTGAGCGGCCGCTCGCCGAATGAGGTCTTCAGTCGGTGGAGGCGGAGGATCGCGGCCAGGGAGGAGACGGTCGAGTCCACGACGGCGGCCACATCCAGCTCCCCCACCGGCGGCAACTCTTCCGCAAGGACCCGGAGACTGGCCAGGATGGAATCGACCATCGTGTCGAGCCGGTCGACCTGGCGTTGCGCCTCCGCCTCCCAGCGCGCGGCCTCGCCCGGCTCGGTCGATCGGGCGATGAGCTCCAGGCAACCGCGGACGACGGCAAGGGGCGTCCTGAGCTCGTGGGTCACGATCGTGGTCAGCCGAGCCCGCGCCTCGTCGATGGCGCGGAGGCTCTCGAGCTGGTCCTCGGCTTCGCGCTGGAGGCGGCCCTTCTCGACGATTCCGGCCAGCAGGGCAGCCAGCGTCTCGAGGAAGCGGACGTCGGCCCGCCGGAAGACGCGCCGGCGGACCGTCTGGACGTTGAGCACGCCCACGACGGCGTCGTTCCAGATGAGTGGCACGGAGCACATCGACGTCAGCCGGGGCTCATCCAGGCCGTGAAGCCAGGCGAACCTCGCGTCCCGGCGGACATCCGCGCTCACGATCGGCCGACGACTCGCAGCGACCCGGCCGGTGATCCCGACCCCAAGGGGCAGCCGGGCAACCCCCACCTGCTCGCGGTCGAGCCCATTCGTGGTGGCCAGCGTCACCCCTGTGCCGTCCCGGTCGAGGAGGTAGAGCGAGCAGACCTCGGCCTGCACGGCAGCGGTCGTGCGGTCGATGATCGTTCGCATGAGCTCGTCCCAGGTCCTGGCCGAGGTGGCCAGGCGGGCGACCTCGCTCAGGAACGCCAGCTCCCGCAGGCGGCGTTCGGCCGGGGACGGCTCGGTGGGTTGCGGCTCGGCCGGCGTATCGTCGCGCTTGGCGCTCATCGATTGATCGTCACCCGCGGACCGCCGCCGGGTCAATGATCCGCCGGGTGGCCAGATATTCACGCCCGGACTCTTGGGCCGGTCGTGGCCATGGATTCCATGTCCACACCGAGCGCAGCCCGGCATTCGAGCGGACGATCACGCACGAACCGGGCCTGACCGCCCATCCATCGGCGGGCGTTGAGGCCGGCCAACATCACCCTGACGGCCTAAGAGTCTCCGCACGAATGGATGGCCGCGGATTCGGCCCCCCGGGCTCGTTTGCATCCACCTGCTGAATATGAGGCCACGGCTTCACGGCACCGTCACGAGCCGCGCGTACAATCCGCTCATGTTCCTGCTCAATCGTCGCACGTCCAAGATGCCCACCACGGCCGAGGCTCTACCTGGCCGCCCAACTCCGATGCCGATCCCGGAGGGCCATTTCGTCAACGGCGCGCGAATTGCACCGCCGTTTTCGGACGGGACCCGCACCGCGATCTTTGCCCTTGGCTGCTTCTGGGGCGCCGAGAAGGACTTCTGGGAGACGCCGGGCGTCGTGTCGACCGCCGTTGGCTACGCCGGCGGTATCACGCCGAATGCCACGTACGAAGAGGTTTGCAGCGGTCGGACCGGCCACGCCGAAGCGGTTCTGGTTGTGTACGACCCCGCCAAGGTCAGCTACGACCAGCTCCTCAAGGTCTTCTGGGAGCACCATGATCCGACGCAGGGCATGCGGCAGGGCAACGACATGGGCACGCAGTATCGATCGGCAATCTATTACGCCGACGAAGACCAGCGGAAGGCGGCCGAGGCGTCACGGGACGCCTACCAGGCCAGCCTGAAGGCCGCAGGCTTCGGCGAGATTACGACCGAGATCGGGCCGGCCGGCCCGTTCTACTACGCCGAGGACTACCACCAGCAGTACCTGGCGAAGAACGTCAACGGCTACTGCCCGAACCATCAGACGGGCGTGAAGCTGCCCGATGACTTCGTGGCCACGCCGCTGCAGTACGTCGACTAGCCGCACGACGACGCGGATCAGACCCGCCCGCGCTCGGGCGGGTCTGCTGATTCCCGCGACGGTGGACGGTTCTTTGGGGGAGTCAATTGGTAGCCCAGGTGTAGGAGTGCGTCAACGCGGGCGTCATGGTCAGCTGCCGCGGCCATCGATCGGAATTCGCCCACAATCCGCTCGACCGCGGCCACCTGACGCTCGTACGGATGATGGTCTGCGTTCGTGAGGGGCTTGCCAGGTCTTGAAACCGGGCCACGCTCGACCAATTGCCCTAACCGGCACCCGGTCAGGATCACGGTGGGCCAGGTCCGTCGGACTAGGGAGCCGCGGCTGGTGAGGACTGGGTCGTCCGCGCGACGCGCAGCGAGGGCGGCAACGAGAACACGACGCCGATCGCGAGAAGCAGCAGACCCCAGATCACGAGGGTTACCGTCCCGCCGAGGCGCTCCAGGAGCACGCCCGCGAGCAGGTAGCCGAGTGACTGACCGCCGACGCCGATCGTTCGCGACAGGCTCGTGACCCTGCCGAGCATGTGGTCCGGCGTAAGGTCGGCCCGAAGCAGCGTGGCCGCGACCGAGGCCAATACCTCCCCGAGCCCGCCGATGAAGAGCAGCGCACTCAGCACCGCTAATGAGGCCTGAGTAGCCGACAGGCCGGCGACCACCCCCGTCAGGGCGATGCCACCGATGAGGATGCGCCCAGCGTATCGCCCGGCGAGGCGACCGCCCAGTGGCGACCCCGCGAGCGACCCGAACCCATAGGCGGCGATCACGAGCCCGTATGCGTCCGGCCCCAGCCCGCGATCGACCGTCATGTAGTACAGCAGGACCACGGCCCACGGCGACGCGAGGACCTGATAGAGGCTCCACAGCCCGACCGCCAGCCGGAGCACAGGGTGCCGCACGACGAACGAGATCCCGTTGCGGATTTCTGTGACGAGGCGCCGCGGCTCCGTGGCTCGGTGGCCGGTCGAGAGCGGACGCGTGACGGCCACGATGGTCAGGGCAGAAACCAGGAACGAGGCGGCATCGACGGCGAGCGCGAATGCCGGGGTCATGGCTGCGGCGAGCGCGCCCGCGATGGCGGGTCCGATGACGAACCCGAACGACCAGGTCGCCTCGAACGCGGCTGTCGCGGCTGGCAATCGTCGCTTGCCTACGAGGCTGGGCACCGCCGACAGGTACGCCGCCGTGAAGAAGATGCGCAGGACGCTGATGGGTCCGATGACGAGGAGCAGGACGATCAGTGTCGGCCCGCCCACTGCGTGAACGACGGGGATCAGGGCCGTCAGCGCCGCGCGTCCGAAGTCGGCGACGAGCATCGTCCGGCGCCGGTCCCAGCGATCCACGTAGGCGCCGGCGGCGACGCCGAGCAGCAGGTCCGGGACCGTCTGGAGTGCCCCGACGATCCCCATCGCCGCACCGGAGCCCGTCAGGAATAGGACGAGGATCGGCAGCGCCGTGAAGCTGACGGCATCGCCGATCCACGAGACGCTCTGGCCCACGAACACGAGGAGAAAGTCTCGATTGCGGCGAAGGTCCGGCGATCCGTCGTGGGGAGTGCGAGCCTCAGCGGCCGGTTGCGCCAAGCTCATCGGTGCGCCGTCCCAGGGGGCGGTTGCTTCCGCGCTCGTGCCGGCCTGCGTATCCGAGAGGCTTCAGTCACGATCGTTCTCGGGTTTTCCCTCGGTCGCACGTGGATTGAGGCTCGGTGCTACTAGACGGACCGGCCGACGAGACGGTCGAGGGTGACCTAGATTACGCCCTAATCGCGTGGCCGGCGGCGCCACCCACCGCAGCCCGTCCCTCGCGGCATCCTTGCCCGCCTGCAGGCCCACGGCGCCGAGATCGTCGGCGAGGTGGTGCAGTACGAGGACAAATACCGGCTCTGCTACGTCCGCGGCCCCCAGGGCATCATCGTCGCACCGGCCGAGCAGCTCAGCTGAAGCGTTCATAGATGGTCGTTACGACGCCTTCACCTTCACGCCACTGCAGCGCAAAAGGCGCAGGAGCAGTACTGAGTGATGTGCAAGGTTCCGAACGGCGTTGCCCGAACCACCGGACGGGCGTGATGTTCCCGGACGTGGGGGTCACCCCGCTGCAGTACGTGGACTAGGGCATGAGTAACGCGACGGCGCGCCGAGTTCACGCGAGGGTTGCGGACCGGGCTAGAGCCCGACGGCGCGCAGGATCGCGACCGATCCCATGCCGACCAGCACCGCGACGATCATCGGCAGCCGCAGGGCGGCGAGGAGCGTAAGGGCCGCAGCGATCATCTCCGCCGACCCGGCCATCACGTCCGGCGCGATGACCGCCGTCAGCACCGCCGCGGGCAGGGCGTCGAGCGCCTGGCGGACGCGGCCCGTCTTCGGCAGGTGGCCGCCGAGCAGCATGCCGCCGATGCGCGTCGCGTACGTCGCGACCGCCATGGCGAGGATCGCGAGAAGACCGTCAGCGCTCATCCGCGGCCTGCTTCGGCGCCGGCAGCAGCACCGCCACGATCATTCCTGCAAGGCCGCCTGCCACCACGAACCAGGTGCCCTCGACAAACCGGTGCGTCAGCAGCGCGACGACGGCGCTCGCCGCGACCACCGGCGCGGCATGCCAGCTCTTCGAGAATCCCAGGACGATCCAGATGACGACCGCCGGGAACGCGAAATCGAGCCCGAAGCGCTGTGGCTCGGGTATGAAGCTGCCAGCGATCGCGCCCACTGCAGTGGCGACCACCCACCAGACGTACGTGGTCACGCCCATGCCGGCGTAGAACGCCGGCGTGAGGGGCCGCGATAGTGCACGCCGCTCCGCCATCGCCCACGTTTCGTCGCCCAGCACGAACGCCGCAAGCCACCGCTGCCAGGGCTGGAAGCGCTCCATCTTCCGCGCAAGCGACGCGGCCATCAGCACATGGCGGAGATTGATGAGCAGCACCGCAAAGGCGAGCCAGAGCCACGGCGCCGGATTGGACCAGAGACTGACCGCGAGGAACTGCGCGCTCCCCGCAAACATAGTCGCGCTCATGAGGACCGATTCCCCCGGGCTCAGCCCAGCCGTGACCGCCGCCGCACCGAAGATGAGGCCAAACGGCGTGCCCGCCAGCTCCAGCGGTGCGATGGTGATCACCCCATCGCGGAATTCCTCGCGCGTCTCCGACATCGCCCCCGCCGCCCAAAGCCCAGTGGGCGCAGAGTGTGCCCTGCCGCCGCCTGCGTGCGCAAGGTTCGTCACCCGCTTCACTACGTGGATTGTGCGCAGTACGCAAACATGCCTCAGGTTCCGAACGGCTACTGCCCGAACCACGCGACCGGCGTGAAGCTGCCCGACGACTTCGTGGCCACGCAGCTGCAATGCGTTGCCTGACTAACCGACAACGCGAAACGATGAGCCGGCCGGCGACTGTCAGCCGGTCGTGCCGGAGCGGTCATCCGGCGGAGGCGTCGTTCGTCAGGTCCCGGTCCTGCATCTCCCAGGTGTGGTCGAGCACG